>Ga0123352_10011594_pt1 | contig 13899 bp, 10 predicted proteins | sample TergutLab28metaG_FD_89700 | JGI IMG/M metagenome (GOLD analysis project Ga0123352, IMG submission 89700) | Labiotermes labralis P1 segment gut microbial communities from Petit-Saut dam, French Guiana - Lab288 P1 | ecosystem: Host-associated > Arthropoda: Insects > Digestive system > Gut ...
ACATCGAACCAGAGCAATACAGTCCATGAAATAACTCAATAAACAAGTCGCAAGCTCCTGAGGATGGATGTACTAATATTCGAAACATGTTGAGCATTAAATAATTTAACTAAAACAAGTTACGATCAAGTTGGCCTATCTTTATTCAACAAACATAAAGTCTTGGGGCTTGTAAGGTCATATGTAATGGATTAATTTTTCGACGTTTGGAGTAACCTAATGCCTTAATATTTAAGATAAAAATTATGAAATAATATGTTTATGTTTTATTGACCGAGGTATTCAGTGAAAATGCTGGTTTCTACCGAAGGACTGACTTGAAACCTCACTGATTAAACGTTGATCTGTTGATAGCCCTTAACATTACGTGCTGTTTATCGTAAATAATAAGTAAATAAGTGGTGGCGACGTAACTTACGCACATACCTACTATATACTTTCGCTTGGAGGAAACGAAACACCTCCGTGTCTCCGAGCTTTTGTGGAAAGTCACAGAGAAGACCGGAAGTCATGAGGGAGGAACTGGAAGAAACTACGAGGGGCTTGAAAATTCATGTCCACCAACATTTAATGAAGCTTCTATATATTTAAAAACCAACATAAAGATGTTTATAATTAGGTGTCTGTGACCGTGCATCGCGAGCAAATTGTGAAGTGAGAGAGAAAACCAACAAGATGCAACAGTTAGACGTTTATTTTCAACAATTTCTCAACATGTTTCGGGCATCATTATGCCCATCTTCAGGAAAACAAGACGTATGTTACTGCATGTGGTGTGCTGCGCTGGTTCTGCTGGATAGCACACCACATGCAGTAGCATACGTCTTGTTCTCCTGAAGATGGGCATAATGATGCCCGAAACATGTTGAGAAATTGTTGAAAATAAACATCTAACTGTTGCATCTTGTTGGTTTTCTCTCTCACTTCAGTTTAGAATTAGTTTCGTATTTCGTTAATCACAACTTTCATCAGGTTGTGTACTAGTCGTTATCGTCAAGAGCAACTGGAGTAGAGCGTGAAATTCGCGGCGGTCTCTTTGATTCTGATTCATGATGAGCATAAAGACGGCTGGCTCATGTCTCGTCCCGTGGTTTAGTAATCAAAATCAGTCGCTCGCTGCCGTCATAAAAAAAAAAGTGGTGGCAGCGGAAGTGCCCAGATGCGACTTGAGATCCGGGTAGCAGCAGTGCGTTGCTCAGTTCTTCACAGCCACCTCTTGAAAAGACGTTTGATTCAGTAAAACATATGGGCTGGACGACCGCGCTTCGATTACCGCCATGATCAAGACATGGACTCCACCCATCCAAAGGGTACTGGCATTCCATCCCAAGAGAATGCAATAGCTGGGAGCCTGAAGATGACAAATTAAGTGTCGGTTGCTTGACCTTCACATCTAGACACTTTTATGTCGTGGTGCCTACCTGCAACTCACAGTTTTTCCACAACCCAAATATGCATAATGTCATAATAAAAGCCTTCCATTATCAGTTCAATCCATTCAACACTCTCACACTCGTCAGATGAAGTTACCCATCTTCCTAAGCTAAGTCAGCTTCACGCTCTGGCTGCTCTACCCTCGCGGAAGAAGCCCCTCTACCCTTCGGATAGGAATCAAACTTGGCCGCAGGCAGTCCACTAAGCACCCAAAAACTGTACTGAGTGATGAAATAATGTTATGTTATTTTTAATATTATCCTCCCATCCACAGGGTTCCTCTTCAGGCTTTCCGACCAAGATTTTTTATGCACTCTTGTGTTTACCTTCTACATGGCCCGTTACATTGCATGATAAACAGTGCTGAACGCCACGGCGTTTTCATAGTCGAGAGCACAAGGTTCAAATCTCGAGTGGAAACTGGATAACCTGAGTTGTTTTCGTCAGGCCATTCAGGAAAATGTCAAATGTTGTTACAGTTATTGTTCGTAAACCCCCCCCCCCCAAAAAAAAATGCAACTAACAGGTCATGCAGCAAAAAATGCCTCAGCAAGAGATTCGTACATGGTCTCTGGTGTGGTGGGATAAGCCACAATAAAGTGTGGCAGGTGGGTGCCTTCGCTTGGAATAACATTCTGGTTCCATCTTCAGGGTAGAAGTGAAAATGAAAGCTGTGGTCATCTATAATCCTGGTAACCCCTACCAGACTTCACGATGCCGCAACCCCCAAGACCACAATATGATCATATTAGAGATCAGCTGTCAGTGGGATAATACAATGAAAATTCAACTTTGAGAAATCAGTTGTTAGTGGTCTGGACTAAACCGGCACTAGATAGTGTCTAGTTGTGGGTCATCTGTACCCTAGAGTTAGTAAGTTGGCTTTCGTTGAAGGTGATCTCTGTGTTTGTACTGCACTGCCCCTACAGTGTCAACTCAGCCTTCATGATGCTGCGGACCCTCATCCCCACAGAGCCTGCAGACCGCAAGTTATCCAAAATCGAGACCCTGCGGCTAGCCTCCAGTTACATCTCGCACCTTGGCACCCAGCTGCTGGCAGGTACATGGGAAGATAGTGTTGAGACTGATTTCGCAGAAGTTGGCTGAGAGGATGGGAGGTATATGGAAGCATGAGGATGGGTGTGTTGTGAGGATGGAGGTTTATGGAAGTGTGAAGATGGGAGGTGAAAGGGATTGTTTTCAGGATGTGAAGTGTATTGAAGTGTGAGGATTGGGAGATGTATGGAAATGCTGTAAGGTTGGGAGGTGTATGGAAGCAACTAAGTGTCATGGCTAATGGAGGGCTTTGGTATTTGCAGTGTTGAGCTGTCTTATTCTGCTACCATATATTTGCTGTATTTGCTGAATTAAGAGTACAGTCAATTCTCTACATAGATATACATATATTTATTTAATATATCACTAGATGTCCACAACACTGAAAATATTTCAAATCATAATTTGTAAATCTTAAAATGGTTTTTTATTTTATGCTGTGTACTTGTATGGTATGAGCTGGCTTTTCAGAAACCCAGCACTGTACTTACACTGTATGTAATTTTGTGACCTCTTCACAAGGTCCTGTTGATCAACCATGCCTCAGGCTCGCTGTCCGTCCTCATGACAACTTTTCCTCTGATCATCCGCTGCTGGGGACACAGCGGTCACCTGTATGTACATTCTGTCTCACCAATCAGAAGAAAGTGGTGAGTGTGCGTCCTGTTACAAAGTGGACATTGTATCAATCTTTAAATCTAATTTCTGTAAATACTAATGTTGCATATGCAAGCTTTATTTCCAACAACTGCACAAAACTCTGTACAGTCGTTGCAGAAGCTGGAAATAAAACTTACGTTGCATATTCCGTCTCAAAAACTGGTAGCTTCTCAGCCAGTGATGAAATTCCGTGTATGTTCACTGCCATGTTCATAAAAGCCAGCAAATCACTTCTATCCTGAAAGAGATGAAGCCAGTCCACAACCTCACATTATTTTTCCTTAAAAAACCACCTTATGTTTACTTTCCAACCTTTACTTCAATATCCCACATGGCTTTTCCTTCAGGTTTCTGACCTAACTTTGTATGCATTTTTATTTCCTTTCATGCATGCCAAATATCCTGCTTATCTCATTCTTGATATGATCACCCTAATGATATTGGGCAATATGTCCCAACTATGAAGCTCCTGTAAAGGGATTTCTCTCCAGCCTCCTGTCACTTCCTCACTCCTAGGTCCACATGCTCTTCCTGACATTCTGTTCTCCAGCACCCTGCTTCTCTCTTTTTGTATTTGATTCATACATGTGAAAATAAAATGTTCTCTAAAATTTTTTGTGTATGTCTCCAAAGACTAAACTTGACTGATGAACAGCTGCTAGTTACATTTATTAAATGCAAGGAATGTCTTCTGTGACAAATCAAGCTTAAAGAGCACGTTAAAGCTCAACATTTCAATAAACGAGAATAAAGGATATTTAATCAGTTTTATTTGTATAAGAGCTAAAATAAAAGGAGATGACGCATGAGCCTGTATTTTATCACAGTTATTACAGATGTTGTCTGATGCTTCAAACAAATTTGTTGACATCATTCATAAATACCAATATATGCACATAAGCTGTATAAAATTATATGTTATCCATAAATATAAACCCCTCCCACAAGCTTCAGCAATAAATCACCATCCTCAGGGAGACATTAATGCAAAGGAATATATAATATTAATACACCAATTTTACACATACAATGTTAAAAATATATAATAGCAGCTACATATATAATAATATAATTCATGTATTAATATTATGTATTCCTTTGTACGGATGTCACTAACAGGCTGGGAATGTATTGCTAAAACATGCAGGAGGATTTATGTTTATGCGTAATTTAAAATTTTAAACAATTTTTGTGCATGTGTTGTTATATATAAATTATTACAATTACGATACATGGTATGAATAATATGAAATTTACATTTGATGGCAATTTTAGTCATTGAAACTGAAGTGGTGTTCACTCATATAATGCTCAATTACTAACATAGAAACATACTGATAAAAAGCAGAAAACTTTTATGAGAATAGATGAAATAATTATTATTCTTATAGAGCCATTAGCTTCTGTTAATTGACTTTAATGTAAGAGATTTGTGTAATGGAAGGTAGATGACCAACATGCATCCATGTGGTGTTGCTTTCTTTACAGAAGGCTTCAGCATCTCAGGAGACTCTAGAACCCTTTGGTTTCAAAGTTCCATCACATGGAGGCCAAGATATCATCTTCTATTCAAGTCAAACCTCCAGTTCTGTCAATGTGACAGAGATGAATGCCTTTTTCTAGTGAGAAGTGGAGCTTTCCTTCTTCATCTTAATTTCAGAACAGTGAAGTAATATTACAGATCCATTTTCAGCACTTAATATGTGTTCTCTGCCTATTCTTTTAACATCACTATCAATCATATTATAATTTATATTAATATGTACACTTAATGAAATTACATTTGGTTTTGTGTATTTTACCATTCCGAAGAATAAAAGTTTATTCATTTTTATTGTATTCATTCTCCTAGCAGATGTATTTCTGTTGTGTCACCATATAGCACGTACACAATGCGAAGTGACAATGACATCATTTATCATCACACCCACTTATTTTGTCTGGTCACTATGTTGTTATTTTCCATTACACTGAGTGTGTGTTTCAAAAAAGTGCTTTGTTTTAAAATAATTATCACCCCGACAAACCTGTGAAACCTAAATTGAATTACACTGCTACCTCATATGTTTGTGTGGTTGCCATATTGGTAAACTTATTGACAGGGAGTTAAAAAGTTCTCCAGTGACATGCTGGTCATACCAAATTCTGTAAAAACCATTGTACTAGTGATTGTAATACACATGCATTTTACCACTATCTTGGTCATCTTTTGTCCAATATTCATATTGTAATTACAGATACATATCAGGATTAACTGAATGCCACAATATCCACGTAACACTGCTCTTATACATCCATGAGTTACCACACTGAAACACTGTTGGAAATGACCTATATGACTAAGGTATTTTGTTGTTTGCTTCATTGCCTGATAAATGACATAATAAGCCACAACTGATTCCTTTCAATTCATTATTGATTAATCCTCATCCCCTACAACAACATTCAATCTCGGGAATTTGTTGCATTATTAAGTAAACTATAAATAAATGAATGTAATACATTAGGATCGGTTGTTTTGTCACTGAACTGCAACATTGTCAGTGAAATAACTGAAGCACATCTAATGGTGGAGATTTCCTTCCTACATGTAGTTATAGAATGTACGTGTGTCCGTTTCTTTTACAGCCCAACTGTTTCTTACTGGCTTTTATAAAATGCTCATTTATACCTGTTTGATGTTGCACTGATAAACCCAAGATTAAATATCACAAGAGGCCTACAGATTGTGCTACTTGTTTCAGAGTGAGAAGATGTGAGTCACATGTCATTTTAGGCTGTGGAAACTGGACAATGTGTCCAATCCCAACAAAATCTGCAGTTTATGAGAAAGCTACACTATTGTTCTTCAAGATAAAAATACTGATAGCCAAGGACAACAAAATAACCAATCTAAATGGTAAATAAATTCTTATATGAACAGAACACCACATCTAGGATAAGTTTCAGGCTGTTTCAATCTATGTGACAACTTGGGGCCACACCACTCAAGAGGCCCTGAAAAGAATGGTTTATTTCAGATTTTTCAGTATTTCCATTCACATCTTGTGCTCATCTACATTGTCAATTCAGGATTATGCAATCCAGGTTTATTTTTGCATTGGGCCTACAGATATCTCAAACTGGATTCAACAACAGCAATGGATCATTCAGTGCAGGTCATGTCACCACACTCTGTCTAGTTCAGATTTCTAAAAGGTTTCCCTGCCAAAATTCTGTATTTATTTCATTATTGCTCCTGAGTTTCATGCTGAATTCTTTGTTGACTTTTTTGTTTTAGTCTTCTAAGTCATGACACAACACACTATGGTAGGTATCAACATTACAATGTAATTGAAGAATGCAGCTTTCCTGTCACCTTTATGATGATAGAATAACCCAGAATACTACAACCTAAATCTTAACTGTCATGCAAAATGCCATACCTTGGGTCCTTCTGTTTGTTGGCACTGTATAACACAAGCAGTACTTGCGCTTGTGATAGTAACAAAACTATGAGTGCAGTTAACCCCCAGCCTGCCTAATTGCCTCACATCCACATAATATCTGCTTCCACCAACAGAGGCAGAATGTCCATGTAGATATATACAGTCACCTTAGAGCTATACTGTATATACATTTTAAGATAAGCATATAACTATTTTTTCTTTTGTAACTTTATGTGTGCAAATCACTGTTATTTCTGACAACTTTAGGATCACCTGTATTACCAAAGGATGTGAAAAATAATTCAGCCCTTTAAAACACAATGGTAACTACCAAATAGCCTCCTTCATTATTATTCAAAAACTATATTTGCCAAGTGTAGTTACGTGTTTTTTTTTATTCTCACAGTAAACAGCAATTACAGATTTCCCTAAGCATTATTAACTGGTTGTTCTCTGCAATAGGTGTGTAGTATTTTCTGTGAGGTAAGCACTTATTTTTTAAATACTAGTGCCCTATAGTCCAGTCCAGTCATTTGGACATTCTGTTTACATGAATATGTGTTGTGATAACCACTGCAATGGCAAACACTTTGGGTTATTCAACATATGCTGGAGGGTAGTGAAGGGAATGGAAGGGTAAGCAGAAAGAGGATGACTAGAGTGGCAATGTCCATCCATCAATAGTTTCCTTTGCTTGCCTCAGTGTACAAAATAATAATGCATCAGACAAACTGGTCTGGGGGTCAGGAAATTAAGAATCACTTAACTGAAGCAATAGTCAAATTTTAATTGTTGATTTTATTAATCAATGTAGTCTGGTAACCAAATTTGGACTTCTCCAGTGGGTAGGCCCTGGTGATGAAAAGTAGTCATTCAAATGACCTATTATAGATCAGAAATGAATTGTATATAAAAACTAGCATAGACCTCTAGCAGCAATAACATCACACCACAATTGATACAGCTCTTACACATATACTGACATATGGTGAAATAAACAGCACTTCCCATGCATGGAAATCTATTGCAGCTTCTCAGAATACTTCAAATTACTCAACTGAAAAGAGAAAATACTTCTTTAATTTAACCAACTGACCGTAACATAATTTGTAACAATCAACATCACAATGATTATTTAACAAGCTCCTCTTGTCAATATCATCTAGAACGTAGAAAATTCTGATTTCTCTTATAGGTGCTAGTGTGAAATAATCATGTGACATTCTCAAATTTTAATAGAAACGCCCTGAAGCACGTAATAGGATGTCAAAAAATAATCCATGGACATAAATGAGATTAATTTCCAGCCAACTTGTAAGTAAACACTGCATGTAAATTTGTAATACAAGTATTGTATTGTTGATATTCATGATATGTTCCCTAGAAATACAAATATCTTTCAAAGTTAAGACTCAGGTTTTGAGGATGTTGCGGAGTGACGATTAATACATATGTACGCGACATTTCGAAGCAGCTGTCCGCCTCCTTCGTTCTTGACTTCTTTGGCGCTGAAGATAGACGTAGCATGCGCCTCCGAAACGCCGGTAACTTTGTACCATTCAACATAACATACCTACCAAAAGACTTGAATCTTCACACTACAGCTGTGATCACCTCGGATGTGGCTCGGTGTAACGTATTATATTTGGAATGCACTTGTTGGATTTAGTGGTTTGTCTGTTTCGTAAGATCTTTGAATTTTTGTGCGCGAGAATAATCGAAGTTTGTATTCTTCGATGAATCATTCTTCTTCTCAGTGCAATCATCCCTGTTTTAAAAAAGAAGAAAGAGGGTGCTGTCTGTGATTTGTATGTCTATATTCTTCATATAACCAAAACAGTGATCACTGTGTATTTAGTAACTTCAGAAACTTAACTGTTTAGTTTATTAAAATTTTAGTGATGTCCTACAAATGCAGTGTTTTTCAGCCTGTATGGTCAACGCTGACGTTTCAGTGAGCAGTCATTTGGGTGATTCATTCCACTAGAAATTTAAGAATAATACTCACGTAAGTAAGAACTATAAAAGCTGTTTTGCTGCTGATTCCGATTAATTAAAAGAGTGGAAAATGCATATCAGTAATGTAAAAATAAAGCTAATATGTATATAACTGATTGGACGAGATAAAAGTCTCAGAAAACGCCTACATAAACATTAGCTCGTCGTCAACGACTAGCCCATGAATGTAGTATTTCTTGCAGGATAAGACTTTGCTGGGGAAGATAAGCAATGATGCTTGCACCGGAGATTGGATCGACAAACGATGGGCCAGTATCAGTGTTACTCGACGCACCCACTGGCGTACCTGTTGTGGTGACGACAATGAATGAAAAAGCTCCCTTGATTTCTAAACGTCGCTTTTTCAGTGGCTTGTCAAGTGTATTTGGTTTCACTTCGAACAGAACTACTAACAGTGGTGGTTATGTTGAATTTGGTGCAAATAATGTGGAATCTGGGCGAACACTGGGGACATTTGCAGGTGTCTTCAGTCCAGTGGCTCTCTCCATGTTTAGTGCATTACTGTTCCTTAGAGTTGGTAAGTATTGCGCCTTGATTATAAAATAAATATGCTAACGATTATCATATCATATTTATTCTCGTTCCATTAGATCTTTACAGATATGGAACACAGTCACAATAATACATAAAAGTGTGCAGTGCATTTGTCATAAAACAATTAAAAGTAAAATAAAAGTAAGACAGACAAGAAGGTAATGAATAGTAATAATGAGTTAAGTTACACATTAAATAAGATCTTACATCTATCAATAGTCAAGTTAAAAAACAAAGAACCATAATCATTAGGATGCTGATTGATAGAATTCATCTATACTAAAGAACGTATGATCAGTAAGGTAACTCTTTAATGTGGATTTGAAAAGCTTAGCATCATTTGACAAAACTTTAATATTTGATGGCAAGTGTTTATATATCATACTTCCAGAATACAGTACTCCTTTCTAAACTAATGTTAAGTTTGTAGAAGGTAAATGTAAGTTGTGGTTGAAACGTGTATTCAAATCATGAATTTCAGAATTGGATTGGAATAGACCTCTATTCTTGTTAACAAAAACAAGTAAGGAGAAAATGCATTAAGATGGAACTGAAAGTATTTGTAACTGTTTGAATAGTTGATGGCATGAATCTCGACTACCAGTATTTGTAATGATTCTTATTATTCTTTTTTGAATTTTAAATATGCTGTTGCTATGATGTGAATTACCCCAAAAAATAATACCATATGACATGATTGATTGTACATAAAAAAATAGATCATTCTCAGTATATCCACAGACTAAAAAGGTTTTATTGACCTAATAGCATAACAAGCCTTATTCAGTTTTGATGTTAATGCAGCAATGTGGTACTTCCATGACAGTGTATTATCAATAATCAAACCTAGAAATTTAGTGCTATTGATATTAGTGTTTATTGAATTGGGAGCAATTATTTGAATTTTTCTTTCATTTTGTTTTTTAGTCGGTAATTGCATAAAGTGTGTTTTATTACAGTTCATTGTTAAAAGATTACTCTGAAACCAGTTGGTTATTTCAGTCATTACTGAATTAATATTATTCTTAAATTTATCTGGATTAGTGTTTGATATAATAATGGTCCTATCATTAGAAAATAGTATCGGGTTAGCTAATTTGCTTATGCTTAAAGGAAGGTCATTTATATATATCAGAAACAGTAATGGACCCAATACCAAACCCTGTGGAACACCATGTTTCACATGTACCCATTTAGAAGATAGTTTATTAGGCTTACTATTATTCACAGATTTTGATAAGAATGTAACTATAGTTAAGTGTCACCACCAGTGCATCCTGAGAACCTAATAGTTGCCATTTGTTAAATAAATCATAACTGAATTGACAGTGCTTCATAATGAATAATATCAAGTTTTATTGCAATGTAACCTTGTTGATTAATAGAGGACATCCCATTGTGCTGTAAACTAAAAACACACAACCACCAGCCAGGACATCTTCAACTCAATGATTTTGTAAATTTTTATGTAAATTGTATATAATCAAAGTTTTATCAATTTTGCATTGTAACAACCATTGTAAGTCACATGAGATCCCATATAACTTACACATTTGCACTATATTATACCTTATCTTGAGAACTTTTGTAATGTTGGCCTGATGATGGTCTTTCTAGACTGAAACATATAGTCATTTGTGAATAAAACTTGTTTGTGTTTGATGACACTATGTGGATTGTTTTGGTAACCTTGTTGTCTGGTTTAATAGTTGTTGCAGCAATATTGTTTCCAGTTTCATGGTTAGCAGTGCAGTTCCCCGGGTTACATTATTACGGTGGATGATATTGTATGGAAGGAGGCCAAGGCCCACCCAGGGCTGTAGAGGCAATGATGATGATAATAGTGTATGGAATCTTTTGCTTCTCTGTGGCTTTAGTATATCAGGTTTCATAGTTGTAGTAACATACTGTTATCTGTTTCAGGATTCCTAGTTGGCAACGCAGGTCTCTGGGTTACAGTGTTACAGTTTGTGATAGCGTATGGGATCTTGCTGTTCACGGTGGCTTCAGTGTGTGCTGTTGCAACAAATGGAGCCGTTGAAGGAGGTGGTGCCTACTGTATCCTTTGCATTGTGTGCTGTAGTCCCCATTAACACAGATTCATGAAATTTATTATCATGAGACTATGGATGCTGTGCTTGCTTTCTTTTCTAACAGATCCCGAAGGTTTATTAACATATTTACACAACCCTACCTACATTTGGAAACTGCCTTAGCATGTGGGTTGAACTGGATTTAGATATCCTATTTCTGAACTATCCTTCCCATTGTTGTCCTCTTCCTTTGAGGTTTTCAAATTAAAATTTGGCGTGCCTTGTTCATATTGCCCATACCAGTTGTTCATTCATCTCATCAGTTTGAGCACCACTGAAGTTACTGCTCTCTCTCTCTCTCTCTCTCTCTCTCTCTCTCTCTCTCTCTACTGTGGAGGTTAGGAATGTACAGAGTTTTACCTCTGGTTTGCCTTATGGCTTTTTTGTGTCTTCAGTGGATCTTGTACTACTTGGGTGCTGTGGTGCAAGTGGTGTATTAAGCACACTCCGTTTTGTGCTCTAACATTAGTTTCTTGGGTTTACTAACCATATGTGAATGAACAGTTTAAAGTTTGCACTCACAATTAAATCAGTATGGGGACACATTCTTCACTGTCTTAAACAAGAATTGTATTCCAGACAGATAAAATGTGAGGTATGTAAATTTGTAGGTGGTACAGATGATCCCTCTTATTTACTTAACTTGACAACTTCAGTCATGATCAGTCGAACTCTTGGCCCAGAGTTTGGTGGGTCAATTGGAACCCTCTTCTTTCTTGCAAACATTGTTAGCAGTGCCCTGTATATTACAGGCTGTGCTGAAGGCATAGTTGAGAACTTTGGTACATCAGGTAAGTTTTTTTTCTTTCTTCTTTTTTCATCTTCTTCCCAACTAATTTTTATTTCAAGTATATTTGATGTGGAAGCTTGAAACTGTCTACTTATAAGCAGTGTCCATGGAAAGAAAACACACATAACCAGAGGGTCAGAAGCTGGCATCAGAGTATAATTATTGTGTGTTCTTATGTTTTGTTGTTGTATGTTCTCACATTGCTCGTGCATGTATTCTGTTCACAGGATATCTGGTGGGAGAAGGCAACATAGGGTTGCCTGATGGTCGGTGGTGGCGATTTCTTTACTGCACTCTCATCAATGTCATTAGTTTGGTGGTGTGTTTGATTGGTGCTGGGATGTTTGCCAAAACAAGTGTTATGGTGTTGGGTGTTGTGTGCGTCTCCTTGTTGTCTGTCATCATCAGCTTCTGCATCAAGTCTCCTATGGAGGTAAATGCAGATTGTATGATTTCTGATGTTTGTTGTGACAGAACAATTAAAACATGAAGCTTCAGAACTATGCAGGACAAGCACATAATGGTGTTTGATGTGTAGACTAGAGCTTTTTTGTTCATGCTATGTATACCCAGTGGTATTTGTCACTGAACAAGTGGCTGTCTCTGTTCAAAGAGAGGTTGTAATCTCAGGGAATAATTGTTCAGAACCATACGTATCCTATAATTTTGGTCTTAGAGTAATATTCCAGACGTAAGACTAAATGTGTGTTATATAACACCCTTAGACCGTTACATATGGAAGTGAATGTTGGCTTCTCTCAGAGAAGGATGGAAATATGCTCTGAATCTTTGAAAGAAGCATATTAAGAATGATTTATGTTCTTACTAATGATAATGGTATATGAAGAACATGATGAAGTAATGAGCTATGTACTTTCTAAAGTGAAGTAATCACAGTTAAGGTGATAAAAATAGGAAGATTTAGGCAACTGGGACAGTTCTTTAGAGTGCAAGAACTAGATCTCTGCAGAAAGCTTACTCTTCTTAAACCAGAAGGCGCTCGACGTGTAGGAAAACCTAAGTTGAGGTGTCTTGGGTCAGTTTAGGAAAATCTAAATAACATGGGTGTGAGGAACTGGAGACAGAAGTTGCAGGACTGAGAAGAGTGGAGGAGAGTTTTGGAAGATGCTAAGGCCCACAGAGGACTGTAATGCCACTAGTAGTTATCATTGTCATCCATCATCATCTGGAAGACTGCCTGTAATATAGTACAAGGACTGCATGATCCAGAAAGCTCTGTTGGTCAGAAATTGACTAAGAGGCTGAATGAATTTCACTACTCTATCAACTGGCAGCTCCCAGCCGCAATTCCTAGAGTTCACCTGTTTTTGGTGTCAGTGTTTTTAGATCTTATGTACACCATGTTACATAAGTAGTGATAAAAAGCATATTGGAAGTGTAGCAGGGACAACAAGAGAAGCTGGCAAGTGAAAATGAAATGGTTAATTACACTAAGATGTGTGTTAGGAATAATATTCTGATATCCTGAGAATTATATCCTGCACCCCTTTGGTCCCAAGGGTGCCAAATATCTCTACCTTTACTGTATTCACTGTGTGTGAGACTTACATGTACTGTGTGTCCTGTCAGGTCTTGATTCCAGAAGCAAACCACATTATTAGGAATGGGTCATTTCCTGTATACCGCGACTATACTGGCTTGAAGCTGGAAACATTCAAGAGAAACTGGCACCAGCAGTATGGACAGGATTACACATCAGATGGTAGAGCTGTTGATTTTGCAACAGTATTTGGAGTTCTCTTTAGTGGTGTAACTGGCATCATGGCAGGAGCAAACATGTCAGGTGATTACATGTGTTTTGCTTTTTTTTTTGGGGGGGGGGGGGGTGAAAGGTTGGGAAAACAGAGTTTGAAAAAACACTAAA
>Ga0123352_10011595_pt1 | contig 13899 bp, 7 predicted proteins | sample TergutLab28metaG_FD_89700 | JGI IMG/M metagenome (GOLD analysis project Ga0123352, IMG submission 89700) | Labiotermes labralis P1 segment gut microbial communities from Petit-Saut dam, French Guiana - Lab288 P1 | ecosystem: Host-associated > Arthropoda: Insects > Digestive system > Gut ...
GTGATTTCATTGTAAGAATATATGTATATAATATCGTTGTAATATTATTATGTAAACATGATGACTATTTCCACATCTTGTAAGATTTATGGAATGTGAATAAACATACATACATACATACATTCAGGATATACTTATTCATATACAACAACAAAATCAAGCTGCTACATCTCAGTCTCTCACTCATGACAAATCTGTTAAAGCAGACTCGACACCATGATCACCACACTCAGAGGTGACGCTTTCTGCAAAATGTGACAACAGCACAGGAGCATAATAAGTATAATTCATCTCTTTATGTTAAAAGGAGATTTATCGCAATATTTCAAAGTCAAATCTGATGCATGTAACTTTTAACCACATATGTGAAAACTCAGTTCATCACTGCTGAATACGCTCCACATGATACAACAGGAAGATAAATAATTATTGAAGGGTGAGATGGTGTTGATTATTGTTGGTCTAGTTCAGGCAAACAAAGAAAACAGTTATATCACCATTACATTTATATATCTAATTCAAGAAGTCAGCACTAAATAATTTAAATCAACTAAAATTGCTTGAAGATAGGGGAAATGGGGCTTTAATTTACAAGAAAGACATTCTTGGACTTGAATAACCTCAACTTCCAAAATTTTATTGGAATTTTATACTAACCTTGTAGGCAAAATCTGTTGGGCTGCAGAATATTAAGACATAACCTGCTTACCTCAGTAACTTAATGTGGTATAGTAGTCCTACAAACACTGGACAGGTACAGACATCCCCTTTAATATAGAAACACCCCAAGAACAACATAAATGTTATTAGCTGTAAATGGCTTCCAATGCCTCAATGAAGACCTTGGTTTGAATACAGCTGTCCCCATTACTGTATGAAACACGCTGCTTAAAGTCACCCACTTACATCAACAAATGCATAAATTTATAAAAAATCACAAACCATCAATATACATGAACTCTCCTATATGTGCAGTGATAAACTAGCATCCTCCAGGTGACACTAATACAAAAGAACATAAAATTAATACATCCAATTTACATATACAATATTAAAAATGCATAACAGGAGCTATAAAAATAAAAATGTGGATATTATAGATAATGAAATGCTGACACATTCTTCAATAAAATTTATTGATATGTCACTGTTTCGTACACAACACTCTCCTATGCCAGACATGGGCATCAGATACTTTTGGTTCAAAAACTTAATAGTGGATGTGTGTATGCATAAAACCACATATAATATAAACAGTGGAACACCAATAAATTTTATTTAAGAATGTGTCAGCATCACATTATATATAGTAACCACATTTTTATATTTATAACTGCCATTTATTTATTTTTAACACTATATATGTAAATTGGATGTATTAATTTTATATATCTTTTGCATTAATGTCACAATGAGGATGGCAATTTATTGATGAAACATGTAGGAAAGGTCATGTATATGGATGATTTATGTTTTATAAATTATGTGCATTTTTTATGTATGTCACAATGCATGGAACAAATAATATTGAACTCCGCATAAAGAATTAGCTTTATTATTGCTAGTAGTGAAAAACATTTATTTAAACTATTTATTTGTTTATGGTTTACTGAATGGTTCTGTCAACAGCTCAGGTTATCACACTCTCCAATAATAATGTGCTTAGAGAATAATGAATTGGAGGATGTGAAAGGTTGTCATTCAACAGCTCCAGATACTACCCCACAATCTGCCTAGAGGGATTGGGGAGGGGAAAGAAGGGGGGGGGGACACCCCATCATCCTCTGAAACAAAATTATTGTAAATGTTACATGTAAACATGCTGACAGACACTTTTATGATGCTTGATTCATGTACTGAGCACCTGCTCCACCCTTCCCACAATGGTGCCTGGAGTGTAAGTCGTACACGAACAAACAATAGTCATGCTTTTCACAGTGTGCTTTATCTTAGTGGGCTGGTTCATGAATGCAACACTCCATGGAATGTCCATTCACCATGAAGTCACACAAGAAGTGAGGGTGATTTCAGTAGCAGTCACACATACAAGAAGACATCTACACCTGTTATACAGAGCTGGCAAAAAGCCCCTTCTAAGTAGGTCTTACTTCTATCAGCACATCAAATATGGCTGCTTTATCACACCAGCAGCCTGCATCCACCAGGGAATTCCATGACAGCTTCAGTGTTTAAAACCTTAATAAAAGCAACACAATACACATTTCCATCACACTGGGTGTTTTACCAGTAGAGTTCCTCATGTTTCTTGCATTGTGCTCTAAGTATTTGTTTCAAACTGTGTAAATGTAAATTTTTGTTCCATAAACACTGAGAATATGCCTAAATTAATAAACTATGTAATCCTATATCTGCATTAATCAAACCTGCATAAAACAAATCTAACTGGCAGCTACATACATAGTGGCTGCAATAAAACAGTTTTTACTCATGTAATATACTTTCAACAAACAACATTAATCTTTAAATGACTAGGAAGGTATTTAAATTTTAGCACAATGTTAATGAAAAATGTATTATTTGATAAAACTATGAAATAACTGGCATTTTGTGGAAAATAAAACAGATATTATGCAGTGTGTCTTACAAAAACCGCGATTTTCCTTGAATTTTGAAGGGTGTTTTTATGCATTCATATAAGCAAATGCAAGGCATTTAATGATGGAATAAATAACATTAGACAGCCTACTAAATGCATATACATACGTTGAGATAAACGAATCTTTAGAACATTTTCACCTACATTTTTAATGACTAACTGAATTATCATCTTAACAAGACAAGTAATTTTCACACATGCCCCTAAAATGTATTTTGTAAGTTTAACAATTTTGATAACAACAGTATCACTATGGACACTGTACAGGAGCAGTCAGCTAGAGACATATTAGAAAGAATCATACAACATATACCTGAAACAAACACCATGCTAACCTGATGTAATTGAGAAGCATGCGATCCATACGTTTGTAGAAAGGGCGAGATGTGTAGTAACCACTCCAGTAGTGATCATCACGATCTGCATAAGTGAAGAAATCTCCAGAGAGTGAGGGAAAACTCTCTGGCTTACTTTCTTCCCTCACTGCATTAAAGTAGTCCTGCAGTGTCCCAAATTGTGCCTGTGGAAGCAATCCATATGTCACAAAGAAAAGAAACTGTAATTGTCAGGAATGTGCCCCATAACACATACCTAAGAAAAGCTGAGTAAGACTTAAACACAGTCTTTGTAAGAAATTAATTGAAAGGTACACTCCAACCAACTATACTAGCTTTCCAAATGTAATCCTTGCAATTCAGCATACCATATTGACTTTTATATTCATTTAATGCATACAAAAAACTTACTATTATACATACAAATGTACTACTACAAACACAGTTGTGCTTTACATACACCATACAGTAAGGGAATATTTTTATGAGTTCAAGCAGGTCTTGTTTCACACAATTTCTTTTTGCACAATTTCACTTAAATGCGATTTGAAAATTTATACCACTTTTCAAATTTATGCAATAATTTCCGGTTTAATGTGATATGGAAGTGACGATCCATGGCAGCACTTGTCTTTTCTCGGAGGCTAGCAGAAAGTGATGTAACTGTCACTCTTTCAGTCATGTGGAATGATTACATTGGTGATATAGTCATGTGGCAAATGTAATTCCCCCTTCAACAGCACTGGCTGTTGTTACCAAAATGAGTGAGAAATGTAAATCTACAATCCCTAGTGCAATCCAAGTGAAAAATCACCCAGAGACAATCAGTACTGAAGAGAAATTAGACATAATACGTCAACTTGCAAAAGGTGAATGAATTGTTGACATATGCCATGATGTTGGATTTGCTCATGGTAGCATACGTACAATTCGTGATAATACTGATAAAATTACAGAAATCGCTAAGTATGGAACTAAAGTGTGTGTGCAGCAAGACTAACACAGTGCTGTTGATATGAAGTGTACCATAAACTGTGGATGTGAGTCCTTTAATTTTTGTACTGCATTAGGGATAAACAAATATATTGTACAGAAGTGTATGCATACTGTAGAGAATGTATATATATTGCATATACTCTACAGGTCCATATGTCTGCAAGTGGTTTAGTTCTACACTACATACGGTGAAGTTGTCAGTGCCCTAACACCAGGAAATAACACTGTTTTAAATGGTAATTTTGTGCTCAATTCGCACGACTTTTTCAGGGATGTAACCCACATGTAACATGAGACCTGGCTGTACTTGCATTTTGTTAAGAATTCACAGAAGTAAAAAATGTTACATATAAATGCAGCAGATCTTAATAATGTAAATATCTTTTATCATACAGCAAGTTTTTGTACTAGCCATTTTTGGGAAGAAAATGAGCTTCACGCTACATATATCTTGGCCAACAAGTTTCAGTACAGATCCCCTACAGCAAATTTCATCAATATCACGGACTCAGTTTCAAAAGATGGAGCATATAACCAGATAGACATGACATATTCAGTATGTGTTCATTTTATAGACTTCATGCAACTCACCTCATGGAGAAGAAACCTACTTGATAAGCTGACAAGGTTAATATTACTCAGACTGTCAAGAAATTCCCAGCCTTTATGCAATTCAAAAGTTAATCACTGTGTTAACTAGAGCACACACACTGGCCTACCATGGGCCATTTAAATTCACTGCTTACCAATACACCTGTTTTCTGAAAATGAATCTTAACCATTATCCTACAAACGCACCGAATCCTTTTAAATTGGCATCCTATGAATGCACCCTGCCCGGTGCGCTGCATCCATTTAAATGCTCTGTACAGTCATGTAGAGGCTTAGAATTATAGCCCCACTCGTTAACTCCATATTATATAATGATTTGTCAATTATGTACATATGCACCTAATAAATAGAAAATTTCTAGCCAGCCTGTATTCTTCAAAACCTCATATGTTTGTTTTCATGCTAAGCAACTGATGCCTTTCATTGCCTTCTGAAGAAACGCGTTATGCAGTTTGTTCATCCAGTACTTGTCTGCACATTCCAATATGTAGTTTCATTCACTCTGCCAAGCATTGCTGTTACAGGAGATATATTTGTGACGGCTTGCTTCGTTAAGTTTTCTTACTGTGTACCCCCCTTATAACCCCCCCCCCCCCCCACCCTGCATAGAACGTCATTTAGGGACTGATATATGAAACGGTTTCTAAAAGTGTTTAGCCAAAACAGCGACTCACTTTATGAGTACAAACGCAGGATATATTACTACTAAAAGGGACTAAGCACCAACTGTCCGTATATGATAGAATGCGAATGGTATATTTTCTGTAAAGCCTGTGTTACATTTCAGTTCAATTTCTGTCCTTTTTGAGAAGGACACTTTGAAATATAAGATAAACAGGATGCATAAATTCACCCACACAAATAAATATAATTACTGGCTGCACTGTGAGGTCACGATTTTCCCATAACATACTGAAAATGAGAAGCCTCATTCACAAACTCCACTGGGCTTATAATTCCAATTGCTGTTTGATATATAGAACGGACTGATCTGTAAACAGTCAAGCCATAAACCAGCTGCAATAATATGGCATTTCAATGCATTACCACTTGTTCCAACTTCGTAATAATAAGCCAGACTGAATATTCGTTTCTGATTCAGCAGACTGCAATGTTTGTGCATACGAGAGCCAGATTCCTGTCCCCAACCACTGAAATATCTCTGTTTTAGTTACTCTTTCCTTGACAGAGTAACGAAATACCACATAGAAATTCTTGATTCCCCATCGTGAAAAACATACTGGAAATGATAATGCATGTCGGTATACTGGAACAAAACTCAACAAATGTAGGTCTTTCTCGGTTCATGATGGTGTTGCATGTGACTAGCGAGTGGTGTGAACAGAAAAGTTGTTAGTGAAGTGTTAAGAAAGTATGATGTGTGTGTGCAGTAAGATGTTTCTGACACCACCACGCCAAGGCACAAATCCTGAAGCTGGAATTTCCTATGCAAAATTGGGGCCCGAAACAGAAACGTAAGTAAAATAAATTGAAAATTATAAATTTTTTTAAAATTAATTTCCTGCATATAGGCACTAAATATTTCTACCGATTTTTTTTTTAATTGAAGTATCTCTGATTTATTCCCATCACAATGCAGATTATTGCATTATTTCATTATCTTTGGTTCATAATATATAAACGTTTATTGTCAAACATGCGCAACAATTTACAGGGCCGTCATGGACAAAATTCTGTAGATGGATCATGAAGACTGAATTACAGGTCCTCTTGCTATTCAGACTGTGATCTGCATCATGACGCCATGTAGTTACTTCCTGTTAAATTCCAAACCCATATTTCCCTCTTCACTAACAGAAAATGTGAAAACTGGAAGAGTTCAGAAAATCAGTATTCAGCACACACAAAGTTAAATGGAATTTAAAATATACTGTTTTGTTGTTACAACATAAACCAACAACGTGCACATATTTCGTTAGAATTACAATAATGTTTTAATAGGTCAACTCCTACATGTTCCAGGCCTCAATGGACCACCATCAGGGAGTGTACAGTTGCGTAAAACAATCACTAACATTTTTATCATCTCCAATATGTAGCAGAGCTGTCATAAGTTCATCAACAAATGATATATAATAGATGGCTATGTGCACAGTATTTGGAGCACTGTTGGTTTGGGTGTGTTCATGAAATCATACGTTGACAAACTCATGACAGTTCTGCTACATACTGGAGATGATAAATAGATTAAGCAACTGTTTTAAGCAACTGTGCACTCCTTGATGACGGGCCACTGAAGCCCAAAACATGTACTGGAATTGATGTATTAAAACATTATTGTAACTCTAACGAAGTGTGTGCATTTGTTGGTTTACACTGCAACAACTTAATCATAATGCATGGAACAGAAAATGTAAAACACTGTAAGTTCTTTAGATCAAACGACCAAGGGACAATTACAATATTGTGTAGAGCTGTACAAACCTTTTGAGCTTGAGCATCAGTACTGTAGGATAGAAGCAAATGGATTTGAAACACAAGATTTTTCTGTAACACAGTGCACATTAAACAATTACTGTTTCGAGATAGCCGTTTATCAGCTGTTCTTCTCTTCTATGATAGAAACCAGGCATTTTACATAAGACTTAGCACCATTAGTTCAAAATCAATGGCTCACATCAACACTGTTCTGAATTCTGATACATTAATTATCAGTCATATAACTAAATGAACTGATGGAGCAGAATCGTCCCTGGGAAGCTACAAGTCATTCAGCCACAGCAAAAATTTCCTGCCTCTGACAGAATCTACAGGTTTGTTACTGTGTCCACAAAAGCCTGTCACCTACCCTGTTCTCAGTCATATCAATCCAGGTCAAGTACTAAAAACTTATTCCTTTAAAAATCCTAAAAAACATAAACCTGCCCTTGTCCTTGCCATGAAGGGATATTATAGGGAGCAGGGGTATCCTCAGCATTAGCTAGAAGCAAATGGTCAATAGCCAATTAGCATCAGGGAAAGAAGTATTGGTACCCACAGAACATGAACGGTGGACGGGCCCCAGAACTGGTCTGTAAGTATACCTTTAAGATATACTTTAAAATTATCCCACCACACATGCCTGAATGTACCGAGTGCTTTATGATTTTCATGTTTTATGACTAAAACTTGGTATGTAATTCTCCTCCCTCCATACGTACTACTCAAACATGCCCTGACCATATCATTCCCCCAGCCACCCTAACAATATTAGCTAAGAAGCACAAATTACAAACTGCTTGGTATGAAACTTTCTACAGCCTCAACTTACTTTCCCTCTTTCAAGTTCACTGATCTCCTCAGTACTCTCTTCTCCAATAGCCTCAGTTTATGCAATATTCTGTTATAAAAATGCAATTTTATCTAACAAAAGTGTCATGCAAGCAACATTACACTAAGCATAACAATGTAACAAGCAACAATCATATAGCACTGGCTCACCTCAACATACAGATTAGGCTTGCTGTTCCAGTAATCAAATATATTTTGGTAGTTATTGTACTGAGCATCCCATTCTGATGTGTGGTCATACCGAAAGTCATCACCAAGTGGGGCAAAAATGACATTAGTTCGATACAACTGTGCTTTCTTACGGTACTGTTCAAGGAGCAATCCAGCTCTGCAAAAAAGGAATAACTGCTTAGAATAAACAAAGGTTTAAGGGACAGTCCTAATAGTTGTGTGGGAAGTGTGACAATAAATCATGTACTACAACACTGCACTAACATAATTCATGGCATTCTGCTGCAAGATGATAACAGAAAAAGAAAACTTCATTAGCAATTTTCAGTAATAACTATACAGCAGACTATACCTAAAGTCATTAAAGAAATACCATTAACCTCTCAAATATGGCAGGTGAATCTCTGCCCCACTACATATAACTTGACCTCACACTGAATATGTCTGCCTTGAGTGAGTAACTCAAAAAAGCTCCTGATTTTTCGCAGGGACATGAGTGAGGAGGGGTTCTTGTATGCATAAAAGATGCAGTATTCAAAGTAGAAAATGAAAGCAATAAGGAAACACGGCCAAAGAAGAAGCCTCTAATTCCCAAAGGAATTACAATACAACCATCAACATTACTAATTGCTGTTGTAACTTGGAAGAAATGTAACATGTCACAAAAAAACAAAACTTCTGTATCCAATCCACAGACACAATGTATCTTCCATCTATATCAACAAATACAAGCAACAAAGCCTCAGAATTGTAAAATTAATTGGCACACCATGTCATGAAACAAACTGACATTCCAGAAGATCTGCTACTTAGAATAGTGACTTCAAATTTACAGCAACTCGCAGTTACATTTAATGAGATATTTGTGAATAAACAATCTAAAGACAGGATGAGAGTGTAAGTTAACAGTTACATAACATGTAGGTGATAACTCAATGCCCTCCTGGCAGATATCGGCCCTCCCCTCATGACAGAATACAGCTGCCACCACACTCAGCTCCCAAACCAGGCATCAAATGCTTTTTGCCATAACAGCTTCCATCCTCAGAATTCTTTTTAGTCCCAGGGCCACAACCAGTGCCAATTCCCTTGAAAGACACAGCCCACGAACCACTACAAAACCAATGCCTTATTTTCACAATGTCTCAGATGTCTACTCCAAACTCCACCCAACAGTTCACATGATGAATGTCTGACTTTCTACACCAGAGGACACACTGCCTTAAATCACCTCTCCAGCAATAAGTTCATGTCACCCTCTATTTTTGCAACTCTTGTCTCTGCCCCACAGCTTTGCAAAGCCATACTGTCTGGTGGTCTGTGTGTCCCAAATTGCGACTATTCAACCGTTTCTCACTGATTACCTTCATCCTTCACCTCTGACTGGCAAGTACTCTGACTCTCTACTTGTAAAAACATAGAACCATTTTGCACAAACACTACAGACACCAGAGTGTCATTTCTTAAGCATATAAAACCATAAAATCATGGCCAACAGAATTTTTGCTGTACCCGCATGGTAGACTGCAGCATGGGAAGAAATGATATGTGCAAATAGCACAACAAAGAAGCTAGTATATACTGCCAGAGAAACAAAACAAGTTTTCATGATGTGTTCATAGTTTTTAGTGTAACTATACAGGCAGGTCTCATTTCACACAATTTTTGTGCTATTTCGCTTTAATGCAACTTGAAAATTTATATCACTTTTAGAATTTATGTTAACAATTTTCAGTTTCATGTGATATGTTATAGATGATCCGTGGTCGCATTTATCTTCCATAGAATTCTACCAGAAAGTGACATCACCGCTACTCCATCAGTCACATGTATAGATTGATCATGTTGGTGAAATTATCATACAGCTCATGCAGTTTCCTCTTCTACAACATTGGCTTGTCCTAAACATGTGACAAGCATAAATTTGCACCACCTAGCACAATCCAAGCAAAAAACTGGCAAAAGACAATCAGTACTGAAGAGAAATCAGACACAATAAGCTGACTTGTAAAAGATGAACAAATTGTTGACATATGCCGTAATGTTAGACACGTTCATAGTAGTGTACATACGATTCAGGATAATACTGACAGAATTAAAGAAAATGCCAGGTCAAGAAGTAAAGTGCTTGTGCAGCATGACTACCACAGTCCTATTAGCACAAACTGTACCAGAGTATGGATGTGAGTCTTTTACACTTTTATCGCATTAGAACTCAATAAATGTATTGTATATAAATTTATGTATACTGCACAGAAATGCATATATACTGTATATACAGTACACACATACTCCACAGATCCATGTCCACTAGTGGTACTGATCATACACTATATATGATGAGGCTGTCATTCCCCTAATCCCCAGGAAATATACCATTCTAAATGGGAATTCTGTGTTCGACTTGCATGACATTTTTTAGGAATATAACCCTGGCATAAAACAAGACATGCCAGTATAGTCAGTACAATTGGTATAATAAAGTAAAAGGCAAAGTTGCCTCTATGCATACCATAGAGATATATAGGGGAGTGGAGTCATAACTCCAGTCATTCTTAATCTCAGGACTAGATGGAGGTGAATGGTCAGCTTCATGCCTGGCTACTTTACCCCAGGAAGAATGTCCCTAGTGCCCATTGTACAAAAGATGTCATACGCACTAGTGAGCTATCCCAGCTGATATAATTAGTACAATACAGTTATTAGAACTAATATTGTCATGCAGAACATAAATACCTGCTAGCAGAAAATGTAAATGGACAGCAGTCCTTTCAATTACTGACGACTGTCAACAATAACCTTAAGTGTAGACCAAACTGGAAAAATAAAAAATATCTAAATAATCTCACCAATCACCTCCTTGAGGAGCTTCTGGATGATCAACGCCTTGCTGACGTACAACCATATGGCCCTCAATGGAGCCTACAGACCTAGAAAAGCATCTGGACAGAATGGAACACAAATGGTAAAACTGCCAAGAGAGAGTGTTGGATAAAGGTTTTTTTTTTTTAATGTTACTTTTGTATGCACATTTACAGGAACGATATACTGGTTTCTGCAAATACATTCACAACAGAATGAAACAGTGGGATTTAAATGAGGCCACAGTGTGTATGGCTTTTTCATGGTACACCAGAAATCAAGGAGATCTCAAGGAGTTAGTGTGAGCTCAAATACATGATACAAACAACAGGTAACATTAATCAGTGTAACTCCCACCCCTCCTATCTCTGCATAATATGTCAAATATACAGACTAGGACACAGAAGCATATAAAGTGGGGTGGGGGGAGGTTTACATACATGTAACATCAGATGCAAAAAAGAAGGTAAACAGATAACATATAACAAATTTAATTAGCTCACAGATGGGAAAATTAACCAACACGAAATTACAATTTCTCTCCATGAATAAACACGCACATATACATACGTATTCACTGACATAATAACTTACTCCAGCAAACCAAGTACAACTCAAAGAAGAATGGCTCCACATACCACAAGGAAATACACAACACAACACTTGCTGATGCTGTAGAAAATTAAAAAAAAAAAAAAACCAACAGACAGGTCATTTACAACACAACACCATCAACATGGACACCAGTAGCCAAACCTATATAAATGAGACCATAACACAGAGCCCAAGAGCAAAACGTAATGGGTATGAAGTCAAGCTAATTTCCAAAAAATAGTGGAAAAAGGAGGCTGAATTATGAGGGGAGGAAAAATTAAGAAACAACATGGAAGAGTGCACTATATACAGGCTATATTGTCAACCTTGTGCCTAACACATCACAACCGAATACACTTACATTTCTGCTTACATAATAGGCACAATGCTGGGATTTAGCTGAAGCATCCGAGGAAATACAGTATAAAAGATCTCAAATCAGCATGCATGGAATCCTTGCAAAAATATGAATCAGGTTCCTTCAGAATACTCTAGTGGTAACAACAATAAATTAAGCTCACCTTTGAGCTACATTCTGTCTTGTGATGGCCTGTGGTGGTACTTTCCATGGACATGAAATACCATAGCCTGGCAACCGCCGAAAGTCAAACTGACAACATATTTTTGGATCTGGGCCACATGTATGTGGTACATCATAGCTATAGAAAGGCATCATGTGTGTAAAGAGATCTGTGGAACCATCACCATCTGGAAGAAAGTTAACAGAGTTCTCTAATAAGTTACATTTTCTATTTAATTGTATGAGTGGTAGGGATAATTCAATCCTAAATAAAAAATGTGGTGAACCAAAATGTAGTTTACTCTTGGAATACATGCTTTTTCTAGTGGTTCATACAGATTTTTCTGTACAAACTACCAGGCAATAATTTTGACAATCCTCTTCTCACATTATTCCTTTTTATGCTGCATCTTATTTACCACAACATTAATATAAAGTTTGTCCTCATGGTATTTTTTTCTTTTGCTCCTTTCTTTCTCTGACAGTTACAATGTTCTGTAGGTATTCCATAACTGTCCATTCTTTCACATGCTGAACTGCCACAGTGTCATACATTTCGACTGAATAAGAAATATCACATTCTAGATATTGTACTGTATTAACTCTGCTTTCATTAAAGAGATTGTGTCCAATGTCACAGATTTACAAGTACATAATTTGTCAAACTGGTTCTAATATACCTTAATCTTGCATTTAGTTCACATTTCTGTTACTGTAAGTACGCATATCTGCCAACTAGCAGCTGAGTGTATGTTTTCAGCTTTGGTGTGCTCGGGTTAAGAAATGTTTTTTTCTACTAAAATATATAACTTCCTTAATTCCTACAGATGCCTCACCAGAGATAAAAAATACCTTGGGCTGGCTGGCTGGAATGAAATAGGAAAAAATGACAGCAACGGGTTGAACAGATTCCATCACATTTTTTGTATTAGCAGTCCATTTCACAATACAATCAGTAACTCATGTTACACAGAGATAACTGGAGGATAATGACTTAGAAAGGGTATGGAAGGAAGCAATCATAGCCTAATTTATGGTACTATCATGCCATTTGCCAGCAAAGACTGAACAAGCACACGAAAAACCACACTCAGCATAGTCTGTGTCCTGGCTGAGATACAGACCAGGCATGTTCCAAATATAAGTGAGAAACACAACCACTTAAGTCACCTTTTAATTGCAATATTTGAACACCAGTCTTTGAATGTCAGAAATGATTCAACCAGATATTAGAATATATCACGAGAGGAAACGGATCATGAGAAATCTAAGGAAAGACTGGGAGGATTGAAAAGACAAAACACTGTTTGTCCACTGAAACACACAAAAGGGAAAAGATGCTAGGAGAACAAGGGATATATATATATACAAACTTAACAGTGTGGGAAGAGAAAATTTGTTACCCCTCAGTATTTAACTATACATTATTGCGCATATATCCTGTTACTATCCGATATAATCTTTCAATAATTTTCATTCTTTCTTACACCATCACACAACAGTTAAAAATCAAATAAACAATATAAATTATTCTTCCAATAGATTCTCGGTAAGCCAAGACAATAGCAGCATCACACAACAACAAAAAATAAATTTCCAAATGTTATGCCAACAGATTTTTACAATTCTAATAATTCAGTTTTTACACACTATGTAAGCACAACTCACAGGAATTATGTTGAGCATAAATCAAAGTACTATTCTATAATTTATACTGAAAACAAATATTTTAAAAAAACATAATTATGGGTAACTATTTCTCAGAAAACAACATTAGTACTGAAGTCACTAAACTACACATAATACAAAAATGAGTTCACAACATGTCTGACATGGGGGGAGGGGGAGGAAAAAAAAACCACACCAAAAACACAAAAAAAAAAAAAAAAAAAAAAAACAAA
>Ga0123352_10011598_pt1 | contig 13897 bp, 8 predicted proteins | sample TergutLab28metaG_FD_89700 | JGI IMG/M metagenome (GOLD analysis project Ga0123352, IMG submission 89700) | Labiotermes labralis P1 segment gut microbial communities from Petit-Saut dam, French Guiana - Lab288 P1 | ecosystem: Host-associated > Arthropoda: Insects > Digestive system > Gut ...
GAGGATGATCCCATAGAGGGATTGAAACATGTTGGAGAAATTTTAAATCCATTTTTAATCAGATAATGTGATTTTAATGGTTTTACAAGTATATGCAATTAGTTGGTCTTAATAAATATTGTTCTCACATTGCACGGTAATAAAATGAAAGTGTCTAAAAATATTCCCTGTTCTTGTGGCTGCCATACGAAATTGTATATTAAAAATCTGGCACGGAGTCTTTTGTGTCATTGTGATATTTTTGTAATGACAACGGAACATGCGTAGTTGAAATCATCCCATGTCTTTATTGGTTCCGTTTTTATGTCATTTCTTAAATTTCTTCCTGATATACGAGGGGATGCTGATAGGTCCTTAGCCTGACCTACTTCCCAGTGCCGTAGGATGGAATCGATGGTGTTGTTGGAAAGAGGGGCCTGTTCATTTGGCGAATTGCAAGTCTTCTTGTTACAGAGGCTGAAAGGAAGCATGTCGGGCGATGCGTGCGATTTCAACAACATGGAGACATGAGCTGTCATCAAGTTTTTTTTTCTGGCAAGGCAAGGTGCCATAGGAAATTCACACCGTTCTGACAGAAACATTAGGGGAACATGCACGATCGTATGCCACTGTCAAAAACTGGGTGGCCCAGTTTAAATGTGGTGATTTTTCCACCTGTGATGTGCCTCGTCCTGGATGACCCAAAACAGTGACCACCCTGGAGATTATTGATCATATTCACAAGCTGATCTTCGAAGACTACCAGTTTACGGCTAAATCAATAGCTGAGCAGGTTGAGTCCATCATTTATGAAGATTTGGACATACGGAAGCACTCCGCAAAGTGGGTCCCTAAATGCGTGAATGAGGTTCAAAAACGTCAACAGTGCCAGTTGTCTGAGCAACTTTTGGAATTTTTTTGGTGCTATCCAAATGAGTTCCTGTCATGATTGGTGACCATGGATGAAACTTGGTTATATCACTATGACCTGGAGACAAAGCAACAGTCACTGGATTGTCAGCATAGTGGCTCACCCCGCCCTGAAAAATTCGAAGTGCACAAATCGGCTGGATTAGTTCTCGCTTCAATTTTTTTGGAATCAAGATGGCATCCTCCATATTGATTATCTTCCAAAGAGCCAAACTATCTACGCGGAGTATTACTCATCTCTGCTGGTGCAATTGAAGGACATTTTGAAGGAAAAACACTGCAGGAAGGTCACCAAAGGGGTCTTGTTCTTGCACGAAAATGCCCCGGTTCCACTGGGCACTTGCAACCCAGAAGAAACTGGCCTACCTGGGCTTCCAATGTCTTGATCACCAGCCTCCCTTTTCTCCACATCTTGCCCCGTCGGACTACCACCTGTTCCCTGGACTGAAAAAACAATTGAAAGGTTGCCATTTTTCGTCTGGTGTGGAGGTCATTGCCGTCGCGGAGAACTGGTTGGATGGACAACCTTCTCAATTTTTATTGAGTGACTTGCAGAAGTTAGAGCAATGGGCTAAGAAGTGTGTTGAGCTTCGTGGGGAGTATGTTGAATAAATCTTGAGTTTGGTTGCTGTAGCTTGTTTCCTTCCTGGTCGGGCTAAGTTCCTAGCAGCACCCCCTCGTATATGTGATGTTTGGCAAACGGTATTCATTTGACTCCACTGTGTTTATTCTGTGAAGTGCATTGAGATGAAATATTCTGGTTGAAAATTTTACCAGTGCATAATTTTCATGGACAACATGATTAAAGATGAGTGCTGATGGACAACTCTGCATTGACTTGATGAGCACAGAGGTGACATTTACACACAATGAAATTTCAGCTTATTTATTTTTTCACGGAAAACATGATAACAGTTAAATGCAGTGTGGCTGCATGATGTGGGGAACAGAATGTAGTGACCAAGTAACAGCCACTACAGCCGATGTCATGTCACACATTTGTAGTCGTGTGCTTTTTCCTTAATCACTGATCTTTTTGCTGTACCTGTACTGTACTGTCATTGTGTAGTTGTTGTTTCAATTGGTAAATGAGCTTTGAATGTTACTTTAAATTGTAATCTTATTTTACTTTTCAAGACATTTATTAATCAACTGCTGGGCATAGAGTAATATGTTTAAATGTGTGAAAGTAACATTCTCTCTTCATCTACAGGGTGTCTGAATTTGGTTATTTGGTTAAGGTGAATGCTGAACCAAATTCATTCACCCTGAAGATGGTATTAGCACATGCATGTGAAACGTCAGAATAACTACATCACACTACACAGTGTAGGAACCCAGAAGACTGTGAACTGAATAACACTGCTTTGAAAAACTTCAGTTTCATTTATTAATCAGGTATAGCAATGCATTTGAGGTTATTGTACTCACAAACATAATGCATGTAGTAAAAATGAAAACCTTTTCTAATTTTATCTGTTGGCTTGAATTGACATATTAGTCTTGGCGTACAATACAGATATATTTTATGGCTGGAAACGTGAAGTAACTAATTATGTTCTATACAGATATGAGTATGTATATATGTGTATGATATTTGGAGGCTGTAGAGTTACTGGGAACATTACTGAGTTGTGTGCAGAACATTTTCTGGAACAGTAACATCCAGAGCATGGCAGCGGCAGCTTATGTCACATGATGCCACCGTAGGTAAATAGTTTGATCTACTTGTGATCACAGATTTTTCTAGTGTGTTATTTTTTGTTTAGAATTTAATTTGTATGGTGAATTCTGTTATTGTTAATTCTCCTTGTGTTCTGTGTAACAATTATTAACAAGAAAATTAGCATAACAGTGGATTCTGAGAGCTTTTATTTTTTGTGTTATGTGTTGTGACCAGTTCAGAACTGATACTGGCAATCATCTTGGCTCTTACTGTGGCAGCATTGATTAAGATCTGGAGCTGTTTGCATCGGGTTAATTCAGTACAATATTAACATTTACAGGAATGAATTGTTCTGGTCTTAAATGAGTGAAACATTTTTTGTACTCCCTGTTAGTGAAAGTAAATGTTTGATAACTAGCAATGACTATGGTTTGTTGTAGTGCAACGTGGCCTGCAGGTGTTAGGCGATTGGCACAGTCATATATGAAAAATCCCATCCAAGTGTTTATTGGCACTCTAGATTTGGCTGCAGTTCATAGTGTTACTCAGAAGATACAATTAGTAGAAGAAGAAGATAAAGATGCATTGGTATGTGTTCCTTCAATGCAGGGCTTTGGCAGAAGCACGTGCCAGAAGTGATAAACCGTGGATGCTGAAATTGCAAACCTTGAACATTTGTACTTATCACAGACATGATGATAGATACTTGAAATATTTTACAGAATTTGACAAAATCTAGTACAACATGTTTCAGATTTAAGTTTGTATATGGCTGAAATTGAAAAGTTACAAAATTTCACTTGAATTTTGGTGTCATCTTATATGTACTGAACTTACTTAAAAAGGATTGCTATATTGATGTTGTTATAATGCATTGAGTTTGAAATGATTACTGATTTTTGTGATATTTCACACAATACTTTACCACCTCTACAAAAGGTATGAAAACAGCACTTTTCTACCTGCTGGTGCTGCTATTACATATATGCATGCTAAAAAGTCTACACAGGTCTGGTGGTAGAGTTTTGAAGGTTGTTGCTAGATGGGATGTGCTGAGATTGTGTAGTGTCAGTAGGAATGCAGTGGGAGAATGGAACAGTCACATGGCATTTTTTCCAGCAACATATCAATTTTGATGTCTGACTTCACATTATAGTCTTGAAACAAGGATACTTTGTACATTCATAGTGATCACTTGGAAGCCTGTGTTGCCTGCCTACTACACACAGACAGCATCGTCATATAAAGCATTCCATGCTGGTGTTATCATTGGAAATGATCCCTTGTTACTTAGAAGGAAGAATAATTCATTTACGTACCTTTGCTATAAACATACACTTTTGAGGAATATGTAATATTTGCTTTATTGTTTGTGTTTTTCTTTCTCAAACATTTCTAACCCTTTTATTGCTTAGTATGTTGTATACTATATAGTGACTATTTTTTTATGATTAGTGTTGTTTTCATTGCTGTTGTTATTATTATTATTATTATTATTGTTAATGCTGTTATTGTGTTTGTTTTCTCATAGCTTGTTGAGTTCATTGGAAACATGGGTCCTGATGACAAGGTTATAGTCTTTGTTGGCAAGAAGGTACGAGCCGATGACGTCTCTTCTGAATTAAGTTTATCAGGGATCCGATGCCAAAGTATTCATGGGGATAGAGAGCAGTATGATAGGGAGCAAGCCTTGGAGGATCTGAAGACTGGAGATGTGCGTATTTTGATTGCAACCGATGTTGCCTCACGAGGAATTGATATTGAAGATGTCACGTAAGTGTTGTTACTTTCTGAATATTGATGTCTGTTAGCTAGTATTCACACAGTTGTTAGATTTTCTAAATGTAATGTTTGACTGATACACTTATTAATTAATTGAATGACTCTGTAGGTTTAAGTTCAATACATACTGTAGCCAAACATTTTTGGTATATTTGTTTATTAGGTAGAGCAATTGCTGGCTTCAGTTATGGGCCATTCATAGCCATCTGTTATAAATTTAAACTGTCAACGTACATTCAAGAAACTGTTGGTGATAGGTAGGAGGGTTTACCTACAGAGAGATTTAAACAAGAAAATGGTTAGCAGCAGATAACGGAGTTGGGTGACTAGCGCTGGCATTTGAGTAACTGAGCTGAGTGAGTGAGGTGGTGTATAGCCTAGTCACCTAATAAAAATAAAGGGTATTACCGTATTTTTTGATAGATAACGTGCACCTAATGTATAACGCGCATTCCAGACTTTTTCAAGATTCCTTTTGATGTATAGATAACGCGCACCCCAAACTTTTTCGACATTCCTTTTGATGTATAGATAACGCGCATGATGCTAACTAGTGGTAGAGTTAGGAAGTACAGATCGTTACTGACCGAGGACACAGGAGTTATACCTAAAAACGTGCCTGGCTAGTAGCAGTGATTAACCTTTCCAAATTTGTACCTTTTTTCATACTATTGGGGAGAATTGTACCTTGACTTTTTTGTGTGTCCATTGGCCCTGAAAGATAACTTGGGTGGGTTGCGTCATTCTCTTGTAACCAATTGCTTGAAAGGTAGATATACATTTTTTGTATTTAATGAAGTTACATCATTCTGTACATCTTGTTTTAAAATATTTCATAGAGTAAATCATTATTTTTTATATTTTGCTGTTAGATTTTATCCCAAGTAACTCGTGATTTTCGATTCTTCTTTTTTAAAAATTAGCATCCGAATTACCCATGGAAGGCGGAAGTATTTCTTGGAGAAAATCATACACAGCTAAGTTTAAACTTGAAGTCGTAGAAGTTGCAAAGGAGAAAGGGAATCATGAAGCTCGTAGACTGTTTAATGTTGGAGAAAGTAGTGTTCGGGAATGGCGAAAGGCTGAAACAGTCCTGAAAAGTTTGCATAAGAGGAAACATGCTATGCAGTTTAGAAGGTGCTTGTGGCCAACCATAGAAAAAAAAACTGTATGATTTGGTTGTTAATGAAAGAGTGAAAGGTATGAGAATATCAACAGTTCGTGTGTTGCAGGAGTCAAAAAGAATTGCACAAGAAGATAATATAAAGGATTTCAAGGCCTACCCATCTTGGGTGTTCGGATTTATGAAGAGGAACAATTTAAGTGTGCGCTTCTCCACTAGTGTTGTAGAAAGTTGGGCTGCTGTAAATGAAAACTGTGTTAAGAATGGTTTCATTGAATCACGAGGAGATGAAGCGGTGTCCGGTGTCAGTGATTACGTGCATGACGATACATTTTCAGAAAAGGAAGCTGAAGAAATACCAAAAGAGATCTTAAACGCGACTGATTCTTTCAATGTAGAGTCCGATGAGGAATTTCTTGGATTTGAATAGTGTTATGTTTAATAAATAATGAGTTATACTTCTACCTTAGTTTTGTTATTACATTTGATTTACCTCTCATACCTTTCTAATGTATACAGCGCATGTTCATATTTTACGAATTTAGACCTTTTTTGTACAGATAACGCGCGCGTTATCTATCGAAAAATTTCTAATGTATACAGCGCATGTTCATTTTTTACGAATTTAGACTGCCAGCAGAGTAAGCTATTCATGAACACACACGTGTATGCCGACCTACTTGAAGAATTCAATGAACACTTACGATAGTCAACTAGGCTAAATAAAAAGTAATGTACCTCCAGTCAAAACTCTTTCTTTTCTGAAGTGTGCAAACATTGTCTAATGAAAATGTCAGCAAATTAGATTATACAACACTGCGTGGTGGGATAATTACTGAATAACTAAATGGACAGGATGTGGGAAAAGGTAGCCACTGCTCAATTTAAGTGATATCCTGGCGTCTACCTAATCGACAGAGGATTATCACAAAGACCTCATGATCTGCAATGTCCTAACCAAAATTCAGACCACACACCTAAAAAGATTTTGCTCCTTCAGCCAACTTCCGCAGTCTCTTTCTGTACAAAGAAAGGCTGAAGTACTAAGATGTGAGATGTTGAAGTGAAGTCTAATGGAAATGAAGCTCTAAAATTTCACTAGTCATTTTAATTTCATGTGTTTTATAAACAGACATTCCTGTACAATGTACAGTGGTACATTGTACAGGAACATTATGCACATAATAATGAGTTAAAACTGTATATGAAACCAATGTACTTTGTTACAATTATTTATATTGTCATATGTTGTTTCTCTATTTATACTGTAATACACTACACTGTGCTCCACACACATACACACTAACATGCAATGTGTGCATTGCTGTACCCTACCCTACTACATAAATCAGAAGCCCTGCCTAAAACTAAAATCAAATCTAGCGATGGCTTACCATGACTCTGGAATGTGTACTGAGATGCTGCTTGCATGATGAAATGCTAAGAAGGAAAAGGAAAAGAACAATATTTAAATACATGAAAGTCAAGATACATTAACTGTTTAAAGTGACCAACTGTTCCAAAAATTATGGAGACACTATATGCACAAACTAACACAGTTTCACCACAATTAATGTAATAAATCCAAAGCAACTTACCAACTTTAGCAAGACCAGAAACGATGATAAAGATGGCAAATGTAAAGAATACTCCAATCTCATCCCATCGCCAGTTGGCTATTTGAACGCCATGATGTTTTTCTCCATGATGTTCTGCTTCACTATCACTTGAATCATTTGCCATTAAGTGATCCATTGTCGTCCAGTAAGGAGATTCACCTAACTTCTCGGAGTTGTTGTTGCTGTGACTGGCTGATGTTACACTATTGCTGTTCCAGTCTGTTCCAAAAGTATTATTGTCTACAAGACTTCCTGATGGACAAACGAAGTATCCTGCCAGTAGAGCGACAACTGTGATCCACAGTCCAGGTGCCATTATACTGGGGAGAAAAAGATAATTTATTTCATGCACCAAGCCTAACCACAAAAACTGTGGGTTAGTTTTACATGAATCCATTCAGAAACTCTACCAGCATGTGCTTAAATATAGGATGGCATAAATGAAGTACTACCTTCTTAAACTTGGTTGTGACTTGCCATGGCAAATTGGTTTTTGTGGGTCTGTGATGCCATTCATACATAATAAATGCTTTAAAGAAGGCATCACGAAGTGCTCTAACGAAGCATATAATAAACTCACAAATATACGTCAGCACAACAAATATTTATTGGAGCAATAGGCCTATTGCTCCAATAAATATTTGTTGTGCTGACATATATTTGTGAGTTTATTATATAATAAACTGTGTTGTGGTCTTTATTGACTCTAGAGGAAACAGCAGTTAGTATTCATGTGCTCAAAGCCTCACACACCCAGGAAAAGATCACTTATCACAGTAACTCCAGTTGTTTAATCTGCATCATCCTGCATTACTTTCATGTAAAGTTTAATAGTCATTTCAAAGTCACAAGAAAGTTAAAGCTTCAAACAGCCGCACCTGAAATTACTTTCATGTATCATATTATAATATTTGTCTAAGTTGTTATGTTACACTGAAATCATATAATACACAATACTCTGTTAACATGTCTTGTGTTCCAACTGCATCATATATTATTTACATTACATTACTAAAATTTGTTATGGTTACATTATATTATGTTATGTACATAACAATGAGTTAAAACTGTATATGATACCAATGTACTTTGTTACAATTATATTGTCATATGTTGTTTCTCTATTTATACTGCAATACACTACACTGTGCTCCACACACATATACACTAACATGCAATGTGTGCATTGCTGTACCCTATCCTGCATCTTCCTGCTGATCTCTGCCACATGAACTGGTGTGTTGCTGCACAACAACTGACAGCTGTTCTGTGACCTTAGCTTGTCCACACTCTGCCTATTTTGTAATTGAGTCCCACAAGTCTCCAAGGTCATTATGTGGTAGGTAGCCACAGACAGATAAGCATGCAAACAAGGAATGGCCTAACAAAAGGATACTTAGCTGAAGCTATTAATAACAAATCTACAGATTTTATTTAAGTGTATAACTATAACAATTTGCATAGTCAAGGGTGTGAAAACATGATACGCTGGCCAAAAGTGACCTTTTGAAGAAAGTGTTACCTTTACATGTAGGGGTTCAAAATTAAGTAATATTAATACTCTTAAAATCAACATAAAATATGAAGAACCTATGCAAAAGAGGATAATATTAATATGGACCTCAGTTATCTAAAATGTGAACGTATGCATGGCATGAAACTGGGTTTGAACATGGATCAACAGTCAGCCCTTGTGAACAAACAGAATTTCAGGTTCCATAATGCATGAACTTGCTTGACTAGATGACCAATTATCAGCTTTTTGAAGACTCTGTGCCTTGAGTTTATTGTCACCCTAAAGGAAACTCAGCCTCTAACCATCAGCCACAATGGATGATAGCAGACCTAGTAGAACCTGCATTACCAGACCTCGAATGAATGGCTAAGATTCTAAACATCTGTGGCCCATAGGTTGTACGTTTCTTTTCTACGCAGGAGATGGAACTGTCATTGAGTTGGAAGTCACTCAACTCTACTGTCTCGCGATAATTCTGTGCACTGCACAGAGATGTTGATGCAGTGCAGACACAATTACAAAAGTTAATCCAATGTTAAAAGAACTTACCCAAAACATTTTTTCCATGGTCACTCACTAATCAGGTAATTACTGGAGATTCATATATTTACACAAATACACCGTTAAACTCAACTGCACATTACCTTAGCAATTAAGTTATGGAATGATCTCACCTCCAATTCTACTATCACCCCCAAGTAAAACAAATTTTGTCCTGCTGGTGTTGTAATAATGCCAAAACAAGTCTTCCCAAGTCTATTATGTCACACACAGGATGGAATTGTGTACTTAAAATTATAACTTATTAGTTAGGCAGGTGTTTTGTATGACATTTATACTAAAATTAATTTTTTTGGGAAGAGAAACTTAAAGCTTAGTTGTCCTGTTACCAGTCACGAGGCAGAGATATGAAATTCCCCAAATTACAGACCATGAAGTACTACCTACTGGAACTGTGATTAGCATGAGGCAGAAAACCCACTCATCCACAACGAATCACAATTCATAGCCATGCCATTCAATATGTAATTATAAGAGCTGACTACTATCCATCACAAAACCTTAAAAAACAGGCATCAAATTCACTGTTTCATACATTTAATGTTGTACAATTTCTAGGCAACTATAGTACATACGTGAAATTCAAAACCAACTTGTTGCACAACACTTACATTTGTTCACTGATGCTCTGACATGCTTTGGCCTTAACTGTTGGCCAACAGATAAGGCCAAAGCATGTCAGAGCATCAGTTTACCAATGTAAGTGTTGTGCAACAAACTGGTTTTGAATTTCACATATTCTTTCACAGTGTCACAGAAAGCATTCATTTTGTAAAACAAGTAATTATCAGGATTCAGGTTTGCTTGGATGTCATACTCTATATTGGTAATTTAATATATCTCAACATTTCAAAGGAATACGGTATTTTCATCTTCAAGGATTGATAATTCCTTTCAAACAGCGGATGTATTGAGTTACCGGCCACACAGTGTAACAAGCCAGAAGTTCCGAATTCTCAGTGTCAATGCGGTGGAAATTTCAAATCTTTCAAGTCACTACTATACTGAAAACAAAACAAGTATTTAGCTTATGTTATAAAAGTACATCTACAAAATGTTCCAGTGGATACACTTCATATACACCAGCTACGTATTTTGGTATTCCTGGGTTCAAATATTCTCTCCTAATTTTCTCCATTGCTTTCTTTAGGACCTCCAGGAAAATTGCCAAGATATTACCAAAATTATACCATTACAACACCCCTCCACATCTTTTCATTTGATATTACAAGGTCTCCACTATTGATTAAGGCCAAAATTAAATCCCTGCGTGCAGCAGCAACCTGCCGAGATTTCTAACTGGGGATTATTTTCATTCTTAATGCTTGCTCTTCACGAGAGAAAGGCATATTTGAGAGAGAAAACCAACAAGATGCAACAGTTAGATGTTTATTATCAATACTTTCTCAACATGTTTTGGGCATCATTATGCCCATCTTCAGAAGAACAAGACGTGTGTTACTGCACGTGGTGTGTAGTCGAACAGTAACCTTCACAGTGCTCGCACCCCACAACCGCTACCAACCACATCCAGCAGAACCAGCGCAGCACACCACGTGCAGTAACACACGTCTTGTTCTTCTGAAGGTGGGCATAATGATGCCCGAAACATGCTGAGAAAGTATTGATAATAAACATCTAACTGTTGCATCTTATTGGTTTTCTCTCTCACTTCACAATTTGCTCATGATGCACGGTCACAGAAACCTAAAGGCGTATTTCAATTTCAAATTTTCCTTCAAATTTAAGGAAATAAAAGTTTACACTCTGTTTACGAATTGGTTAATTTGGGAAAAATGTTTGTCCATTTTTATAATAAATTTAGGCCTGTGAATTGCATGCATTACACAAAATAGTGTAAATAGTTTATTACTCACATCACATAATTGTGGTTGCTGCGTCTTTGATCACTATTTTATCACGACGCACACTATCCACAATGGGAGATGATTTACAAATTTGCTTTTGTGTGATATTCTGTGCAACAAGGCACCACGCACAGAGGCCCATGCCACACTTGGCTCACTTACACACTGTGCCCTTTCTCTGGCCACGAGATGAACAAAGATGCAGCACAGGGGTTTAGGAGGTGGAGGAGGGTATTTATAACACTATCTATAATTCGGATTATACAGCGTTAAATTCCAATATAATTTGTGAATAATGAATGGAAAAGGATGTAGTCATAGTCTAATCAAAGTACTATCCCGGCATTTGCCTAGGACTGAGGAAAGCCACAATCACCTGAGAATTATATTCAAGCCAGGCATCTCCTGAATACAAGTCTAGAATTTTAATAAGTCACACCACCAAATATACACTGTATCTAGGAAAAATCCACAATAGTCTATGTACAGATGTGAAGAGCTTATGTCTGTCTGGCACATACCATCTTGTAGTACTACATATTACCCTGTATTTTTAAATCAAAGTTTAAAATCTGTTTAACGTTATTAAAATCTGCAATATAAACAAACACTAATATGTAACACTACAGGCAGGTTTAGAATATTACAACACCAATGCATTCACTGTGAATTTAGAATGTGGGGGAAGACAGGAAGGACACATTCTTTACCATACCCTTCCTCTTAGACATATCCTTGCTATTTATTACAGGAATAAGACTAAGCTGGCAAGTCAATGAATTTATAACGTTGAACAAAAACTTACCAGTATAAATGTATAGGCAACAAATATACAGAACACACTCCAAACTTCTGTTACTCTAAGGCAGTAACTGTTGGAACTGGAGAGCCTTGCTTTACAGTAGACACCTGTAAAACGCAGTCACCACCATACAACTGAACACATCACAGCATCTCAGTGTACTGAAGATTATTACGGCTTATATCTTAACTCTGTTCACTGATATATAGATACCAATCAAATGTAACACCTAATTTATCTGACATGTTAGAAGATAAGTTAAGTCAACAGCTGTACTACAGTAACAAGATACTGAAAGAGTTCCTTGAGGTCTAGAAATTTTAATATATATCTGGTTCCATGAATCAGCACCCCACTTGAAAATCTGAGTCACCTGATGAGGCTAGTTATCCTAACAGCTTCACTGCTAAATTCATAATTCACAACAGCTCTCTAATAGACCCCACCCTGTGCCAGTTGAATCCACTCCACACTCTCAAACACTTTATCTTGGTCAATTTTAGTGTAATGGTTTCATTAAAGCCTATGTCTCTCAAGTCTCTCTTCCCCTAAGGGTTTTTCTCACAAAAATTTTGTATACATTTCTCATCTCCCCAACATGTGCTACAAACACCACTCAGTTCATCACTCTAATATCTGGTGAAGAGTACTAATTGTGAAGGCTCTCATTACACAGATTTCATCATTATCCTGTGCACAAGATCTCATCAGGTTGTCAATAATGTATTGTATGTACATGTTCTTTTCTCACAAATTTTTATCTGTGCCTGATTACAGTTTATAATTTAAGCCAAAACATGTTATACTTTATACAACAAACTCTGTCCACAAATAGTTGAAATTTACATATTCTTATAATAAAAGCCAACCAGATACACTATTTCTCAACTTTATTGGTAAAGAACTCTACATGTTTCGGACATATTTACTGTCCATCATCAGGAGTCTTAATATCGTATTCACAGCAATTGGTATTCGTCATACTAGTTATGTTGACTGTCTGCTAGCGAGGTCAGGATGGATGAGTTCCATCCTGACCTCGCTAGCAGACAGTCAACATAACTAGCACGACGAATACCAACTTCTGTGAATACAGTATTAAGACTCCTGATGATGGACAGTAAATCTGTCCGAAACACGTAGAGTTCTTTACCAAGTAAAGTTGAGAAATAGTGTATCTGGTTGGCTTTTATTATAAGTACATATCATGATGCACAGTCCTCTGAATTATCCAGAAATTTCTACTGAAACTGTACTATGATCCTTTCAGATGTCAGTAACTGTAACTCCAACACGTAACATCACGGAAGAGCAGAATCTTCACAATTCTGGTTTGTAACAACATACAATAAAACAATAGTTACTTGGGTAACCAACCCAACAATTTGGCACAGAAGCAGCTTCTGCTTCCAACCGTTGCAGATGTCTGCCAACGAATATTTTATCACTTTTCGTTGCTGTGAAAACTTCATGTCTTATAAAGTACAAAATACCACTGCACAAAGAATTAACTTACAATTTAGTCCAAAAACCCACAACCCTTGAAAGCCAGTTAAAACATATAATTGCATGAACATCAAAACCCTCACAATAAAACGCTAATGTCCTTATGTTCTCTCCCCTTTCTTCAGGCCCTGGGTTTAGGGTCACCTCAAATCAGATATGACTGAAGATCATATTAACAAGACCAATTAATATGATGAGAAATAACCATATTCTGGAGTGAAAGGAACAACACACAGTGTAATGCAACTCCTGGAACAGAGGTGTAGAAATGAAAGTTCAATGCAAGTTCTTGAACTACAATTTTTATATCAAAGTGCCAATTTTGAACAGTGATCAAGACTGTCACAGACTGTAATTAATACAAGTGAAACAAGTAGTCTATTATTATAAGATCATCTTCATAAATGGTATGAAATGTGACAAAACTGGACTCCTTCATGAAGGTAACATGTGGCAGCCCTACGAAAGAACAAATGGGCAAATGGTACACATGAAGCCACACGCCTAGGGAGGGGTGGGGTGCGGAGGTGGGGTAAAGGGACAAA
>Ga0123352_10011599_pt1 | contig 13895 bp, 3 predicted proteins | sample TergutLab28metaG_FD_89700 | JGI IMG/M metagenome (GOLD analysis project Ga0123352, IMG submission 89700) | Labiotermes labralis P1 segment gut microbial communities from Petit-Saut dam, French Guiana - Lab288 P1 | ecosystem: Host-associated > Arthropoda: Insects > Digestive system > Gut ...
ATCATACTTCAATGTCAACAGTGTCTTGGCTGCAGTTTGTTTAAGATTAATCTTATTTTCTGAGCCTTCACCTTTACCTCTGGACCATGGGATTCTGATTTTAACACACAATTCAGTGGCATTGATATAATATGTGAAAAGGCAGCCGGGGTAAAAAGGTCAGTTCTTAAAAACCATTCTAACATTAACAGTGCTCGTATCAGAGATGTGTTGGAGACTCTGTCAGGAGGCTGGAGCAGTACATCACCAATGGCTTGTAGAACATCACCACAGTTTAGAGTTGCACAGCTGAAGAAAAAAACAACTCTTTTAACATCTACACCTTGTCTAAATCTTTAGTTTCCTATACAATTGGAATAACAAGCAAGGCATGTTACAGATGCCTTGTTAAGGAGTGGATATGACACTGGGTGGGCCTTGACAGGGTTTCAGATTTCATTAAAAATATGAAACACAGATACTGCACTGAACACCTTGCTATGACCATATGACATTTCACATGTTGCATTTATCTGAATATTAGATGAGCCCAAAAATCATCACATTCTGTTGCAGTTATATCACTTGACACACCTCACTTTTGTACCTCCTAATGACGGAATTCTACTGAAATGTCATTCCAAACATTCTTAGTTCACTGTCAAACCTGTATTTCAGATATCTTCTCATGTGTCTGCTGATGTTATTGGGCAGTTCCAGATAGCAGCCATTGCCCATACAGGTGATGCAGTCAGTCTTTGAATGGTTTGTTAACTGCCACATCAAGAATGTTGTATGATCACTAGATCTGTGTTCAAATGTTCAGATTAGAAGTTAGAGTCTTTACTTTCTCTATTTTGAAATTAACTTTTTCTGTTAAATGACCCTTCAATGAATCTAAATAAAATCAACATTCCTTTATTCTGTAGAAAAGCAACTGTTCTTCTGTCCCCAACATTTCTCGGTCATTTGACCTAGTGTTCCTCTGTCATCCATCCTTTCTTACTTGATTTAAATCAAATTCCTCTGGGAAGGCCCCCCGAATATTCTCTCTTCATTATAAGAAATGGTGTTAGTTTCATAACGTTATCCAAGACTGAAAGCATCACAGTCATTCTGTTTTTCATACTCTGTTGTTTTGACAAGTACTAATGTTGATCATTTTGTGTGAATTGCAGTATTAGTCAGCATAGAAAAAGAGAATTGGGTTTCATCTACAATATCCATTTGTCTTAAAAAGTAATTATATTTTGGCACAGACTGATAATATGACACTCATATGCTATTAATTTCTCAAGGTAGTATGTGGAAACATTTGTACTAATGGAATTCACCAGTTAAGACTTCATGATGCATAAATCTCACTGCCGAACTATTAGTGTTTCCGAAATCTTGCTGTGGAATCTTCTAAAACATTCATTTTTATTGTTTCTCTTGTAATGGAAAGGCTATGTTTACATTCTTCTAGCACCAACTACAGAACTTAATCATCAGTGGCACTGGAATTCCACTGTGTGCACACACACAATGATTTCTGGTTTCAATTTGCTTCATTCCATTACAGATCTTTTTCCTCAAGTACACTGTACATTCTATTATGTTAAAAGCACCACAATGCACCTGTTAGTTTCTTTGGCATGTTTAATCACCACTACCTTAAAATTAACATTGTGAGTGCAACTCACTGAGCTTGGTTGCACCTTTCCTATTAACATATTCACCCATGACTTTTACACAGCACTTTAATTTGTAACATCTCACCCTCGTAATGTGGCTCAAAATGAGCTGTTGGCCTGTCAATATCAATAATGAAATCAGAAGTTTACAGTAATGCTTAATAATTACTGAGTAGCTGTGTCATTTCACTTAGCAGTGACACACACTAAAACATTTGACCTATTCACAGAATGGGTTTTAAATTTGCAGTTATCAGGCAACCCCTACATTTTTAAGGTGAAGAATTGGGAAAAAATTTTCATTTTATATTCACATAAGTATGGTAATCATGTTCAGGAAAGGTACTGTAAATGAAAGCATGCAAATTCTTATCCATATAATGAGGACTGACAATAAACTGGTCTTGTGTCGGTGTACTGCCTGGAAAAAATTGCAAGCTTGCATGTGTAGATCATATGACTAAAACATTTAGGTTTATATCCATATGTATAGCTCAAATCAGATTTGGGGTTCCCATGGCAATGATTATGATGACTGCTCTTTTCTGGATGTGCTGTGATACACTCCGGTGTACTGATGAACTTATGTTCTAGATGAATCTGCTGCCTCCATCATCTTCCCCAGTACTGGGGGCAACAGTTTTCTGTAAATCTTCTGAGACTTCTTCTGGACAAAGCACTGTCACATCTCAGAAAAGAGCAATCTTCACGTACTATTCCACTGTCTTACAATGGCAATAACTTTCATTATGTACCTGAGCATAGCAGCTGTCAGACATACTATAACACAGAAAGCCTTCATTCACTAGGAATTTAGAGTCCATTATTTTCCCTGCAATTCATCTTACACTATTTCATAGCAATCTCAAAGTGCTGACCTCACCTTTTAAGCAGGGAATGCACATTCTGAAATATTTTTGTGACACATAATGGTATACTTACCTTGAAATAATAGCAACTTCTCTTTGAATATTGCCTTTCACTTCTTGCAAATAATGTGGGCTGTTCATACAAATCCTATCTACCAATGTCTCCCAAAATAATGATCATGTTGATTAAAATGTGGGGATCTAGAAGTCAGAGTCTGCAAATTGTCTATCACCACTCCTAGGTCAGACACTGACAAATTTTGAGGTAGGACATAGCATTGTCCTGCATGAAGTACCATATATCATCTTCTGATAATTGCCTGAAGAATGGCACTAGGATTAAATGCAATGGCTACACAATACTGTGTCGTCATATGACAAAGCCCCTGTAATTTTTTGTGCACTCACTGCACACCAGACTGACTGTAAGGTCATGTACAGAAACTACATGAACTGCATAGAGGTTCAGACTACTTATTCCAGCTGCAAATGAACAATGTTCACCAGAAAACATTTCTCATGCACACAAATGACCTGCTCTCTGTTACTAGTAATACACGACTGTCCAGCATCCATCTCATGTTCCAGTACTGATAAAGTAGTGTAGCTGCTGGCTAGTCTGCTAGTCACAAGCTGTCACATTTTCTTGGCCTCGGGACTATCAAATGAATCTCTCTGTAGTTGTAGTCATCATCCTTTGATGTTTCTACCTTAAATGAGGCATGTCAACTCACAACAAAATCTCGCTCTATCTTGGTCCTCCCACAGCTGCTGCTCCTCTGTTCGTTCCCATGTTCTTCCTTCCCTTTGTGTGACATTTTTGTAACCTGTTCCCATCCCAATTTAAATCTTCCTTTTGGGAATTTTTCTTTTATTTTTTCATGTTCAGAACCTTCTTTGAGGTCCTCCCTTCCTTCAATCTTAATGCATGTCCATGCTGTCTTATAAGGTTATTTATTCATTCATAGTAGAATGTCCTTATCTCAAAATTCTAACTGTTCATTTCTTTGGCTATTGTCTTTGGTATTTCCTGTGTGCTTCTTGTCAAGTCTAATCTCCAGAAATGTTAGTCTACTAACATCTGTGGTGGTCCAGGTCAATATTTCTGCTGCTCAGTATGTTCGTATCATGATCATTTTATATATCAGCAGAACTTGCAGCTGGGGGAATAGGAGAGTGCCAATGTTGCTTTTGGTAAAACATATCTTATGAAATGTATAAAAATACTCACTTTTTACATGCATTATTCAGTTGAGACAGGGGAACTGGCCATTCTTGCACAATGCAGAATTCATTCACGATTTCCTTCCCAGGTGTACATTCTATCCTGTAAAGTGATACGAACAGGTAACCCACTTAATGGTAACAGTAATGTAATGTTGTTATATTCCATTAAACTTACTCACACTAACCTCTGTTTACTGCTTAAGAACAGTGACAATACTGGATCATACACAGGTCATCATTTCTAGCTGCATGCATTGAACACAAATCATGTGATTACTGCTAAAAGTTTTCTTTGTATGTCAGTGTATCAAAAATAATTACATGCATTTAAATGGTAACAAATGCAGTTTTACAAACAAATATTCTGTTGGACTAAGATACATAACTGTCCTTAAAAAGTCCGATTATACATGTAACATAATTCAACCAGATACTTAAAATTTAGCATTTTTGCTTTCTGATGGAAGTCACAGGTTAATATGAAAAGACTCTAACTTAAAACTCTGAAATGAACACCAACAGCAATGCATGTACACTCAATCCCTGATGGAGTGCAACCCACACTTAACACCCACAGAAGTCTGTGAACAGAAATTCCCTATTATTTTAACATTGGGAATCCTTAATATGGCATCAGCCCTGCTAGCTGCCATCCACCAAACTCTTTGGTGATACAAAAGCAATGTGCCTATAAGCATGAAATAATGTGTGCTATACTGCCATGTGGGAAGGCATGTAAGGAATATGGATTGTGTGGGTTGGAATTTTCGCCTGGTGAGATAGCATGGTTCAGCAAATAGGCTACAAGCTGTGCAAATACATTTATCAACTACACACTACAGCAATCTCTTTTCAACTTTTCTAGTTCCCTACATATTTGGAACTGGAGTTATTTGACTTGCTTTATGTTCAAACAGGCATTGGCCTATCACCGCAGTTTCCTTTTGCCCCTTTGTTCTGTTTTCTCTGCCCTAGAAGTTTCAAGCAACCAGCCCTGGACTGTTTACATGACAGTCTGGAGAATTCCATTATCACTGTATTCTGAGTTGTCAGTCAAATGTAACATTAACAGTACAGTCCTTGATTGTCTTAAGTCTTTATTATACCAAGTATGGAGGAAAGGGTGGGGTCATGGGGAGTTGGCCAGGCTGTACCAAGGTTACTGTGTTACCAAGAGGGGACATTGGTGGCCTGAGTACGGCTCTAGCTATTCTCCAGGGGCGGTAGATATGGATTATAGTCTCTCTCCACCCAAGACCATCTGTGCGTGGTGAAGAGCCCCAACCTATGAGTGGTGACCCTGTTGCGCAGAACACAACAGATCTAAAGGGGTAAACCTTGAAAAACAATCCCCAATCCTATGGTGTGAGTGCCATGCCTAAGGGATGAATGGCAGTGGGTGAGTCTGTCTTTAACGGTACCCTCTGGGATAACAGGCGACCTCCCAGTTGTATTTAGCCTTGCCAAGTATAGGGGCTCTGCTTGGTGGACTATATATTTATCCCCTCCGAGAGTAAATTAGAGTCTAAGGAGAGATCCGCAATAGGGGACTCCAGTAAGGATTCATTCTATGGAGGGCTCTAGTTAGGTGGAACTCCAGTAGAAGGCAACTGTAAATAGTGACTTAGACATTTATACCTGGGTTCCCTCTTTTTGGACTCAGAGGAGAGTCTGAGAGTAAATTAGTTTTTGGGCTCCTTTTTCTTGGAGCCAGAGGATATTAAGAGTTTAGGCTTGGGGGCCATCTGGAACTTAGTAAGGTTAGAGGGCTCCCATGTTTCGATATGGGGCACAAAGGGCCCGTTAAATCAAGGCCTAGGTGCATGAGGGCTGAGAGGCCCCAAAGCCAAATGCAAATCAATGAATCAATCAATCATTGGAGGAAAGGGCATTATTAACAGAGAGGTCGGTGCTTATATGTACCAACTTTCTGTAGCTTTTCTGTAGAACAAAGTGAACCATTTTTCCATATTATGGAACAGACCCTTCAGTGGATGAATTGGTTATACACTCAGTGAAGAGAATAAGCGGAAGAATTGAGCAAGTGCTGAAGTAAAAAATGATAACAGGTAATCCTTATGGAAGCCATCATGTTGTGTTTATTATGAAACAAATGCACTTATTCAGTCTAACACAACGTGTAACAATCTGCAGATAAATATTGCTCCACCACAGCCTTAATTTCTATCCTGGCCCATAATTTACAAACTGTGTACCAAGGTGTCAGATGAACATAACATAAAAAGGTACAGTCCTTCATCATCCTAACTCTGTACACTAGACGTTCTTCTAGTATGTTCATATTTTGTATTTAACATCTTGGTATTACACTAAGTACCTTTAATGATTTTAAACAAAGTTCCAGTACTGCAATTTACCAGCACATTCACTACACATCCACAAAGTATGCTGAATAAATGGTGACACTATATCAGGGATGAAGTGTAGTTCCAAAATTATACACAAAAGCAGCTACTAAAAGTGTTAGACACAGTATCCTTAAACGGCCAAATATTCATGATATGTATTCAGTCTCACTCCATGCATGTTTAGGAACAAGAGCTTACTTTTCAAGTGAATCCACTGATATGATGCTTCCACTGTTGGCAGGTGAAGATTTCTGTAACTCTGGTATTTGCTCCTGCTGTATATCATCATCAGGCTCCCACCCTCCACCTGCATGGCCTGGCACATGTGCTGGAAGGGTCAGAATTCCACTGTAATTCTACAGAAATAAATTTCATATCAACATTAAAACATATTTATTATTATATATACTACACAGTTGATAAAGACATGTTGCAGCCCTCTATGTTGGCCACCTTCCAGGCAATGATATGTAAGAAACATCTACAGGTATTAAAGTTTTAATATATATATTTATAAATGCATGTGTAACCTCAGGAAATTAGATCACATTCCCTCTTACACTATGATAACTATATGTATACAACTTGTTTTTATATTGAAGTGTGTATCATTTCGTAAGCCAATGTTAGTGTGATTGGCAGTAATACTGTTGTGTTAATGATGAGAGAAAATTTATTTCTATAGTAGAATAACCGTAATATACCAAACAATGTGGGATGTCATACTGAAAACAAGGGCTAAAGAAGCTAGAATTCTCTCATGCAACACTGGTTCTTGGTCCTCAATACTTAATACCATTCAGGGTGATGTGGGTTATTTAATACTGCGGTTAAGCACCACAGTTATTACTATCATTAGATGAGATGAGATGGGACAGCTGCCTATTGTGAACTGGACAGCAGCAAGGAGGAAGTGTTTACGGCCTCCATCCATAACATCATGGCAGATAAATGAATCAGGAGGATGTCAAGTTAATGTTTTGGCTACCAAGACATGAAACTTGACATCCTTCTGATATGAACCATTGTGAAAGTATATACTACTATAATCTCTACATCTCATAAACAAGTTCTGCACTGCTATAACGAATTCTATGAGGGTAAATCAAATATAAAGTGACCTCAGCTTTCAATTTTTTATTGAAACATAATTTTACAAAATAAAAAAATTCTCACTCTTCTACATAGTTTCCACTTTTCTCTATGCATTTTTGCCAGCGGATTGGGAGTTTTTTTATTCCTGCATCGTAGAATGAAGGACGGGTCTGTAGCCACTTGCGCACGAAATTCCCGACCTGCTCATCATCGCCAAAACGCTGCCACCCTAGCGCCTCCTTAAGGGGTCCAAACATGTGGTAGTCGCAAGGGGAGAGGTCCAGGCTGTACGGCTGGTGTTCTAGGGCAGTCCAGTATATCTGAGCCAATTTTTTCTTGGGTTAGGGTTGCGGAATGGGGTCTGGCATTGTCGTGGGTACCCATCGGGCCAAAATTTTTTGAAACAGCAGCTCGTTTTTGATGACGGACTGCACTCTCCCATAGCTGATATGCGTACCAAGCTCCTGACAAATTTTAACCACAGTAAGCCGACGATTGCCTTCAATAAGGTCACGAACCGCTGCGATATTCTCTGGGGTGATGCTTGTCCTTGGGCGTCACTGATGTCTTGTGTTTTGCACGGCATCTCTTCCTCTATGAAACTCTTTATGCCAGAATTTCACTTGCGTCTTCGATAGTGTTGATTCCCTGTATTGTGTGCATAATCTACGTCAAATTTCATTGGGCCCAACATTTTCGTTGGTTAGGAACTTTATTACAACACATTGCGCAATAGCAATTGGCACCTCTCTCTCGCTCATCTTGAATTCAACTAACTGAGGAGAAGGGAGAGTCTGACGGCGAGGTGAGGAGGGTCCCCACTCACCACCACACCGCTGCACAAGGTCATTACCCAATCGTGCTTATTCGCTGGTTGCAACTGACAGAGGTCGGTTTATATTTGATCTACCTTTGTATAATATCTAGCAACATTTTATGCACCAATTTTAATGTATTTATTAATCCATCCATGTCTTTATATATACTTTACTAATGTTAAGTAACTACCTGAAGATGATCAAGGTAGATTGACACATGTTGGAGTTCTCATAGACTGTGTGTACAAATACAATAAATAATAATTTGAATATTAGTGCATTTGTCGGTTTTATTGTACAGAATGTTCTGAAGTCTATAAAAGGTCTGCATGCTTCCAACACCTTACTAACTCAAAGAATCACAGCAATATGTCTCCATGTTTATAGTCTGCAATGATTACTATGCATGTTTCTGACTGGTATTAAGGTGTACGTACAACTGAGTAAATTCAAATGTGACAATCTTCTGTCTCAAAGCATCAATAACAGTTGTGACAGAGATGTGTATCACTCTGACACAATTCAGAAAAGGTTCTGTGGACTATCCTATCACTGTCTTTATTCTCTGAATAACAAATTCATACTGATGCCATTAACAGTGCTTCATTTGAAAAAAGTAAGTTAACCAAAATATGTTCACAGATGTCATAAAAATTAATACAAGAAATTTAATAAATTATATATGTATGATTTCAGTGACAAAGAAGTGCCTTTCATTTCACATGCTTATGAAATGCAGCATCAAAGAATTAGATTTTTATTACGAAGTTTTTAATCCTTTAAGGTTACATATAAAAACTTGGCAATCTCCTGAATTTGAATGGGTTCATAGTAATACACTGAGAGCCACGAGGCAGAAGGCAGGAAAACAATTAAAATACTCAACAAAATTGCCATTACCTCAGCCAAGATTTGAATGACTTTCCTACTGAATACAGCTACATACATTTCTCTGCTGCTCATTTGCATATGCTTGAACTGTGACAGAAAATAGGTCAATACGTATGATAATTAGCATGAATATCTGCATTGTTATACAGATGGTACCTTCTGGCTATAATACCTTGTTCTGGAGAAAAATATCATTTATTACCCATGTCACTGAACACAATACTCCCTGAGAATGTAATGTGGCTACATTCTGCATGATATTTTCCTAAAAAAAATTTGCACTATAATTTTGTAAGGTTTTGCATATAATCAGAGTAACTTTAATATACCTTGGCATGACTTGTCATGTAACTTTACAAATGAAAAACCTGCTTCTCATTTTTTGTAGATGTACAGAAATGTTAATACAAATTTACAGCACAATTGTAATCAATGTGTTTAATTCACTTCCTGTATTGTTGGATAGTAATTCTATTTCATTACTTCTCTCACATTATTTATCTATCATAAATTATAACAACAAGCATTTATGTGGTGTGATCAAATAGTTTCCGACCTGACAGCAAAATGACATTACTGCTGCTAGCACAAATTTCTAAAGCTCAGTGAATACAGTCTGCTGAGTCATTTCCTGTTTCGAATTAGGCTGCAGCACATGTGATTGCTGAGTAATGTCTTGTTAAGTTGTTTGAGTTGATCCATTTGTAATTTTGGCACAAATAGAAAAATGCAGGCTTGAATGAGCAGAATGTGTATAAAATTCCGCTTTAAGTGGGGAAAAAATGTTACAGGAACTTTCAGTATGTTGAATGTAGCATTTGAACAACAGACAGAGGAAGAACAAAAGTTTTGGGGCGATTTTCCAAGTCCAAAAGTGGGGTGAAGACTAGTGAAGATGCGGAATGCTAGGGGACATCCATCGATAAGCAAATGACATGAAGATATGGATCAAGTGAAGGAATTTGTTCTCAAAGACAGGAGCACTATCTGTGAAGTTGCTAATATGCTGAGAATTACATTTGGTAGAGCATTTTGAAGGATAATAATCTAACATGTCTTAGATTGCCACCAAATTTTTGCAGCTGACTGCTGAATGCATACATTTCTGGGTAAAAGCTAAACAAAGAGTCAGTCCACACCCTACCTACTCACCAGATTTAGTACCAAGCGAATCATTTTTCCTAAAACTGAAGATGGTGTTAAAAGGAAGGAGACTAAATATAATAATGATTTAAGCAAATTCAAGGGACACATTTGCCAAAGTCCTAAACAGTGCATTCCATAAATGCTTTGTGAACAGTGCACAATTGCTAGGCTTGGTGTATTAAAGAGAAAAGTTCCAAGGAGACTATTCAGAAGGGGATAACATTGAGCATAAGGTAAGTATTGTTGTTGTTATAGAGAAATACATTCAATCCCAAAAATTACACCACACAGTTGGTTTTTAGGGCCTACTTTCCGATGAATCTCATGATAGAAAGGGAATGGACAGGGTTCATGGAAAAGCAGTTCAACTTAGAAGTATCCTGTTGATGATGAAGCAGCAGCTGTTTAACGGAATAACTTAATGGAAACTTATTATCAAGTAACAAATTACAAAATGTGAACCCTAGACAACTGATTATAATTTGAGGTGGCAGTAACACTGACTTCTGACAGCAATTTAACGTTCAATCTAACACTGAACAGTTTGTGTAACAAAATGGAGCACAAGGGGTTTTTGCGAGATAATATAATTGCAGGTTGCTTGACATATAGGATGTTCAAGAATATTCCAGTGCAGAGTAGGTCCAACTTGCTTGGAACCTGCCTACTGTTCGGCATGCTTCCATTTTTCCTCACTTTCTCTGCTTGCCTCCGGTAGCTGGCATTACTCAATCTTCCAATGCATGTGAAATCAGGTCTTGTTTACTAGTTTTAAATATCAGTTCAGAAACCAAGTTTACAAAGGTTTGTTTATACACTTCATGAAAGTATTGCTCACATTCTGAAACTGTTATTGATGATGTACTTTTCATTACGTATAACTTTGAAGTTATAAATATGCTGCTTCAGTGTCTCAAAATATTTTAATTTGGTCTTTTCACATAACCTTTATGTTTATAAACAATATAATAATAATAAGAAGCAACATTAAACCAAGGTATATAACACTTCATACAAAACTTTAGAAATATTAAACAAACTGTAATGGCTATGCTTGCACCTCAGACAGTTTGTGCAACTGCTGTCATAATACTGCTAACAGTAGGAATTTAGAGATATTTTACCCTTATGTGATCAGCTATTTTTACTCACTTGTGCTTCAGGGATTTTGCTGTTGAGTTTACATATATCAGATGGAAATATCTTCATTTAACATTCCTCTATTGGGGACATACAATGTGTACAATAAATGGAACAAGACCGCAAATGTAATATATTTAAAACTATGATATTTCCATGGAAACTGAACACTCTGAACACTCAATCCTTCTAAACTGAAACTTAAATATTGACTCTTTTCCGTGTGCCCTGAACAATGGACACACATTTAAATTTCAGTTTCAGCATGCCCAAAATGTGGGACAGAGGTACTAAATGTAGTAAAAGCATTTGCTGTCCACACCATGAAGGCACATACAGGAGTAAAGGTACAGTTCCACACACATTATTAACTCTGCATTGTATGGAAATGAGTGGTCAGCTTCATGATTCAACCACATTCTCCCAGGAAAGAACCAGGTATCCATTGAATAAGAGGCTGTGTGGGCCCCTAAGTTGGTCTGGATGCTTTGTAACTGTTGTAAACCAGTAATGTTTATTTTGCTTCAGTGTGTTCATTCTGGCATGTGTTGCACTTCTAGAGGTCCATCTAAAGATTTCTCAACACACATATAGAGATTGCAAGATAAAAAGTCTTGTGATAAACAGAAGAAAGCATTATTCAATCTGATGTGACTTACGTTTGAAAGCCTGAGCCCTACTGACAATTTATGAACACCAGGATTCTTGTGGTGTGCAGTATGTTGTGAGGGCACAGAGAATTTGTGGTATTTAGATTACTTTATATATGTAACACAAGTGTTACAACTGTACTTATTTTATTTTCTGTGAATGAAATGAAAGTAACTGTTCTTTTCCTGCAATCATTGCTGGAAGAGATTTGTGATCAAATGTCATGATATGGGTTGTCTTTATTCTAAGACATCAAGAAAATCCTTTACATTACTTCTAATTGTTGTTTGTCTTAAACTTCAAGAATACATTCAATTACTCCCTAAATATGAGAATTTTGGTGTGTTTCCTGACCTTTCTTTATGTTAAAAAATACCCTACAATTTTTCGTATGTGGGTTGGGTTTTTAACCGTCTTGCACTAAGTTCAGGTTCTATATGTAGTTGCTGTAGGTTGGTATGAATAACAGATGCCACTCCACGTCAAATTCTGCTTCTGGCAACTTAAGAACATAAAATTCTCTAACAAAACTCCCAACCAATTAAAAAAAATGAATAAAATAATCTCAAAATATTGAATATTCTGGATGTTTAACCCTCCCCTGTTGGTGCCTCCACCTTGTCATGGTAGGGGAGCTCGAGTACCCCAATGACCCGGATAGCTATGCCGCCGGTAGCGTAGCTACTGGTAGGGTCACCCTTGGCGGACAGGTCGAAGGGTAGGGGTCAGACTAAGAGAGGCACCCTGGTCCTCCAGGTTGGGGGGTTGAGCGTCAGACTGACTCTCCGACCTTGGAAAAAATTTCTTGTTACGAAAACTACTAGAGGGAAGAGTGGACTGATGGAAGGATGACAACTAGGCAGGACACAGAATAGAAAATATTGGAGAAGGAATGAATTTTATCTAGGGACCTGGAATGTCCTATCTTTATATTGGGCAGGAGCTTTTAGACTTCTACTTGACCAAATTGACAAATATAAGACTGGAATTATAGCAATACAGGAAATATGCTGGATTGGTCAAGGAACTCCAGAGAAAAAGGATCACACTATATTTTACAGTTGTGACAGGAAACAACATATGCTGGGGGTTAGTTTTGTTGTGAAGAAGAACTTTAAACATCTGGTGATGGACTTCAAGGCAATCAGCACAAGAATTTGTACCCCGAGAATTAAAGGAAAATTCTTCAATTATACAATTATAAACGTCAATGCACCAACGGAAGTATCCACTGAAGAGGAAAAGGAAAGCTTCTATGACCTCCTACAGAAAACATATGATGAAAGCACATTCTACGATGCTAAAATTATCATAGGAGATATGAATGCACAGGTAGGGAAAGAAGAAATATACCGCCCAACAATAGGATCACATAGTCTACATGAAAATACAAATGATAACGGATACCGCTTAATACAGTTTGCAACCCTAAATAATATGGTGATAGGCAGCACAATGTTCCAACACAGGAATATACATAAACCTACATGGACAGCACCAGACAGATCATTTGAGAACCAAACTGACCACATGGTCATAGATGCCAGGCACATGTCCGATCTGCTGGATGTCAGATCATACAGGGGAGGAAATGTGGACTCCGATCATTATCTAGTGTTAGCTAGAATGCAAGCCCGAATATCAAACATAAAGAAGATAAGAGTAGAGGGGATAAGTAAATTCTGTGTATCCACATTACAAGATGAGAATACGGCAAACACGTATGCGAAGAGACTAGAGGAGCGGTTGAAACAATCTCCCTGTACTGGTGGGGAAACAATACAAGAAGAATGGGACCTATGTAAAAATACCATACAGCAAGTAACAGAGGAAGTTATGGGAAAACAGGCATCGCGTAAGAGAAATGAATGGTTTGATGAGGACTGTGAAAAGGCAACTAAAGAGAAAAATGAGGCATATTTAATTATGCAACAGCAATATGGTACTCAGAATAAAGTCCTCAGATACCAGGAGAAAAGAAGAGAAGAGAAGAAAATACATAAGAAACGAAAGCGAGAATGGGAAAAGAAACAG
>Ga0123352_10011600_pt1 | contig 13895 bp, 5 predicted proteins | sample TergutLab28metaG_FD_89700 | JGI IMG/M metagenome (GOLD analysis project Ga0123352, IMG submission 89700) | Labiotermes labralis P1 segment gut microbial communities from Petit-Saut dam, French Guiana - Lab288 P1 | ecosystem: Host-associated > Arthropoda: Insects > Digestive system > Gut ...
GAACCTTTGTGTGACGGTAGAGGGAAGTCCACGGGTCAATGCCCTACCCTCCTCTTCGTCATTGACGTGGCCGGAAATGAGTAATAAAAGCAATCCGGTTTCTTTATTGCCACACCTCGTACATACTCGTTCCTAGTACGAAATTTCTCTGAATTTTTTTTCTATTTAATGCGATGAACGAATGTACAGAGTATGGAATTAAATGAAACACATCCCTGCGCCATTGTGAAGTAACGTTTTAGGCTGGTACAGTTTTTATTACGATGTTTTTCTTATCTTTCAGGTAAGTTTCGATATGCTGTTGAGGCGCTGCTTACGTGCTTCTTGCAATTGGCAGACGACGGTAAGTTTATGTTAGTGTGACAGAGCGAGACAGGGTTTGTTGAGTATTGTGTGATGTTTCAGACAGACACCTAAAGCAACAATTCGCAAGAAAGTACTTGGTTATCTGACAGGTGTAATGAATTGGACTACATTGAAATTAATTATTTACCTACGTATTTTATTACCATGTGCAGGACACACCTTATTTGATGTTGTTCTTTAGGTTATTAAACGAAGCCTTTTCTACTGCATGTATTACGCGCGAGCTGCATATCGGAGGGGATTATCATATATTGAGTAGATAAGGATTGGATCTGAGTGGTATTAATGCTGTTCCGAACGGCTGCTATTAATATGAAACAATGCGTAAAATTAAAATGTTACATTACTCAAAGTTTCGTCTGGAGGGACTGAGGACAACCACAAAATAACCGATTACCTGGACGAGTATGGAACCGTATAGCGGCCGAATATAGACCAAGGTCATTGCCATTACACCAGACTGCATTTTCTTACACGTACATGTACAGATGATCGTTCGAATTTGACGCTGTGGAGTTCGTGTTGGTGTCGTTAAATAACTAGCACAATGGCTCTGAAGACATTATTAGTCCCTCAGGCAGTCAATAAACTTCCCATTATTTATGGAATGGAAAAAATAGTTACCGTGTCCACAAGAGGCCGCTACTTGTCGCTATTCTTAACCCAACGAGTCCAGTTCACGCCCTGAAGCCAGAATACAGTGTTTCCCGTAGAACCTGTCGTGAAGGTACAGAGGGGCTGTAGAAGTGTCGCCATGTCCAGTATGAACTTCGTCGCTAGGTGAGTTGGGTGGTCAAGGCCACGCCCCGACCGCTTTCCTCTCGGGGAAGACCCCACAATACTCATTGCAGAGGAGGCTGGGTGGGCCCCGTGGCCAGGCTGGAGGGGTGTGGAGAAGGGAAATTCTCTTGTCCCCACTTGGGTTCGAACTCTGAACCGCTCAGACAGTAGCAAGTCGCTTTACCGACTGCGCTATCCCGGCTCCAAGTTTCTTGAAAATTGCCCCCATTCTTGTTTGGGTCTTTCTACATGCCGTCGTCCCGTCAATTTCCGGAGCAAGATTTTGTATGAAAAATTTTTTTCTCCCTTCCGTACCTTATCATATTATCATCTTTTATACTCAACGCGATAGAATCTTTCGGTGTGGCTTATATTGTGAAATGCTGTGCAAAGTTGGGGCATGAACTTTAAATATAAAAATACGTATTTGGGGGTTTTTTTTTTAACTGCGTTATTCTGTTGGGCTGTATAGAAAGTTTGAAAGTACCAGCCGGAAGCACTTTGAACATATTTACGAAAAAACTCGCGCGATGTGCCAGTCACGTGCTGTCTCCTATCTGGTCACTATCAGCGCTGCACATGTTCAGTTTCAGTGCGCTCGCAAAGATCTGCTGGATTTTACAAGACCATGCGTGTCAGTTCCTAGAGTTACTCATATTTTCTCTTTCAGATGACACCGTTCATCAGAGTTTGTGTTCGTACGTAGAATGAATTATGTTCTGATGCTCCATGCACCATATTTCTCCAGCACTACACGGCATCCAATCCAGGACGCACTCCGCCGTGAAAAATTGGAATTTTACAGAACACGACTATGCCCCCCCCTCCCCCCCCCCTCGAAGTTCAAAAGTACACGATAGAAAGGCCAGCTTGCTCTTTTAAAATTATCGGAAAGTAAATTACCATTAGTGGGATTTCCACCTTGTATTTCTTAGTTTTGTTTTCATTTAAGACTACAAGAATTAACCCGTTCAAGGAAGTGACCTCGGTCAAAATAGCACCCCAATAATTTTCCGCCTAAATGGCTTTGTGAAGCTCCAGCCTCAAGCGCCATGCTAAGGGGAATATTTTCACGTAAGAGGAAACAGGATGGGGGGTTGGTGAACAGTGCATGATGAGAAGCTTGGTGAGCTGTGTTGTGCACATATTGGTAGACTGAGCCTGCATGGCATGTGAGCTTTCAAGAGGTGGTACACATAAAAGTTTTGTCGCAAAACGTGAAGGGAAGATACCAATTGGAAAATTTGGCATAGATGATCGGATGACCTTGAAGTTAAACTTGTAGTAATAAGGTGTTAAGGATGTAGACTGGATTATGTGGCGCAGGAAAGAGGTGTGTTTCGGTCTACTGTTAAAATTATGGTGCACGTTCAGGTTACATTAAATGTACTGGGGTTCTTCGCCGGCCGAGCGAATATTAATTTTACAACGACACTGCCTTACGAGGTCAGTCGGTCTGATGTTCCATCAAGTTGGTGCGTCAGTTCATGAAAATGTCTTGAGCTATGCAATGTTGATTCCGTTTTAGTAGTATTTTGCTGTGACAGTTTATGTTAACAGCTGTGGAACGAATTGTATTTTGGTTGATTTCCAACCTTTGCCGTTTTCTGAATATTGTAGTCTTTCTTTTGGGTGATTCCCCGGCCTCTGAATTTTATGTGCAGACGTTTCGGAACACTGTCTATTCCGTCTTAATTGGTGATGTAAGCAGGAGGAATTGTATTTGTGGTTGTTTAGTTACAATATATGGCTTACTGTAGAGGACGCTGAAAACCAGCTTGGGCCAAATCGAGTTATTGGGTTTATCTTAATAACAATTTGTGCGTCATAACACGACAGAGAGTGTCACTGCCGGCTTTGAATGTATTCATTTGTGATCGTGTGCCACCCTACAAATATTGGCAGTATTCAGTGAGATATGAACTGCTGAATAATGCTCATGTTTAAACTTGAATATTTAGTGCCTAATTCTTCTTTTTTTTTGTATTCAACCATTTTTAGACTCTGAGAACATGTAACGAATATAATGAACAGCAATTTGTAATATTATAACTAGTGTGAATAACCGCAGCATATAGCACATATGCAACGTGACGGACGGACTTAGGGTTGCATTTGTGTTCAGGTCTGTCGAACAAAATCTCTAGTCACGTTCTTAAATGATAATTGATTTTGACCTTTTAATATTCGTTGAGTGTGTAATGCAAATAAAAGGTATGGAGGGTTTTTGTAATATCCATCCATTGCCTAAAAAGTGTCTTGTGATTGCTGATAAGACGCAGCAAAACAAAGTAAAGTGGGAGGAGTGTAAAGTAAACAGATTTGAGCTATTTCAGAAACAAATTCTGTAGGCCTACAATACTAAAATGAGTGTCACAAAGTGAATATCTTGAAGAATAAATACATTTTAATTGCTCTGCTACAAGATCGCTTAAGCAGTAATGACATAAAAATGGCAAAGACGCTTTTTCAATTGTGGAGCTTCTCCGAATTGGCGTATCCGTTTTCATTTTTGTTTACCTTGGCTGCTTATTACGGCACTTAGACGCCAAGTGTGAACTTTTAATTCTACATTGTTTTTTTAAGGTTGCGAGTTTCAGTGTCTTTGTCTCAGTAAGTACCTTAAACCCGAGGCGTTCGAAAGTTAGGAATGCTGGCGGAAACTGGCCAGTAATATCCTGCGTCAGGTCTACGTCAGGTCTCCAGAGACTGGAATCGTATTTCTCGAGAACCAAGACTTATTCTGTACCGGTGAGCCGAAACTGCTGGCTAGCATAAGTGTGTAAAGGTGATCCTGTTGAGCTGATTGACGTGAATCTTGCTGTCTTTTATTTCTGTGCTCTCATTGTCGGTGATAAGAGAACAGAACTTGTCTTTGAAAGGAAGATTCAAAACCACTTTGTGTCACGCCATGCAGTTCGTATGCTCAAACAGGTCTTTTTCTGTGCATGTTTCTGTCAATAATCGATTACTTGTAATAATAGCCTTGATATTTGTACTGTCGATATTTTTACTTTCGGAGTCATGGCAATTTTGAACATAACCTGTGGAGTGTAGCCTGTTGATTTTTGGGTCTATGTGATTCCCTGCCGATGATTCATCTGCTTTATATTTACGTCCTCATAGTTACGTGTATTAGGTATATAATACGCGTATATAAACGAAATCTATTCATTTTATGCATAGTAATTTTTGTATAACTCCATTTCGCCAGACTCTTTTAGTTTCAGATTTTATTTCTGTGTGTTTTCATTATGTTCGAAGGGTAAATCAGTACTGTTTGATTTTAAAAATTCCCTGTTACTGGGCATTACTGAATTACATTATTAGTATTCTAACTCGAACTCAGTTCTCGATAATTGTTGTCAATGTCAATTTTATTCACATTTCTTTAAACTACCGTTAGCTGGACTGTTCTCTTCAGTTCGGTATTTCGGGGCCTCATCCTTGGATGGTGATAAGTTCACCGCACGGACTGTACCTCTAGATGACAACATGAAAGACTGTACTGACAAATATCCGCTTCCTGAGAGGGATTGGAACCCGAATTTGGATGGCGTAAGGCATGCGCGACCGCTGGGACCAACTTTACATGTAACAGAGCAATATAGAGGCCTAACGGTTGTCTACACAGCAAGTGGCTTGTCTGGCGAGCCACTTGTTTCATTACATTACAAGTATACGTACTGCAGCAGTTGCCTCTACATCTGTGCATCTTCGTTTAGCCGTATTCTTCGGGGGACGCAACAGCACTGTCAGCAGCTGAGGTTATGTAGCGTCGAATGATTGGATGATGCCTGAGTAATTAATTGGGAAGGATATTGAATGGTTAGACCGTATCCAAATTGCGAGGCACTACTCTGCCTCCATTTACTTGGAGGGACAGAGAGAAACGAGAGACCTTAGGGTAGTCGGTTGTTTGGACTTATTCATAGTAGAGACTTTCGTAATACGTGAAGGACTGTTGACAGGTTCTTTTGACTAGGATTCTGAGTTGTTGGGCGCTGTGAACACTGAGACCTTCCCTCTTAGGGGATTTTACGCGGCCTAGTTTGGTAGTTGTTTACCGACATTTTCCCGAAACGTCGGTGACTAACTGCCAACCTACGACGCATAACATCAAAGGAGAACGAAGGCTTCAAGTATGCCGCTGCGGAAGCTTGTTATCTCCTGCTGATGACTGCTGTTGGTTTATTGGTGAACATATTCCTGTACGTTCTGCGCATTGAGTGACTGCAGTTAGCGCACGTAGCAGATGTACACTTGTGTAGGTATATAGCACGTGTATGTGTAGGTCCGTCTGTACGAAGTTTATAACGCAGCGCGTAATAGGGAGGTCTTGTGTTTGAACTGCATTTTTTATTTCCAGGAGTATGGAACAGCTGTCTTTAAAAATTTACACATGTGATTGAGATGTACATTGACAAGTGGAGTGCAATTTTGGTTCCTGTCTGTTCGCTATAAAATATTTCGTTTCAACGAACTTGATCGAGTTCTTAAGAAGGAGTTGATAGCAAAAATAACATGTTGCTTCATGTAAGAATTTAATTAATACCTACAAGATTTATTTGAAACTTTTTCCTCTGTTTGATGCATATTGAATGAAGCATAATGGACGTTCTGTGTTACTCAGTACCGTCTTGTGTTCTTCATGAGATCGCCTTTATGCGGATCTATTTTCTTCTGGAGCAGCTAATGTCCTCGTATTTCCTATTCGTTAAGGATACCCCGACTGTTGTGGAACCCGTGGGTTCTGTACGTATTCATGCTACGCTCTGTTCTTAGCCAACTGAATCCATTGTGCATCTTCGTATCATTATGCAATATATTACTCCGAATTGTTAACTTCTTGCGTCAATCGCAGGTTGTTACAACCTCAGATACAGAAGCTGTCACTACTTGTCGCCGTTGTCATTGTGGACACAGTCTGTTGCCTACTGACACGGCTGATCACCCTGAACAGTCATCATCGTTCAATTAATCATGTATTTAGTGGTTGCGTTTGAAGCGGTTCCGTCTTCACATTTTCTTTCGCTGTCTCACGTAAGAACATTACAGTCCTTTGGTCGCGATATCGCTTGATTTCATTCTGTTCCTGGGTTTAATGCTGCGGTGTTGCTGAGTTGTGTTAAGTTAAAAATCTCAGATTCTTCAGTACCATCTTCCTTTATGTATTGTCCAGTAGGCAGTAACTTGCAACAGACCTTACAAATTCAATCTCGGATTTCTTTGTCTCTCTTCGGTCTCTGGTTATCATTGTCCGGACACTGGCGTCATTATGTGTAATTTAATTGAGTTGTCCTTTCTAGTTCTTTCAGTGTCCAAATTGTACCACATAGCCGGTCCCAGTGGCCGTGCGGTCTAAGGCGTGGGTGTGCGGCCGCTTGTCTGCTGGGATCGTGGGTTCGAATCTCACCGGGGGCATTGATGTTTGTGTTGTGAGTGTTGTGTGCTGGAAAGCTCTTCAGGTTTCTTCTTGCTGACATGGATCTGCAGAGTCGCGGGAGGTCCGAGCCTCACCACCAACTCCGCTGGGACGCTCAACTGCCGAACCGCTCGCAGCACTAGCTTCAGTGGCCGCAAGGGCCTTCTTGCCAGCCGCCACTGCGTCCATCAGTTCCCGCAGAAATACCGGAGAAAGCTCTGTGTTGCTTATAGCCTTAATACAGGGTAACTCCTCCTGCCTCAGCATTACACCTACTCCAGGAACTGACCTTCCTCTACCGTGTACTCTCTTATCCTTAGTCGTTTCGGTCTCTGTCGATGTTCACTCTCGGAGCGTTAGAAGACGAATCCCCCTGTCTGTTAGCCATTCCTGCGTTTGACCGCATCGCTGGGCTCTATAACAGATACCTAAACTCTAACAGGTGAATATGCTTACGGTAACGATTTAAAGTCAGGCTGAGGGCCTTGACTGATTATGCCAAAGACTAGAGCCTAGGTTGCCCTGTACTAATTATGGGAGGGATAAACGGCAGCTCGTCAGATACTTACGTTTACCGAGGGTTGACCCCCTCGCCTGACGTCAAAGCCAAGGGCGGCAGGGGCCAGCAGGCCAGTCGAATTGGCCATCGCACGCGATGGCCAATTTGACTAAACGAATTGCGATCGGCGCTGATCAGCCGAGCGCCCTTCGGTTACCCTGACGGAGGTTTTTCTGTGATTTTACCTCAGTTGTGAGGCAAATGCCAGAGTACACGATGCAAAGTCGGGACACGGTCCGCACTCACCTCCACCAGGCTCGGCGGGTTCACCTAAGCGCCTGACAAACGTCGCATACCTCCAGTTTGCGACCGAGCCAGTCTGGGCTCCGAACCCAGATAGCCAACCAACCAAAGTTTACCCCTCCCATTATTAGTCCAGAACAACCTTGGATCTAGTCTTTGGCATAATCAGTCAAGGTCCCAGTCTGACTTCAAATCGTTAGCGTAAGTATATCCCCCGTTTATAGAGCCCAGCGATGTGGTCAAACGCAGGAATGGCTAATAGGTAGGGGGACGTTGACTTGCTGTTTGCGCAAGTCTCCGCCCTCAGTTAGCACTTGGCTTGGCTTGGCTTGACCCAGTCATTCTCTATACCCACCCGTCTGTGAAGATGGAACAGACAGACTGTTCCGAAACGTTGGCATATCAAATTCAGACGCCGGGGAATTACCCAGAAGAAAGCCTACAACAGAAAAACATTACCACAGAAGTAGCAAAGACATCAGTGCATAATCATAATGCATGTATTTCACTGAAGAAAGTGAAATTTTGATTAGATTCTTGGGCTTCCGTGACGAATTATTCATGACGTTGCGATTCTCGGCACGTTCTGATTTTATTATACATTTACATGAACAGAAAGTACCAGATAATAGTGAGGCTCACAGGTCACTCCAGGAGTGCGGATCTTCAGTAGGGAACTTGCTTGGTCTGACTGTTCTGGCGTGACGAATTGCCCGGTAGAAGCTAGACTTTTCTAAAATTTGTGAACCTGCTGTTGTTGCTTGTATAAGAATATATCAGATATGCATGCAAGCCGTAAGGCTTCCTTACTAATGGATTTGTGAACAGAGCAAGATCATTGTTAGGAAAGGTAGTGTTTGTTAAGTACACTGTTCGAGATAATATGTATTACGTTTATTTTGCATTGTATCAGCGTTATATTGCACTTGATATTTACATTCAAATATGAGATAAAGGCATTTAGTTTACGTTGAATGCAATACATTGGTACTGAGTGTAGACATTTGGTATTTTGCGCTTATAAATAAAATGAGAAAGGCACATTTAAAAATTAAGAAGGAAACCTCATTTTTCTTTAGCGTATGGAACACCTTCTGAGTCCGAAGTTACGGTAAATATTTTTACATTAAATTGTAGGCCACGTCATAGTAATAGTTAGTAAAATATATAAATTCCATTAAAATTCATTAGAAACTATTTGTGTGAAATCTGAAGACCTGGATTTCTTTCCTCGGTAAATGTTAAGTATCCATTCTTAGACTCATATTCCTAAATTTTATTCACACGTGGACTGGTTTCTGCGGTTCACCGTCTGTTTTGAAAGTGCTTACTAACATTTGGCTGCATTATTTTTTTTTAGAGACTTTAGCTGTTACAAAGTCGCATATCATAGGAACATTTGTGAACTTACTGACGTCAGTGGGCTACACAATCTTCGTGAACTGTCCCTGCAACCTGTCGCTTCTTTGCCTGCTCGCATCGAGCAGTTCTTTATTGCGTCTTAGTCGCATTGCTACATGTTTCTGAGCGTTGTTGATAAGAAATTGGACACGCCTTGAAGTTTCCTGTCAGGCCATTTATTTTGGTATTTGTGGTGGAAAAAATGGCAGTAGGACAGGCTTTTGTCCAAGTACTTTGGCGATTCTCTGTCAGTTTGATTCCATCAAAGGGCCGTACTTCATGTTCCGTCTACCATTGACGCTGTATACCTGAGAAATAAACAGCGTCGTTGAATAAAGCGCTTTGACTTCTGTTGAAATTTCCTATGATAGACCATTTTCTGGATATTTAGTGTAATTACAAATTCTGATTGAAGCGTGTTGATACATCACGAAGTAACTCATTTTCCTCGTGTTTGATTTTGAGGGAAACTGTGACACTGAGTGCCAGAGGCAGCTGCAGCTTCAGTGCGGGTTGAATAGTTCTGTGCATGTTGGGTAACAACAGTCAGTCGCTTGCTCGTGCTACCGCCTATCGCAGTTTGGAGGCTACTTGTTCGAAGATTCAGTGTGGACCGTATTTTAGATACGCAATTTTCCTTCCACCTGGCATTAGTGCTCTTCTTATTGCTTTGATTATATGAAGTGCACGTAGCCTGTAAGTCCCAATGTGAAACGTGGTAAGTACTATGGACTGTATGAACAATAAGAATATAGGTAGTATAAATACATTTTTTATTTTGTTAGTTTAACACTCTAAAGCTTCGGGCCTATGATCGTCAATAGTTGGAAAATGGGTTAGATAGATGAGGTGATATTTTGCTTGAATTAATATCTCTGTGTGTGCGTATAAACACTGGCAAAAGCTCAGTGTTTTTGGTCAGTGTGTGTACTTTGATGTAGTTCCCTAATATTACAAAATTGTTTTGCTTGCAATTCCAGGTAGTGACAGCTATTTGTGCTTGTTGCTGTGTGTTGGTTTTTACATGTTTTTAAAATTATTCTCGTTTTATTTTCAATTTTTTTTAGACTTCCCTAAAGCCCGTGGTTTTAGAAATTTTTGTCCTAGTATTCTTCATTAAATAATTATATTATTTGACTGACACACAGGCATAAACTGATTCTGTATTTGAAACATGCAACATATTTGAAACCAACACCAAATTATTGGTCGTATTATTGAGATTTTGTGGCATTTTGTGATATTTGAGAATGCATGTCTTGTTACCTGGAAAACAAGCTTACATTATGCAGGCCTCTGTGGTGCTGATATTAAAGGCACACAGACGTAAGACTCTTTCAACAAAAGTATTTTATTAGAATTGTTTTGTTGTGCAGAAAAATTTTATTAACTGTAATTTCCAGCGTCTCTAATTAACGTTGCGCACATTTTGTGGGAAGAGAGCGTTTGTGTGAATGTGTTTTATGTGTGTGTGTGTGTGTGAGAGAGAGAGTGAGAGACATTAACGGCTTTGAGCGCCTTTTTGTAGCAGTAGGTTTATGACAGGGCGGTGTGTGTGTGTGTGTGCGCGCGCGCTATCCCCTGTTCCAGCGCCAAGCAAGGCGTAGTTGGCCAGCCTTTTATATGTATGTAAAGCGACGTTATAAGGGATTAATATGAACTGTGGAAGAAATGACGACATCGGACTGCGAAAGTGTAATGACAGTGGAAGGCAGTGCTGGACGTTTTGATAGGCGTGATCAGAAGTTACAAATACTAATGGCACCAAAATGTGTATCTCCGACTATTCAACTGATTACGTGAAGCAGAATTTGTCTTGAGGAGCTAACAGTAGGCAATCTTCGCTAATGAAATGCCCACACTTATGTTCATTACCGTATTTACAAAACCCCGCTACGGTCTGTGTCCAGTCAGGTAACTGAACCACTCCCGCTCTATTTCATTAATATCCATTTCAGTGGTCTTCCTCCTACACCCACGTCATGCACGTAGGTTCGTCTCTCTAATTTTTCCTACTGAAGCCTAAAATTTGTAGAAATATTTCATATCTTCTTGGTGTGATAGGCTTACAGGCCTCCCTTCTCCCCCCCCCCCCCTCATACAGCCTGTTTTGGTCATGTTACCAGTCTGCTGTTAAGTGCTGGAGTAGAAATGTAGAGGGCAACGTTACGCACAAAGTTCATTACCGTTAATATTCACATTTTCCAGACCTGGAATTTTGTAGCTGCCTGCAAGTGTAGAGGGCTTGCCTTTCCTAGGACGAGGAGATGGTAGAGTTAACAAAGTAATCTGCTTCTCGGAGAATTATATTGGTAATGATGACTGGCAATGTCGTTATATCCGACGTAGATACTATTATGTATGTCGTACTATGCAAGGCAAAGAAAACACGTGCCTTATGGGGAATTAGTTGGTACCGGAGAACGTATAGCGCTATAGCCGAGGTGTCGCACACACGTACGTAGTTATAACCGAGATCATCTGTAGCTGTAGAAGTGCTCGATGTTGTACGCAAAATGTGATTCGATACTATCCCGGACGAAAGCGGGCATGCGGCTTGTATACGTATGATGGTAAAGGTAAAAGTAAAGTTGTCACTTTACGCCAGGAAGGCTATAAAGACGATAGAGTTAAAGCTGTACTCATCCTTAACTTCGGGACTAGAATGACTTGAGTGGTCATATTCACGCCCAGGGCGCCTTATTCCCGGAGAAAGAGCCCGGGTAGCTATCGAATAGAAAGCTGGAATTTCATTTATCTGGTGCGAAATGAACCCCGAATTGTCCAGACCCTAGCCTGGTCACTGCACCAGTTGTGCTATCCCGGCTGCTTGGGTACGTATCTAATAATTGATCCACCCTTAATATTTAACGTTGTTCCTTCACCTCCCTGTAATGCCCGTATTTACTGCACACTACGAACAAATTTCGGAAAATCGTTAAGTAGGGTTTTAGAAGATTGTGAAGCCCAAAATTTGAGGTCAGTGGTTATTCTTATCACACTTGCACGTTATCCCTGATTCCTGCCACTCGGAGGCCAGTCGACATCTCCTGCATTTGAGTCACACATCTGTTGAATATAAATACATAAATACCTAAAAAAATTGTTGTCTGGCTAGTTCTCATTGTTTACTGTAGCTAGAACTCTGCCTGTATGCGCAGAACCCTGCACTCACAGGGGTTTTTTTTTTTGTGGGGACTCCACTATTGGTTATGTAGCTCAGTGCAATAATTATGGTTAAGAGACAGCTTTCTCCTTCACTCCCACAGACAGTGTTTTGTCTCCGCGAGATACATAGCAAGAGTTCTGCCACAAGCAGGCAACTGCTGTACGCTGCATGCCGTAACATTAATACAAATAGTGTCTTATTCTTACATTTTACAGTAAAGTATGTTTTCATTCCCTTGGAATCACAGATTGAATTATTTTCCAGGTTGCCTGAACACATTCATGGATTATATCCAGAATAAGAATTTCACGCTGGCTCTTATATGTTTTTGTTTGTCTGTCTGTGTTACATAACGTCTTAATGTGCAATATGAACCACGCATTACCTTCGTTTTATGTTAAAGCCATAAAATACCCATTTCTTAAGGCTATGGGAAACTAAGATTTCCCTTCGTGGTCAGTTGACTCGACACAGACCGCAGGTGCCCCAGCTATAGTTGTACTGCCAATGGATACAGGTGCGTTTAGGTTGTAAAAAAAAGTACCGAAACCAGAACACCTTGGTTTGCTTTTGTGATCGGCTGTATATTGGACGATCAGGCCTATCACGTGGCACGCAAATCGAGTAGACTATGACCCACAAGGTTGCTACATAGAATTCCTATATTCTCTACCTCCTGACAGTCTAAACGGGATTCAAATCGTGTTGGGCGTAGGCGTCAGCTGACGGTTGCGTTTTAGTCCTGTCATGAACTAGTAAAGAAGTTACTGAAACAACGAATTTTGTGCAATGTGTTCAAAATCGTTACAATGAAAGCAATATGCAAATGACAGTAATATTATCGATCCGACGTGTTTTGTCGTATGTTGACAGCTTTAAAAAAACAGTACGTAGCTACAGCTTTGTTTTGCACGATTGGTTTTCAGTTTGAAAATGGCTATACTTTATTAAGAAATTAATTATGAACACGCGAATTATATACGTATGATGTAACATATAATTGCCTAAAAATAGATCATGATTTATTTCATTGCTGTTATTATGTCACGCTTTGTTACAGTTTTTACACATTGCATATAATGTGTTTTTTTTATATTTATGCATTTTGGGTAGTCGTTTTTCACGGAGTAATAAAAAATTCTGACATTCATCATTTTTAAACAGCGTGCCTGAGTTTCTGTGATTCCAAGTAGAATGGTGAAGACGTACAAAATATATTGTTATAATGTGAATATGAAAGTGAATTTAATATATAATATAGAAGTGCACTTTAGAATTACTTTTTAGCTAAATAAACTGCATAATATGAAGTAGCCTCTACTGTGTATAAACTTGTGCAGTATTTTTTCTAACAAAGTTTCTAATATACAGGGTGAGTCCTTCGCTAGAGGCTCCAAACTATTGTCTATAAAAAATGATGTTATTGAGATAATGACTTGAAAATTTATATACACATACCGGGAACGATGCAAAACAGGATCTGCTCATAATCGATGCTGAAACTGGTCTCCTTTAATATCCAAACACACTTGAATGCGTTTCTGCAAATTGTGGAATACTTTTCCCAAAGTGCCGATGTCGACGGCTTGAATCTCTTGGCGTATAGCGTCTTTGAGATGTACGATTGTACTAGAGGCCCAGTAAAAAATTTATACAGTTTACACATACCGGCAACGGTGGAAAACAGCATGGATCTCCCCGCGATTTGGACTGATCCAGTGACTTGCATTTGCCTGTGTTGCGCATTCCCGCATCTCGGCAGTTGTGAATCGAATGCTGCGTGAGTGAAAATATATACAGTCGAACAGCGCGGGTTTCTCGTTCGTAATTACTGGCAAACAGGTTCATTTAAAGCATGCCAGACGGCATTTCGAACGGAATTTGGTGAAAGACGTGCACCATCGAAGTGTTGCATCCAGAAATTGGTTAAAAAGTTAGAGACAAGGGGAAGC
>Ga0123352_10011604_pt1 | contig 13894 bp, 7 predicted proteins | sample TergutLab28metaG_FD_89700 | JGI IMG/M metagenome (GOLD analysis project Ga0123352, IMG submission 89700) | Labiotermes labralis P1 segment gut microbial communities from Petit-Saut dam, French Guiana - Lab288 P1 | ecosystem: Host-associated > Arthropoda: Insects > Digestive system > Gut ...
CACACACAGTCGGACAGTTTACATATCTTCAGGCAAATGCTCTATCATAGATTCAGGGAGCCACACACAGTCGGACAGTTTACATATCTTCAGGCAAATGCTCTATCATAGACTCAGGGAGCCACACACATTCGGACAGTTTACATATCTTCAGGCAAATGCTTTATCATAGACTCAGGGAGCCCCACACACACACAGTCGGACAGTTAACACATCTTCCTCTTGCCAAACAAAGTTTACAGCAATTCTCACTGTCAGTCAGGTTCATCAGAAAACTAAATAAAACCCCAATTTGTATTCTGCTTGAGTTCTATTGACTAAGAGAAATCTTTGGAATTTGCCGCTCAAATATAAAATCTATCTACATGCATATACTCTATAGGAAACACCAATTTTTGCTTTTCACAAGAAGCTATAAAAAGCTTAACTTATTATAAAGTAGGAGAGGGCCGGAGAGCTCAGTCGGTATAGCTACTGACTACGGGCTAGAAGGTTCGGGATCGAATTTCGGTGGGGACGCGATTTTTCTGCCCGTCCGGACCGGCCCTTGGACCCACCCAGCCTCCTGTAAAATGGGTACCGGGTCATTCCCGGGGGTAAAGTGCGGCCGGGGCGTGCTGCTGACCACTTACTCCCTTCTAGTGCCGCGGTCATGGAAGAGTAGAGCTATACCTCTACCCACCCTCTGGGCCACACCGGGCCTGTAATGGGATCATTTTACATTTACCGTTAGGAAGTAGGATTGCAAGAAAATACTGTTTAAAAAAAAGGACATCAGCGTTACATTGTAATACATGAAAGGTGAAAAGAAAAATCAATTTCAGACCAGACAATGGTGTATTGGTGGAGATTTGTATGATGTTGCGCTTCGCATAACTTCAATAGAAAGTTCGAATTATTGTGACTGGACACTTGAGCTTCTGGTCTGGGGCGAGAGTTGTAATGTTTGGGTAATATAATAAATGCAGGAAGGTATTAAGAAGTCCTACTTGAGACACCACTAAGAAAATTGTTTGTGACAAGAAATAACCCAACAGGCTCAACAGAGTTCCTCACAGAGGGTAATGAAGAGGAATATTTCTATCAGAACACAAGACAATAACTTAAAAAATGGAAAAAAAAATAATTCGAACGGAAAAATCGCAGAAATCTTACATCCATAGTAGGTAAAATTGAAGTTGGTTTTGTTCACTACATGAAGACTTATACAAGGAAATTATTTCAAATTACACATATTCTTAATCTGGACACTCGATACAAGTGGATGAACAACTTCACTCCTGCGTCAGTATCCCCAAGGAAAGGGCCCTCTTTGCTTATACCCACTCAACATGAAGTTGCGTGGGACCTGGAGGCCGTCTAGACGTGTTTGTAGAAGGCAAATACTTGTTTCATTTTTATTTTTTTTCGGCGCAACAGCCCTACTTGGGTCTAGGCGCCCTCTTTGTTAAAGTTTCGTGATCACACTCATGAGGCACATCACAGTCACAAGAACTCTGGACGAGTGATCGGCTTGACGCAGAGACCTGTATCCGACAACACACAACACTCGCAGGAGGCGGGATTTGAACCCTCAATCACAGTAAGCGATCGGCCCCAGACCCACGCCTTAGAACGCGCGGTCACGGAGATCGAAGGTAGTTCTCTCTCCCTGACGCAAATCGAACCATGATTTCTCGACGTCCAGTCCTTAGTGTAGTCACTATACTGACTGAGCTAACCCAGCTCGCACAGCAAGATGAAGAATTTTATAATCCTGACACCTTAAATGTAATACAATATTGGGGTGAAAAAAGGAGAAAAATATGACGAACGGCATGTGTAACTAATCAACCAAGTAGCTACAAGGAACAGAGTTCTTCTGGAGAAGCTAACAGTCTCATTAGCTAGTCAGGAATTCCCTTCATTTTATGAAATCGGAAGGATCACTAACACACTCACAAGAGTCCGCCTCCTTTTCCTATCCTGATCCAGATCATTCCAGCCCATGCCTACCTATCCCACATCTCAAAAACCCTTTCTAATATTATCCTTCCATCTAAGTCTATGTGTTCCTAGTGGTGTCTTTCTCTCATGTCACCCCACAAAAACCCTGTATGCACGTCTCCCATTCATGCCGCATGCACCTCCAGTCTCATTGTCTTGAAAGTGTAACCCGCGTAGTTAATACGAGATTTGCACACATGATTGCAGTCAGACTGTCTGAATGGAAGGGACCAAGTAAAAAAGGTAAAGGTAAAGGTAAAGCAGTCCCGTTACAGGCCTGGAGTGGCCCAGAGGGTTCCAAGAAGTTAAGGTTCCCAGATTTCATGACAACGGCACAGGATGATGGTAAGTTTGTCAGCCTTACGCACCGGCCGCCTTTACCCCCAGGAAATGCTACTGGTACTCATTTCTGTTAGAGGCTGAGTCGACCCCAGGGACATAGTGCGATCGGAAGAATTTTTTGTCAATGAAACATTCCAATGACACCAGCTGGGATCGAACCAGCGATCTTCCGATTTGTAGCACAGCACCTTAACCACTGTGCCACCGCGGTCTCCGAAGGGAACAAGTGGGTAACCTAATCGTAGATGGAAGCATAATATTAAAATTAAAGTTAATGAAATATTTTGTGATACCGTGAAGTGGTCATGTCTTATCTCAGGATTGGACTGGGCCCAGGCACGGGCTTTTGTCAAGAAGACAATGGACGTATTGTGTTCTTACGAAAGATTAAGTTCCACGTAGCTACGCTTATAAAAGAGTTGAAAAGTGCGGCAGTAATTTTGGTGGTTCACAAGTTTAAGAACGACAAAGATTTAATATTCTATACAAGACAGTAGGAAGTCTTTAGGTGTTTTGTGATAACAGCTGTTACCTATAAAACGCAAATGCTATTTCATGAAGCATAAAATTTTGTGGAAGTAGTTGGCCCTTAAATTAAACCACTAAGGGCCATTAGTTTGACACCTTTCATGCGTTTGAAATAAACTTTAAAAGGTACCAATATAAAAAGATATATTTCCGAGACACTTGTGACCAAATATTTCACGGTCATTCAGTACATTCAGTAACGCCTCACTTCGTAAATAACAGTTACCAATGCTAGTAAATAATGTATATACAGGACACATGTAATTACACATGAAACGGTGACACACAGAAAAAGATTAAAAAGTGATAAAACAGTGATACCACCGCTTGATACTACGGGATTGTTTTTTTGTGCCACACGTAATAACCTCTATAGCGACGAAGAGGTCTTCTCATCTTCTTCACCTACCCAGGACAGGATCGTACCCACGGACATCGGTACATAACCAAGGAACCATAATAATTCACGGTACTAAGAAATCCCTTCCCCCACTACGATACACCTGCACCTGCCAACCATACCGTAGACAACTTAGGGTGTCTACACAGCCACAAGAGCAGACCGCTGTGACACTCACCCCCACCACAGGAAAGAAAATACTGCACCACAAGACCAAACACCAGCCCAGGCCTACCGCACCCCACTGGCATGAACCGACTCGGCACGTACACTACATTGTCATACACAAACAGGATAACACGTGTTATATGCATGGTTCTTTACCATCTGCACACACGCCCACCCACTTTGTGTAAACGAGATCTCGTCCCCTTACCCACACTAATATTAATAATTGTTCTGTGTTGTATCATATCTATACAGTTTCTCTGATAAATTGTATCCAACCTGATGATGGCCACAGCAGCATTGGCCGAAACATGTAGTTGATGTTGATAAGTTATGTACACCTGAAAAAATAGTTGTGTTATGACTGCTATATCCTTATAGAATTATTACCTTAGATTTTGATGTCCTTTACTTTCGCTTCTCAAGCAGTACAAAAATAATAATAAATTTAGGTTTATACATTAAACGTAAAAGCCTTTTACTTAATTGCACCAACACTAACTCCGCTTTACTGCCTTCTGGACAAGACAGTATCGCATGTCCTTGATACTTACAGTAAATATTAAATATATACAATGCTCAGTCCTATTCACTTATAATACTGCGTCTTTACACCAAAATTGCCCGCACCGCACAAATATTCTTCTTTTATCTTCGTCCCGTATTGAAGTTGTTATGTACAGTGTAACGTAGAGTGCAGTAGGAGATAAGTGAAGGAAATTTAAAGGTGTGATATGCAGGGCGAACTAAAAATGCAGGACCCAACCTACAAGTGAGATCTACAACACATTGTTCATTTTTTCCAGTCTAACTACAGGTGCATAGCTTCGCCCAGAGCGAGTTCTCTACACACTGCGATCTAGTGCTTCCTCTTCAATTTCCAGTATCCTCTCTTTTCCCTAAGGTCATCCAGTAGCTGCTTACGTCTTCTTCCTCGTCTTTCTCTTACTTCTACCCTTCCCACTATCTTTCCTTCAATAACGTGTTTTAAAAGGCAGTTCCTAGCACGATGTAACCAAACGAGTTAGTCTTCCTCCCTCTAATTGTTTCTGGGATATTCCTTTCCTTCTTTTAATACAATAAAAAGTTATGAACACAGAACTTCTGCAGCATGTTCTTCGAATTACTGCTTCCTGGCAAAAAATTTTCGAAGTGTCGATCTTCATTTCCAATGTGGTCATTACAGAAGACAGACTTCTGGGACCCAGTATTCGTCCACCACGTCGGACTGGGGCTGTTTACAGCGATTTCATATGAAACGTCCTTCCAGAGTTATTGCACGATGTGCAGACTGGGGTTCGTGAATGGTTTATACAAGATGGCGCTGCACTACATCTATTCTAGCCGTTCGTGACTTCTGGAAAAAGGTTTTTCCGGAACGATGGATAGAACGAATTGCACCAGCTGCGCGGCTAGCTCGTTCCCCTGATTTAAATCCGTAATATTTTTATGTCTGTGAACATGTAAGTCAACTGTTGTGCTACAAATTCAGTGACTTCCAAGAATTGTAACAACGAACACCGAATGGATTTGAGATGATTGGTACGACACCTGGAATTTTCCAGTGAGTCGTGCAGTTACTGCTCAGACGTGCAACGTCCAGCGTTGAAGCTCAAGATGGATACTTTGAGAATTTTCGTTATTTTCAGCAGGCCATAACTCGGAAACCACGATTCAGAAACCCTATGTTCAAATGGCATTTTTTTTTATATTGTGATACAGATTTGCCTTCTCTTGATTTGGCTGTACATTTTCCCTTCACCCAGTACGTGTTCCGAGAACATGCTTGTTACCGCTGTCAAAAGTGTTAAGAAAATCAAAATGACATAAAGCGGAGCTGAAAATAGTACTCTCACACTATCAAAGGCAATCTTTATTGATGAATTATTCGGCCATCATTAGGCTCATATACAAAAAAAAAACATAGAAATGTGAAACAGAGTGAATTCTAAACACCATGTGTCAGTTCAGTGGAAATTAGATTTTGATTTATTATAATATTTCCTACATTATTCATTTTTCTTCTTTGTCTTAGCTGTATAACTGTTTTGTCTGTACAGATCTGCAGAGTCTTAAAAATTAAAAAAAAGAACAAAATAAAAATTTCGGATCACATATAACAGGGTATAACATGATAATTTTCGAAAGTTGGTTATGAATAGGGCCCTTGTAAAAACAAATTAATTTGACATTCATGTGACTGTGCAACGTGATAAATTGTTATAATAAAACCAACTAGATACACTAATTTCTCAAATTTATTTTTTGAATAAAACCCTACATGTTTCGGACAGTTCACGTTTGCTGACAACTTGCGAGCTGTATCAGGACGGCCGTCCTCATACAGCTCGCAAGCTGTCAGCAAACCTGTATGACATATACCATTGCTGTGTGTACAGTGAAAAACTACTGATAATGGATAGAGGGACTGTCCGAAACATGTAGAGTTTTATTCAAAAAATAAATTTGAGAAATTAGTGTTTCTAGTTGATTTTATTATAAGAAATTATCACGATGCACAGTCACATGAATGTCAATTTTTTTTTACAAGGGCCCTCTTCATAACCAACTTTCGAAAAGGATCAGGAAGAACCCCTGATGATGGACAGAAGAACTGTCCGAAACGTATAGAGTTTTATTCCAAAATAAATTTGAGAAATTAGTGCATCTAGTTGGTTTTACCATAAGAAAGAAAATTAAACTCCTTCCCGTCCAAACCATAAAGGCACATGCAAGGATAAGGCTTCTAAATCTACTCATTCTTAACCTCGGCACTAGATAGAGCTCAATGTTCATCTTCACGTCCTGGCCACTTTTCTACCGGGAACGAAGTTGGTATCCACTTCATAGGAGGCTGGGTGGGGCTCAGAGGCTTTCTGTACTTTTTGGAGAAGAGAATAAATTGAGTCTTGTAACCCAAGGAATTCCCTAACATAGCCAGTTTTTGCCATTGCAAGTTATTTATCATTTTGCTTCGGTGTAGTAACGAACGTCTTCCTTACGGACAAAAATTTAGGTCGTAGGACAACGTAATTGTAATTCTTACTGATAATTAATTGGCGATATCACGCTGCAAGCGAAGGCTAGAAACTTCAGCACCCCCTTTCTGCGATTTCTAGTCCGCCTTCATGTGATTAATTGAAAGGACAACGTGTAATTAGTGAAATAAGAGGTTTATTGTGTTTGTGATCCCGTCTGAAAGTTCGATCTTATCAGCAAACATACAAACAATACAACCTTTAGTACTGTGCACCATCTGAAAGCTACAAGTGTACACGGAGTTCTGAATTTCCCACCGAAGACGGATACCGGAAATTGTAGTAATGTTCCGATTAAATTGTCACGGTTTTTTTATGCTGCTTAATGTGTTAGTCTACTTCAAAGCAGGTTTCTTATAAAACACTATAAAGTTTTTTTTATTTCCGGGCCATGGTGGTCACAGCTAAATGTTCTTAAACGCACGAGGCAGCAAACATTTTCGCTTGTCTATCCACTTTCAATATCCATAAAACTTGAAGGAAGAATTACTATAATATCGCATGATCGGGAATTCGAAGACTTTTCCTTTGCTTCTAGTTAGTCCATCCTTTAACCTTTTAAATGCGGAGTTAAATTCCATCTGCCATTTGCATGTATTATTAGGAGCTCACCATATTCTACACGTTAGCAGGATAAGGGTTAAAACCCCTGTCTATGGCAGGCATGCCCGACAGTAAACTCGTTTTTTTATTAATCTTTACAAATTCGATAGAAGTACTATGACACTCAGATTTGATATTATTTTCATTTTCCTACCGTAAAGAGTACTAATGATTATTTAAAGTGTACCTTTGTGTGTGTCGTTTGTGTATCTTTCATATTGGTGTTGTTTAATGTCCTATTATTTGAGTCTGTATGTTATACTCTATCTGTTATGGATCAATCGGCTCTTGATTCAGAAGGTTAGTAAATGATAACTGAAATTTTTCTTGTTATTCATTTTATTATTATTATTATTACTATTATTAACTTAATCACACTTCTTAACATCCGTCTGCTGGGAGACCTCCACCTAACACAGATTGTCAGCGTGTTTAGTCCCAGTTTGGGGTAGGATATTCATCCTACACCCTAAAATCAAGGAGTGTGTCCGAATTTGCGTACTATATAACACGTTTGAAATAATACGGGTTTTTGCGCTTCTCGTAAGACTTGTTTTTAATGCTATATTCTCTGGATGTTTTAGGTATTTTCTGGTGACCACTCCTTCAGCTGAGATCACTAAGACCTATACAGATACGTTGTTTATTTTCGAGATATTTTTATTCTCGAGGCCAAGTTTTCATGTTTCTTAATGTTTTTCTGCCTCAGTTTTGATACAGTTAGGTTTCAAGGAAATTGCCATATCTATTAAACGGCTGTTTATTATTATAATAATTATTATTACCCTCTTGTACTGAGACATTTAGTATTCCGGAATGTGGAGCATCATCTCTGGGGTTCACCTAGCTTACCACTCAGGGAGTGCTGGAATCATTCTCCGGGCGTAAAGTGAAAAGTGCATGAAGATGCCCAAACACCCAATCAACTGCTGAAGTCAAAGTGCGTAGCATTCCATCTCAAAAAATCCCTATGTATTTGTGGTATCCACATTAACTATTATTATTATTATTATTATTTTATGTGCCTATGCCATAATATGCTCTTACATTTTCCATTTGTAGGATATAGTTTATAGTTAATAATATCGTAAACAAAATGCTCATTGTATTCCACACATCCTGCATCAGCTCCGTTGCACGCCTGTGTATAAGCAAACGACCTACTAATAGAAATTTTTTTAAAAATTAACTACAAGATTGACCAACGCTGCAATGAGAGTGCAAAATCTGATTGATAGGACAAAAAAATTATAAGGCCCAACGAAAATTGGTCCTGCTTTATATCGACATTAGCTTGCCTTAATATTGTTTAACTTCTAGAATCTACAGACAGAATATTTAATTTCGTACTTATAAAGCACAACATTCAGGGTCCACTGTGACGTATACTCCAAGACGTGAGCCCTCATATATTTTACAGACGTATCTTTGATATTTTACCTTCTTCTTTGGCTTTGATGTTCATATATTGCATTTACATATTTATAGGGACGCAGCTAATTGAGCTATAGAACCGGGAGTACTTTTAAATTTGCGTTGGGCAGCGGAGATGCACTTAAAATCAAAGAAAGTGTACTTTAAAGCTCAAAAAATGAGGTATAAAATTTGTTTGTGTGATCAAATACTAAAGGATTAATAGTCATGCTACAGTTTTACCCGTAAACATAGAATGGGTGACTGACTGGCTGACTGACTGACTGGCTGGCTAACTGACTGACTGAATGAATAAGCCAACTGAGGGAATGAAATTAAAAATTTTGCTTTATCAAGGTGGTAGATAAATTGATTTTTGGGCACTTTCTACTTTACTCCTTCCTAAAGCTAGCAAAATATTCAATACACTGTCATCATATAGGGCGTTTGAAAGTTAAAGTTGTCTTTGGACACACCATGAGGCCAGTGATAGAGTGCTAATAGGGCTTCAGTCTTTCTTGAACTGAGCACTCCATGGAGTTGAGAGGCCAGCTTCAAACGGTGGCTGCTGAACTGCCGGGGAGTAGCCACCGATACAAGTGGCGAATCCTGATCGGAGATTACGTCTAAAGGTATGCTACATTGCCGAATTGTGCACCTTTAGCCAGACCTTACCTCAGAATCAGGATGGGCCACTGCCCAGTACTCACTGAAATTAAAGTTTCGTGGGATCTGAAGCTTTTCTGTACACTTGGGAGTAGAGACAAGATATTTACTGGAAATATAAACACAGTTGCTTTTACGTACAGCCTAGCCTAGTTACTAAACCGTGTAGATTATCCATTAGTTGTTACGTATGTGACCTTCTTCTGGAGCCCTTCCAGTATCCAAACTAAATACAACAGGAAGCTTTTCGTCCTGAAGTAAAGCTCGAAGCTGAGTCTAGGGCCAAAATTAGGAACTGATGACGCTGTAGGATGATTCCTAACGCTTCTACACAAAATAGTTAACATCACCTACGTGCATTCTACTATGTTAGGCTCAGCAGATGGTGACAAAAGAAAGCTTTGTCTAGGCAACGTCAAAGAGACTGTTTGGGGAGATTCTCGCCATAGTGTGGCAGTAGAAAGATCCTTCCTTTCATGTACGTACGTGTATGTCACAGCAAGTTTGGTGAACTTTCATGTCGCCTTATTTCCCAAACAAACCATAACTGTTATTTCAAAGAAGAAAAAGCCATTCTTCAAGAACATCTTGTATTTCTTCTATTGCACATTCTAAACACCCCTCTCCTGCTTAGGCACCGTATCGACTTTCAGCAATTCAGCCATAAAACCTTCGCTGTACATACAATTCCCTGGGGTCCAACAGAAAGAAATACAGAAAGAGAATTCTTAATGATATTCGCAGAGTACAACCAACAAGATGCAAAGTTTCACAATTTATTTATTTCTGTAAGACGCTCTACGTGTTTCAGACGGGTTTTCCGTCCATCATCAGGAGCTCAAAACTGTACATACAGAGTCAGGTATTGGTCTGACAAATACCTGACTCTGTATGTACAGTTTTGATCTCCTGATGATGGACGGAAAACCCGTCTGAAACATGTACCGCATCTTACAGAAATAAATAAAATGTGAAACGTTGCATCTTGTTGGTTGTGCTCTGCGAATATATTAGCGATGCACAGACCTAAGAACGTTAAATTCTTAATGACTAGTCAAATTATGTTGATAGCGGATAGAAAATGTTTTGTGATGCTGCGGCAAAAACGCGACTCTCTTCATGTGTGCACAAGTGTGCCTTAGTTTCTGATCAGCTAAAAGAAATCGAAGGCGGTTATGAGTGTGATTTAATGACGCTCCCAATTGCTGAGATTATTTACCGCTGACAATAGAAGAAAGAATGAGTATGGAGCCTTGGTGAAATGAAGTTTACGAAGGAAAGACAGGGTCCTCAGAGAAAAATCTGTCCTAGTGCCTCTTTTCCCATAAGACACACATAGATTGGCCTGGGATTGAACCCGGGCTTCCGCAATCCATATTAGACATGGCACTACCCAATGCCAAATGTATATGACACAATCAAACATTTACAAATGTTTCTGTTAAGAGTTTCCTGCTACATGAGTCTCACATGAAATATCAACGTGCTTTTACAGACATCAACATATTGAAAATTCTACAAAACGTAAGCAAAAATACTGCAGAGGAATTAGCTTTGGATATTGATAGACGTACGACACAATTGGTGGGGTAACGTTAAATTTGTACCTTGCTCGAATTGAAAGCATTGGCGGAGGGCAGAACTGTAGCTCCAATAAAAAATGTGTGTATGTATGTATGTATACGTGTATGTGTGTGTGTGTGTGTTTGTGTGTGTACGTATGTATGTATGCATGTATGTATGTATTTAAGTATGCATGTATGTATGTATGTATTTCAGCTATACAGCTCTCTTCAGGAACATTTAAAAGAATACTTAAACTAAATTATTATGTCCCCAAAAAATCAGCTAAATTTTTGGATATTTGACATACCCAAAGCTGTGACCATGTTTGAACATGTAGGGTACATGAACTGAGATCTCAAGTTAACAGTCTCATTGTTTAAATCCCTAGACGAACAATACAAAGTCACAACTTCATTTACTATTTACGCAAATTGGGAGGGGGTAAGTACGTCAAAACACAACTGTTTTTGTATCCTATTTATTAGGCCGACGACATGTTTCGGCCACTGTGGGCCATCCTCAGGTCACAAAAATATATGAGGAAAACTATACAGTATAAGATCATTAGTTGTGGTCGATACTCTAAACTTTCAACGAGATCTCGTTGTCATGCGGTTTATCCGTATTGAACAAATAATATGTTCGACTAGTAAAGTGGATAGAGTTAACAGCGCATATATATTTTGTACTGATGTCCTATAAGCAAAGTGTATTGAGTTTAAAGTGAATATATATGGTTGTACACTTCGCGTGAAGTAGAAAAACAAAGTGGGGTTAGCAGTGCTAAGTGGAAAACTTGGGGTATCCCACGCGTTTCTGTAGCGTTGGTACGTCTGTAGCCGCTAAATAGACGTTTCAGACTGGCTGTATATACGCAATAAATTTAAATTTTTTTTTTTTTTACAAAAGAGTCTGATAGATTTTATTGTCAAAGAAAGACTCGTGCATGGTCTTTAAAAGTCTGATTATCCTTTGACTGCTTTATAATGCCAGATTGTTTTCATGACTCAGTAAAATCTTGATTAAATATTATGCGCTGTAAATTAACCCGTCCGTTTTTTTCACTCAGTCACAAACCAAGCTCATTACGTATAAGTAACCTTGTCTCTATTAAAAAAAGCAGCATATTAAGAAATGTACCTACTTTGCTCTTTTCAAGTTAAGTTCTTTGAATATACTTAATTGGTCAGCAAGAGGGGAGGAATCTCCGTGTGTGAACCATTATTTTTCTTCCCACTATTACTCGAAATTTAGGTTCCTATTGCTGTAGATCTCATCATGTCTTCTTCCATCAGATTTGCTCTCAATTCCCAGTGACCCTCAACCTATCGCTTTCTCGAGGACTCGCTACGACCTGGCATTTTTAAATCAAGAAGGCATACAAAACCTCCTAGTAGGTCAAGTAGGTGTCCGTGAGGAGCGATCACACTCCTCCTGCACCAACGAAAACTTCACAGAGTTATCTGAGCTCAGTCCATAACTTTTTCTATCGGTCTCCACAACGATCCACCTTGAGGGTCCGATGGCATGCGCGGCGCCCTAAGGGATACTGGAGAATACCCCTTCCTCAATGCGGTGCAATTCAGCCGTGACTCTGTGACACAATGGCAGACTTAACAGAAATAGAAAAATCTCTCGAGAGAAGTCTATGCAGGCCCTGTGTGAATCGTTAGTGCAAAGTACCAAAGTCCCTTCGGTAAATATAAATTAAATCAATACAGCTTTTACGGTCAACGTTATGATTTTCCTTCTCTTGTAAGTGGGACATCCCGTTCCAATAAAGACACAATTTGTGTGGAAGATAGCCCTCCAATAAAACTAAATCCTTTCACGATGCTGCATGGCTTGAATTCAAAATGTATCAGCTCATACACAAGAAGTCAGCGTAATTTATCTTTGGCGTTTCAGAAGCCTGAAAATGACTTCTTTCTTATAAGCCGAAACATGCCATTTTGAAAGTATACAACGTATCAAAAAAGGTAGTTTCCATTGAAGGTTGTTTTCCTTGTATATTACGTTTTCTTATTGCTGACAAAATAACCGTGTTACTGGCAGATAAATCTGCCACCTTCTTACTGATCATTACCTTACATTCGACATGTTCAAAAGAATTCCATATACGGTACAGTTCAGCCGCTCTTAAATCCCGGGGCACCGCATCAACCAGGCGACTGGACTTTTCACCGTGGCTTTTAACAATTGTGGGTCCTCCGTGTTGAACTTGCTTATTTTTACCATTCTTACTTACTTACTTACTCCATGGTACAGAGTCCTTCTTGAGAAGCAAACTGGTTGCAGCTAGTCAAGAAATTCCCCGCCTTTCACGGAACCCGAAGGTTCGTTACTGCACTCACAAGGTTTTTATTATTCTGGCGCCTGGAATTTGAGGTTGTACCCAGAATTTTGGAAGTTTCGTATATAAATAATGTGAAACCAAAAATATCATTTTTCACATGCCACTAGTGTCCTTTCTTTACCACAGTCGTGACGTCAAGGTGTCTAAACTCAGTGTTTCGTGTATACCTGTGATTGAAAGTATTCTAGACTCAGAAGTGGTGAAGTACAGCGGTCAGCAAAATGTCGCACGCAGGGCAAACGCATTTTTGCAGCGTTGCAAGGCTTTTGCTCTAAGAACCATGAAGCCAATAATCCAGTTCATCCCGATTTTAACAAGCTCCCGCAATCCGCTCTCACCAGTTCCCAACGCTATCAGATGCACCAGATTCACATACAAGCAGGTGTTTTAGTCAGCCTGCCAGCCAGTACGTACAATTGTCCATAGCTGCAGCGTGTCTTAATCAGTTTCGGTTCCTTGTTAATTCTAGTTAGGTTATACTTAACCTCAAAATGATATTCCGAAGATAAGCTTCCCCTCCAGCACCCAAGGGCATATTCTATACATGAAAATGTCCTAATATCTATTTAATTATATACTTACTCCATGGTGCAGAGTCCTTCTTGAGAAACTAACTGGTTTGCAGCTAGTCAAGAAATTCCCCGCATTTTACGAAACCCGAAGGTTCATTACCGCACTCACAAACGTCCGCCACCTGTCTCTATCCTGGGCCAGCCCAATCCACTCCATATACCCACATCCCACCTCCTGGAGATCCGTCCTAATATTATCCACCCATCTATGCCTAGGTCTCCCCAGTGGTCTCTTTCCCTCCGGTTTCCCCACCAA
>Ga0123352_10011605_pt1 | contig 13894 bp, 15 predicted proteins | sample TergutLab28metaG_FD_89700 | JGI IMG/M metagenome (GOLD analysis project Ga0123352, IMG submission 89700) | Labiotermes labralis P1 segment gut microbial communities from Petit-Saut dam, French Guiana - Lab288 P1 | ecosystem: Host-associated > Arthropoda: Insects > Digestive system > Gut ...
CGTACGAAGCGTTTAGGTAGATTCATGCGATAGGAAAACGCCATTTGCCAGGGTGACAACCCGCAGCAAATGGCTTTTTCCTTCGCATGAAGCTGCCTAAACATCAGCGAAGTAGCGGAAAAACCAACTATTTGCCCGTCCATGCGGCAGCCTACTCATCTAAACCCAACAAATCCATTGCATTTAACATCACGGTATGATAGAGTGCAACACAGATGAAGTCCAATAGAGGTGATTCAATTCATGAAGATTTCTGCTATTTGGATTGCAAAAAACGAAGAAAAAAATATTTCAAACTCGATTCACAGTGTAAAAAACGCGGTGGATGAAATCATTGTTGTGGACACGGGTTCAACAGACCATACGGTTGATGTGGCGCAAAAGGCTGGCGCGCAAATGGCACATTATGTATGGAATGATGATTTTTCTGCCGCCAGAAATTACGCGTTGAGTCTTGCTTCTGGGGATATTGTTATTTTCTTGGACGCGGATGAATGGTTTTCTCCAGGTTTAACCCCAAAAGACCGCGATGCAATAGAACAGATGTTTGAAACATATCCCGATTTAGACGCGATTCAGTTGTGTTTGTTTCATTTTAATCATGCGGGCGACCTGATGTATATTTCTTCGGCACGTCGGATATTTCGCCATCATAATGAATGCCATTATGATGGTTTTATACATGAAGTTTTAATCAAAAAAGGGCATAAACCATTAAATGATATTTTGTTGAATCATTGGCAGATTCATCACAGCGGCTATGACCCTGGGCAGACGGTTTATAAATGCGCCAGAAATACAGCCATTCTTGAAAAGGCAATTAAAAACGAAAACAACCCTGTAAAAAGGCATTTATATACCTGTTATATCGTGCGGGAACTATCCAGCAGCCATCAGCATGAAAAAGCGGTGGGCTACCTGGCAGAGGTTTTGAAGGAAGCGCGGTACTTATCCAATCACCTTGCACGGTTCGAGCATAGTTTTGCGTCCATTATTTACCGCATGTTAAGCACATCGTTTGCAATGCGTAAGCATGTCAGCAGACGGGAACTTCGCCATAAAATAATAGATAGTTTTAAAAAATATTTGAGTCAGTATCCAGGCGCGGAGACTATTGGTTTGTTTTTTGATATGGTTTTCTACCCTGATGAAAGAAATCTTCTTAATCAGCTTGACGCGGCGTTAATTGCTGCTGACCGCATTTCACAAGTACAAGAAACCAGCTTTTTAGCGGCAGAATCTGAGTTATGTATCAAGGCGGCACAAGCGGCACTGCTTCGCAATGACTACAATACGGCTTTAAAATACGCGGTACAAGCCAACCGACGCAAAACAGAGCATAATCCGCAAATTATTCATATCATGATAAACTGTATGAACGGTGCCCCTTTGAACGAGGCTGTTTTATTTTTAAATGATTATTTTAATATAAACGATGCCGGCGTTTTAAAATCTTTGACGACGTCAGTATTTAAAATGGGTTTAAAAAAAGTATATTTGCATTATCTTGAATTATTGATGAAAACACCCGAGGCAACACCTTGGGACTATTTTTTTCTCGTGCTGCTTAAATACGGCTGCAAAGAAGGTGTCGCCGCCGCCAAGGAATATTATGCAGAACACGCGGCAGTGGCAGCAAAGACCATCATGCTTGCCGCCATTTTGGCAGATGACGTGCAGATATTCAATGAGAATAAAACGATACTTGCAGGCTATAAAGATGTATTAGACGCTTTCTTTGGTAAAAAAGCCGTAGAAACCGCCCAAGATAATCATGCAGACATATTAACAGAATACTATCCGCTGATTGCATTTGCGGCAGACGTAAGCCGTGCAGATGCGTTTGCCGCTGTTTTTCCGCAATTGGAATCGTTTGCACATATGCTGCGTTTTTCTTTTTGCGTAGAGCATGGGCTATTTGATGTTGCGCTCGGTGGTTTAAATAAACATATCACTGAAAACGACGTGTTTGTGCTGCAAATCATGATTAGGGCAGAATGGCTGGAAGCCGCTTTTTTATCCATTAAAGAACAATTGGGTTTGGGGCGCGCCAATGGTCAGCTTTTTCAATATTTAGCAGTCATTGTTGAAAAAGCGAAGGGTACATTAAGAAAGGAAGCCAGTCATTTATATCATCGTTATAAATCTGTCTATGACAAATTTGTAGATTTACGGGATATGCTAAACACTGGATACCTTGTATATCATCATGATAAAACGCAAGAAAAAAGCCTAAAAACGCTTGATTATAAACAATTGGAAACCATGCAAAAAGCACCGAACATCACTGGACTTTACAGTGCATGTGTTGATGCCGCGGCCGTTTATGAAGAAAAGGCCATGGTTGCCGCGGCACTTGACTGTTTGATGCTGGCCTATACATGTGATAAAAGCAGAAAACAGACCACCCAAATCATCCAAAGCATGGCACGATTATTTAAGAAAATCGGCAATGTAACGCTTGCTGAAATATTATCAGAAAAAGTGAATTTAGCCTGCCACGAAAAAATTGAAATGGTGTTTCTTACATACAATGTTTCAATGTGGGATTCATTGGAAAGTATCTGGCTTGCGGCAAAGGATAGCCCCCAATGTGATGCGTATGTGGTTGCTATTCCATACTACAACCGCTTGTCGGATGGTTCTTTAGGGGAAATGCAATACGACGGCGACCGATATCCAGAGGATGTACCTATTGTGCATTGGGAATCTTATCGTATAAAAGAACGCCGTCCGCATGTTGTTTTTACCTATTATCCTTATGATGGGGAAAACAGTGTCACTAGCATACCATCTGAGTTTTTTTGTGAAAACCTGAAAAATCATACAGAATCTTTGATATATATACCCTATTTTGTCAGCCCAAATATCAGCGACGTGATGGAAAAATTCGCTGTCTATCCTGGTGTACTTCATGCTGACTATGTATTTGTACAATCAGAAAAAATGCGCGGAATATATATAAAAGCGTTTCAAAAACATGAAGATACCAATCATTGGAACGGAAAATTTGGTGATGCCGAAGAAAAATTTATAGCGGCTGGTTCACCTAAATTTGATAAGGTGCTATCGTCAATGAAAGCGCGTTTTACGTTGCCAATCCAGTGGGAAAATATAGTGAAACGAGACGGCGTACAGAAAAAAATCATTTTTTATAACACCACACTCATTGGCATGTTGTACGGCAAAGCGCAGCATCTGCAAAAAATAAAGACGGTGTTGGCGTTTTTCCGCCACAGAGATGATGTCGTTTTATGGTGGCGGCCGCATCCCTTGGCAGAGGCCACGTACCATGCAATGATGCCGCAATTTGCGGATGAATACAAAGATATTGTAACGTGGTATCAGCAAGAAGGTTTTGGTATATATGATGATACGCCAGACCTGCACAGGGCCATTGTTTTAAGCGATGGATATTATGGCGATTACAGCTCTATTTTTGCGTTGTACCGCTTAACGGGTAAACCCATCCTGCGGCAAAACCCCCAATTGCCCTTTGAAATATCAGACGCACCGTTGGAAACCAATACGTTTTACTTTTATGAGAAAAAATATAATGATTTTGATATGTGGTTAAATGATTGTGTGTACAGCAATAAGCAACGTATAGCAGATGAATATCTCAATTTTTCGGATAATCTAATAGATTGTTTGGATGGCACATCAGGTCAAACAATCTATGCGTTTGTTAAAAACAAATACCTGTCTGATTGTTTCACTGGTGAGGGGGGCAGATTTATTGATGGATAAAATATCTGTGATTGTTCCCGTTTACAATGTTGAAACGTATATCAGTAAATGCTTAGACAGCATTGCTTGCCAAAGCCACACCAACCTTGAAGTCATTTGTATTGATGACGGCTCTACAGATTCAAGCGGTTTACTTTGTGATGCCTATGCAAAAAAAGATGCACGGTTTAAGGTTTTCCACAAAGCAAACGGCGGTCAAAGTTCTGCGTATAACTTAGGGTTGGATTATGCCACGGGAGAGTATGTAGGCTTTGTAGATAGTGATGATTGGATAAAGCCGGATATGTTTGAGACGTTATATACAACCGCTAAAAATAAAAATGCATCCATCTGTGTTGCGGGATATTATAAAGAAACCGACGAAGAATCTATACCTATGGTGAATAAAAAACAGATACCCGATGCAATGATATCCACATTGGACATGCTGTTGTATCCGCTAAAAAGAGATGATTACATGGGGTTTTGCGGCTATGCATGGAATAAACTTTTTTCGTCGGCGTTGTTTACCCACAAAAAATTAAGATATAACAATAGCATAGACTACGGCGGTGATGTGCTGCTTTATACAGAGGCGGTGCTGGCTGCCGATGGTTTTGGTTTTTATGTCAATAGACCTTTGTATCATTACTATCAAAGAAACGAATCCATCAGCAAATCCGAAGATATTCACGTTAAAATGCAAATATTAAATGCCTATAAAAAAGTCGAAACACTGCTGATAGATAATGGTTATGCAAGTTACAGTTTTTTAGCACGTGGGTTCTATTGCCATCATGCCAGTGTAATTGCTGAAATGGCGGTTAAAACCCAAAACACAGAGGCGTTAATATTTGCCCAGCGCGAAATAAAACAGCATTTAGACGATTATATAAAAACCAATGCAACATATCCTGAAAAACTAAACAGGATGAATGCATTACTTCATGAGTCAGCAACGGGGGAGGCACAAAATAAATGATGCAAAAAATATCCGTTGTGCTTCCTGTGTATAATGGTGCGGATTATCTGGCGGCATCTATTCAAAGTGTGATTAATCAAACATATCAAAACTGGGAAATGATTATTGTTGATGATGCGTCTACAGACAATACCCCGGAAATAATCGCACATTTCATGAAAAAAGATAAGCGGATACAATCATTTGCAAATCCAGAAAACATCCAGTTGCCTGAATCACTGAATGCAGGGTTCAAAAAAGCGTCTGGAGAGTATTTTACCTGGACATCGGATGACAACATTTATGATGAAAATGCCTTTAAATCCATGGCAGAAGTGTTAGATAACACAGAACAATGCGGGCTTGTTTTTTGCGACACGTACTATATTAATCACAGCGGAGATATTGTAGGCGACAACGCGGCCGCAGGTGTTGAAAAAAACCAGCAAGGTTTACTGCTTAGCAATTGTATCAATGCTTGCTTTATGTACAGGCGCAGTGCCGCAGACTTTGTTGGAGGCTATGACCCGAATATGATTTTAGTAGAAGATTATGACTATTGGTTACGAATCAGTTTTCATTATCAAGTGAAGCATATCGCAAAAAAATTGTATGCTTACAGGCTTCACGACAAAAACCTTTCGTATACAAAAAAGGATGAGGTCAGCAGGCAATTTGCAGCCGTTCATGTAAAGCACTTTGACAGTATTATCTCTCGCTTGCCTGAAAGTGAAAGGCAAGCATTTTATATCGGGCTATGGTTGATTGATAAAAATGCCGCCAACAAAGTGAAAGATAAATTAATCAAATTAGGATTAGATAAAAGTGCTGAAAAATTGATTCAAAGCCTCGAACATAAGTGCCCGCCAGATAATCAGAAGCAATATATCATTTTTGGTGCAGGGATTTATGGGCAAATGGCGTTAAACCGTTTAGGTTTAGAACAAGTGGCGTTTTTTGCAGATAACTTTAAAACAGGGATAGATAGTGTCAGCCGTCTTGAAATATTATCGTTCAGCCAAATGCAAAAGATATATCGCGATTATAATATATTAATAGCCGCCGACCATACAAAATCGGCAAAAATAATAAGGCAGTTTGAAGACAACGGAATTGATGAATATTCTATCTATGTTGAAAATTGAAAACATAAAAAGGGGATAGGTATGCAAAAACGTTTGGCCATATGGGGCTGGTGGCAAGGGAGAAATTTAGGCGATAATTGGATAAGGCATGTGATGTCTGACATCTTCCCATCAGCCGTTTTTATTGATACAACAGTGAAAGATTTTTCGGATTATGCTTTTGTGATATGCGGCGGCGGGGGTATTTTTATTTATGGTGTGCATCGCCACTGGCAAACACATGATTTGAACATACCCTTTGGAATGCTTGGTTTAGGTGCGGAATTTCCGCATAAGAATGATATGGCGTACCAACTCAGCAGAAAGGCAGCATTCTTTTTTATCAGGGACAATGATTCGCTGGAGTGTATGCACGTGCATGACCGTGCGCGTTCTTACGATATTACCTTTTTTGCGCCGCTGCAATGGCGGGCAATGGACGCGCTAAATATGCAAAACGTCTTTTTTGTATGGCGTGACGGAAAAGAGTGGAGTGATAAAGAATATTTCAAAGAATATATATGCTATGAGGATAACTATGAACAATATAACGAAATCATCCATGCCGCGTTTAATCAAGTGATAGCCAACGATTTTCAAACAACAGATGATGACGCGGAAGCCATGATAAAAGACAGCGGGTTTGTGATTTCTGGCAGGTTTCATGGTATTGTTGCTGCCATTCAAAAAGGGCTGCCCTGCATAGCCATTGATATATGCCCAAAAATCCGCTGGATTATGCGGGATTGCGGTCTTGAAGATTACTGTATTAAAATCAATGAAGTAGCGCGGTTAAACATGCTTATTGATAAAGCAAGAATCCATGTTGTTGAAATCAGAGAAAAGCAGCAGTTGTATACTAAAAAAGCAAATAAGCAGCTGATAAAAGATGTGGCCGTAGCGAAAGCCGCTGTCTCAAAGGCTTGTGGTTAGATAAATTTGACAATTCCCCTGCAACCCGCTAAAATACCCACAACAACATAAACGCAATTTCACACCGCCGTTAAAGTCAAAAATCAAATGGCGGCATGTATTCAAAAGGAGGTTTTAAACATGCAAATGGTAACAGTTTGCCTAGACACAGTCGAAAAGGTGAAGGGTTTTGTAAACACCGTATCTCCACTGGATGGCGACTTCGACTTAGTCTCTGAACGTTATGTGGTAGATGCCAAATCAATCATGGGCATTTTCAGTTTGGATTTGGCAAAGCCATTATCCCTTAAAGTTCACGATGATGCCGTAGCTGAAAAGGTTCTGCCATTGCTTAAACCATACATTGTTTAAGCGATAACTTCAAAAACAAAAACTCAAGGATGAGGCATAATAACCCTCATCTTTTTATTTTTGCAATTTTTGGGTATATTATGAGAAAACAACAAAGGAGATAATGAGAAAATGACAAACCAAAGCACCTGGAGCCTAACCGACATCTATCCCGGTTATGACTCACCGGAATTTAAAGCAGACTTTGAATCACTCCCCCCCATGGTAGAAAAAATGAACGACCTGGCGGGCAGTCTAAAATCATTTGCCGACGTCGCAGAACTTGTACAAATGCTGGAAAAATACACGGCAAAATTGGACCGCATGGGTTCGTATTCAAACTATGTATTCAGCACAGACACCGCCAACCAAAATGCGTCCAAGTTTCTGTATTTGATAGAAACCCTGGATGCCGAAACCAGCCGTATGCAAGTGCGCATGGCGGCGTTTTTATCCAAATGTTCAAAAACAGAAAATATTGCGGATTTAGCAAAACAACATGGCATAGAAAATAATACCTATCGCCTGACCCGCATGGCAGAAGAATATGCCCACCTGCTTAGCGAAGATGAAGAAACTATTGTATCCCTTTTATCCGTCACAGGGTCTAGCGCATGGGGGATGATGCAAGATAAGCTGATATCCAACCTCACTTGCGAATATGCCGACCCTAAACTGGGCGGCAAAAAACGTACAATCACAATCAATGAATGCCGCAACCTGGCTTATGATGAACATGCCGAAGTCCGCAAAGCCGCGTTTGAAGCCGAGCTTGCCGCATATCCTCAAATTGCCGAAGCATCTGCCGCCGCACTCAACAGCATAAAAGGTGAGGTTAATTTACTGTCCCGCCTTCGTCATTTTGAAACCCCGCTGGCGCAAACCCTTTTTGACGCGGCAATGACCAAAAAAACACTGGACGCCATGTTCCAAGCCATTGAAACAAACATACAGTGTCTGCGCGATTATTTAAAAGCGAAAGCAAAGCATCTGTCAAAACCAGGCGGGCTGCCATTCTACGACCTGTTTGCCCCTGTAGGAAAATCCACCGAGAATGAATTTACCTATGAATATGCCAAAAAGTTTGTTGCCGAAAACTTGAGTAAATTTTCGCCGCGCATGGGTGAAGTCGCCCAAAAAGCTTTCGATAATGATTGGATTGACGTATACCCCAGGGACGGTAAAGTCAGCGGCGCGTTCTGCGGCGATATCTATGAAATAAAGCAGTTTCGCATCATGCTAAACTATGGCGATAATTTGTCTGACGCAATCACCTTAGCGCATGAATTGGGGCATGGCTACCACGCGATGCAAGTCATGGAAGAGGGTATTTTAAATAGCAACTACCCCATGCCGCTGGCTGAAACCGCATCCACGTTCTGCGAAGCCATTGTTACAAACGCCGCACTGCAAACCCTGCCGGACGAAGCAAAACTGCGGCTGGTAGAAAGCAGCCTGCAAGACGCGGCACAAGTCATCATGGACATTTATTCACGCTTCCTATTTGAACGCGGCGTATTTGAAGCCAGAATGAGCCACCCGCTGTCCGTGCAAGAGCTTAACGACATCATGCGGAACGCCCAGCGCACGGCGTACGGCGATGGGTTAGATGAAAATGCCTTGCACCCCTATATGTGGATCATTAAGCCGCATTATTACAACGCGCATTTGAATTATTACAACTTCCCCTATGCATTTGGGTATTTGTTAGCCAATGGGCTGTATAAAATTTACGAAAAAGACCCAGCAAATTTTGGCGAAAAATATGATAGCTTCCTTCGCGCCAGCGGCAGAATGCCAATCAAAGAAAGCTGCGCACTGCTTGGTGTAGATGTGGAAAGTGTGGCGTTTTGGAATGAAGCAATTGATGTGGTGAAAGAGAGTATCAAGGAATTTGAACGATTGACACAGTAAAAAATATGTGGAAAAGCTAAGAAGCATAGGTGACATAGATTATTTCTTTGTTGCCTATTTTTTATGCCATAGGAAATTGCTTCGCAATTCCCAAGCATAATGATACCTGTAGTATTCTTGCATACACATAAAAAAACAATTTTCTTTCTAATCTGACAAACTTGACAGTTTGTATGTGTTGTTTTTGTTTGCAGTCCTGTATAATGAGAAATACCGCAAGCAAGCTGTGCGCACAACGTATGTACGTTTAGAAGGAGATGAAATACAATGCACAATCGGATCTTTACGCAAGAAATGCAAGAAGAGCACATTGAAACAACAACAGTTAAGTATGACAATGGCACCGAATGGGTTTTAGAATTCTATCTTCAATCGCTTAAAACCCCAGAGGGTGACAATCTTTATGGTGTAAAAATAAATAGAAGCACCCTTGAAGGGGTGCTTGCGGAAAGCAACGAAACTTTTGCAGCCACAGAAAACATAGACGAAGCGCTGACCATGATAAGGGCCTTTTCCAGAGGAAAAGTACTTCCAATTTCACTGCCTCATATGGTTGATGATTGGGTTTTGCAAGTCTAATCTTACAGCTTAAAAAAACAACGCACAGTTTGCGGTAATCGTGTTAATGTGTATGGCTAAGGAAACAGCTTCTGCCAAATTTTGTCGCAGACCTCTGCTTCACTTAGCCCATGAGTTGTGATGATTGCGATATTATCCGATACTTTAAGCTGGTCAAATGCCGCTAAATATCGTTCTCGCAAGTGTACTAACCGTGGCAGTGTATCATAGATACTCATTTCATCCCGCGCCGTCGCAATCCGCCGAATGCATTCCTTGGGTTTTACGTCTAAAAAAAGCGTGATATCAGGTATTTTTGCAGCCCTTACCGCCTGATTATAACTCACAATGCGCCCCAATGCGGCATCGTCCACACCCTGGTACGCCATGTTAGAATAATAATATCTATCGCAAATCACAAATTGCCCCTGTAAAAGCGCAGGGGCTATTTCTTGCGTAAAATGCTGAAAACGGTCGGCGGCAAATAGTAGCCCAATGGTTTCATTTTGTAAATTGTCAAATTCACCTTGAGTAAACGCCCGCGCCATTTTGCCAATAGGGCTGTCTGTTGGCTGGCGTGTGCATATATTTGAAATATGTGCCGCGGTTAATCGTTGAGACAAAAGCCGTGCTTGGGTGGACTTTCCGCTGCCGTCTAAGCCTTCTAGTACAATGAACATAGTCGCTGCCCTCCATAAACAAAGCGCGTGAAACGCGCTTTCGTTACCGATTAAATGCCTAGGATGCACCCGAAAGAAGTCGGGCAGCCCGAAGGGCTGTTTTTGCGAAGCAAAAATGCTGAGAACTGCGAAGCAGTTTCCTATGGTATTAAAAAAATCTCTTCCGAAATTTTCGGAAGAGATGAATCGTTCTTGTGTTGTTTGGAATCCACTTTATATATAATTTGGTGTGGATTGTTGAAAGAACTTAACCCAAACCAAAAACTATGCGCGTTCTACGTTAGAAGCCTGTGGGCCTTTTGCGCCTTGAACTACTTCAAAACGAACTTCCTGACCCTCTTCAAGGGTTTTGAAACCTTCGCTTTGAATTGCTGAGAAGTGTACGAATACATCATCTTCACCTTGGATAGAGATAAACCCGTATCCTTTTTCTGCGTTGAACCACTTTACTGTTCCTGTTTTCATGAAACAAATCCTCCTACCCCAGCACCGCTGGGACTTAAAAATAAAAAGTGTGCACAAGACGTTTGCCCTGAACAAGTTACTCCGCAAACTCTACCACAGGTTCCATGATATGTCAAATAGATTTTGGACAAAATCATGAAAATACACTATAATTGTAGAAATGCACATAATGGAGATGAAAAGTTATGATAACCATGCAATGGTTTTTTGGTGAAACTGACGATTTAACCGATGCACACGCGATACGCCGTACCGTTTTTGTCGAAGAGCAAAATGTATCCGAAGCGGAAGAATACGACGGCACCGATAATGCCTGCATCCATGTGGTGGCGTACGACAATGATAACCCTGTAAGCACAGGCCGTGTCATGATTAACCCGCCGGTAGGCGCAATTGACCCGGGCACAGGCGAAAAAATAACCCACAAGGATTTCATTATAGGACGCGTGGCCACCCTCAAAAGCCATCGTGGAAAAGGTTTGGGCAAAGCCGTCATGGAATCCATCATCAAATCCTGCGCAATCATGGGCGGCAACCGTCAAATTCTGCACGCCCAACTCACCGCAAAGACATTTTACGAAAAAATAGGATTCACGCCCTATGGCGAAGAATTTGAAGAAGCAGGAATCCGCCATATAGCGATGGAACACTTTGGCGGAATCGAATGCAGCGGAGGTGGGCACTAATGCGTCTGGACAAATACCTGAAAGTAAGCCGAATAATAAAACGCCGCACTGTAGCCAACGAAGCCTGTGACGCGGGCCGTGTAGAAGTGAACGGTAAACCAGCCAAAGCCTCTTTAGATGTAAAAGCAGGTGACATAATAGCCATCCGCTTTGGTGATAAAACCACAAAACTGGAAGTGCTTCAAGTCAAAGAAACCGTGCGCAAAGAAGATGCGGTAAGTATGTATCAACTGGTGGAATAAAAAAAGGCATAAATCCACACCCCTGTCCATATAATGAAATAAATGGAAGGGGATAGTTAAAATGCCACCAAAGCAAATGGAAGAAAAAAGACGCAGCACCTCACGCCACAGCCTGCAAATAGACCGCCGCGAAAATGTGATTGTCACAGGAATGATTGACGTTATCTCTTTCGATGAGGAATCTGTCATTGGTGAAACAGAAATGGGCATTATCATTATACGCGGCGCAAATTTGCATGTGAAACGCATCAGCCTGGACAATGGCGAGCTGGCCGTGTCGGGTGAAATTGACGGTATCACGTACGAAAACCCAAGCGGAGGCACCAAGGCAAAATCATTGCTTGGGCGGTTGTTTAAATGATACTGTCTATGTGGGGGCAGGCAGGGCTGTTTATTTCCACGGTGGGAATGGGGGCCGCCATCGGTCTGTTTTACGACGCGTTCAGAATCTTCCGCAAAACCGCGCCCCATTTTGCACTGGCGGTTCAGCTGGAGGATTTATTTTTTTGGATGGCTGCCACAGGAGCCATGTTTTATTTTATGCTTAGTCAAAACTTTGGAGAAATCCGTCCATTTTCTATCATTGGCGCGGGTTGCGGCATCATACTTTACTTTGCGACCATTAGCCCTTGGGTCATAAAAATTGCGGTGGTCATTGTCAATTATCTGAAAAGAGTTTTTGCTGCCGCGTTTAAAATTATTTCTTTGCCCATACGTTTCATTTGGGCTTTGCTTTCACCGCCCGTCATTAAATTTGCGGGAAACCGCCGTAAGGACTTGCGCAGTGTAGCGCGCTATGGCAAAATAAAAGCAAAGAAAACAACCCGCGAATGGTTTATTTTGCGCAAGAAAGTGTGAGCATTGTGGACTTTAAAAACTACAGCAACGAAAGCCGCCATAAAAAAATTGAAAAGCCAAAAGTAAAAAACAAAATTTCACTCACTTTATATGTCATCTTTTGGGCGTTGATTCTCATCATGTTTTCAGGACTCATTATCACCCAAGCAGGGCAGTACAACGAACTGCGTACCACCCTAAACCGAATAAACGAAGACGTAGCCCGTGAGCGCGCCATCCACGATGACTTAAACCATCAATTACAATTTTTCGACAGCGACGCTTACATTGAGTCACTCGCCCGTGAACGATTGGGTATGATTCGCCCAAATGAGATTGTTTTTAGGAATGTTGCAGAATAAAAAGGGTTGTGTTTTAAGAAACAACCCTGTTTTGTTTGCTGACAAAAATATCAATTGGGATTTGAAAATGCATAAAATAGATAATTTTGTTGACTTTTGATAGTCTGCCCCGTATAGTTTGATATTATAGTAGACGTTTTTGCATACATTACGACGGAGGAAGACCATGATCGAAAACAACTTTTATCCGCTTAACTTTTCAGTCAAACAATATGAAAATATGGCTTTAATGTACGGCAACTTGCAAGAAGGATACGCGCATTTCAATAATAATGCAGAAATTGCCATGATGTTTCCCGTATATTTAACCAGTGATAAGGACTATCCTAAAGAATATCTTTATAGTGTTGTAGAAAAAGGAAATGTAACCAGGGAACATATTATTTCTGGTGGTGGCAGTGATAATCACGTTGACATAAGGCCGCACTATGAACGTATGTTAAATGATGGTGCTGCGGGTATTTGTCTTTGGCATAATCATAGACAGTCGACCACTTTTACAGAAGAAGATATAAGGACTCTATTTTCATGTGAGTATTTGACGGCTATAGTTGCGGACTCGGGAAATCAACTTATTTTTTTGCAAAAAACGCAAAAAACATTTGATACGATTAAGAACACATATCTCAGAGCTACCGCATACTCTGGAACATATCAATGCACTCATGACGCTGTTATTGATTTTATTGCTAAAACAATGGATGAGTGTGAAGCCGAATCAGTAAAAAGAATGACAGAAACCCTTGAAAACAGAGGATTTATTGAAAGATATAAGGCCGCAAACTCCAATGATGATACTCAATACGCATATGACAGATGGTCCGAATATATTAGACGTTCGACTTTTATAAACTTTTGTGAAAAGACAGGTACTGAGTACTTTACCATTGATAAACACCACAATAATATATTTTTATTTGATGTAGTCAATCCAGTGTGACGTAAAAACAACACGGAAATCAATTTTCAGAACTAAACAAAAAGAGGAATCAAATTGTCAGGTTCAATTAGACAATCAAGCATGATGTTAGAAAAAGGACGTTTGTTGTTAGAAAGTTCTTTGTATCGTCTCA
>Ga0123352_10011606_pt1 | contig 13894 bp, 10 predicted proteins | sample TergutLab28metaG_FD_89700 | JGI IMG/M metagenome (GOLD analysis project Ga0123352, IMG submission 89700) | Labiotermes labralis P1 segment gut microbial communities from Petit-Saut dam, French Guiana - Lab288 P1 | ecosystem: Host-associated > Arthropoda: Insects > Digestive system > Gut ...
AGAGAGGTATGTTAGTAAATTTAAAAATAGGCTATAACAATAACTTTATCACAAGCAGCACCCACACAAAATTCCTTGGGATAACAATGAATAATACATTATCTTGGAATAACCATATTGACTTAATTATGAAGAAGTTGAGCAGGGCTTGTTACATAATTAGAAATGCAAAAACATGCATGTCTGCCTCATCACTAAGAATGATTCACTATGCCTTTTTCCACTCGGTTATGAGCTATGGAATTATATTCTGGGGAAACTCGTTGCATAGCTCCACGATCTTTAAAATACAAAAAAAAGGCAATTGGAATTATGGAAGGCTGCGGGAACAGAGTCTCATGTAGAAACTTATATAAGAAATTACAAATCCTGCCTTTGGCATCACAATATATACTGTCTTTGTTAATGTTTGTAGTGCAAAACAAAAATCTTTTCCTGACAAACAATGAAAATCACAATTTAGACACCAGACAAAGAAATAATTTATACCTTCCTCAAGCAAATTTAACCATTTACCAAAAAGGAACTTACTATTCAGGGATAAAAATTTTTAACAATTTACCTCTACAGATTAAGAAGGTTGCTGATAACCAGAAAACATTCAAAATTGCTTTAAAAAACTTTACACACTTACTCATTTTACTCAATAGAAGAGTACTTTAGTTAATCAGGAACTAAGCTAGGCATTGCAAGACATTATTAGAGGTGTATGTGATTTAAGGATTAATATATATGCATAATACAATTACTTTTAATTTTAAGCTTTGTCTACTGGCATTATGTAAATACTGAAATGATCAGGTACTCTAAACTGATCACACTTAACTTGTATAAACTTGAGCTGTTACCTATGTGTTCTTTTACAAACTGCTGTCATATGTATCTTAACGCTTAGACTTGTTCTGTACTCTGCCTATTGCTATGTAATGACAAGTTCCATATCCACTCTGATGGATCTCTGGAATACTAAATAAATAAATTAGGTGTCTTCCTTCAGCAGCAGCAGAATTTCAGTTTGAAATAAAAAACATGCTTAGAAAAACCTAATCTTTAGTGCAATACGTTGAATTAGAACAGATGGACTGCTGATTGCCAACAAGTTTGAATACTGGAAAGTACTGTGCTGCCTGCCATTGTGTAAAATTAGTCTGGTGAAGAGTGGATGTAAGTTTGCAATATAATCTTGCTGTACTGTTGAAAGTTATATTAAGGTAGCAAGCAATGTAGTAGTTAATTTTTATGATGCTTGTTTCTAATAGTATGTTTTGTAATTAAAATGAATTAAAGAGAAGAAACTAAGTTATACTGGACAGGGCTAGCGGTACTGAAGATGTACATTGTCGTATTTTAATGCAGAGCAAGGGTGAATGAAATTTATACAGAATGTTTGAAAATTTTCAAAACTTCCAAAATTAAAGTGAATCTCATCACAGCAACATAACAACATAATACAAAATATGAAAGTGGCAGAGATAAAAAAAACCAAAATGTTACAAGTTTACAAATTATGCTATCATTGTTACTCTTATTATTGTATTCCTTTATTTCTCACCTGTGGTGGAATAACACTGTATCTTTGTGTAAGTGTGGCTATTAACAGGCCTATTTTGCATGAGTATAGAGCATCAGTGGAATGATAAATAGGAAGAAAAACTGACCCACATGAAGTAAAGACCTGTCCCAGTGTCACTTCCCTGAAGATACTGCTCAGCAAATAAGTAACTTCTTTGCTGCCCTTTCTGAGACACAAAACAACCAGAATAACAAGAACTCAATGAATTTTTTATGCACAGGAGGCTACATCTTCTTTGACATCTTTACAACAAACCAGCAACAAAATGTTGTCCGGTTGCTGTCCCCGGTCATGGATGGGAAAGGTTATGATGAACTGTGCTTCACTTTTTGGTATGCTGCCTTTGGGGCAGGTGATTCAACGCAGCTGCATGTGATCAAGGCAGACCCCAGCGGTTCAACAGTACAGATGGTAAGCATATGTAGCAGTTCAACAGGACTGATGGTAAGTACCCAAGCAATTCAACAGGAAAGATGGGAAGCATTGTAGCAGTTTACAAGGACTGATGGTAGGCATATGTAGCAGTTCAACAGGACTGATGGTAAGCACCCAAGCAATTCGACAGTAAAGATAGGAAGCACTGTAGCAGTTTAACAGGACTGATGGTAAGCACCCCAGCAATTCAACAGGAAAGATAGGAAGCATTGTAGCAGTTTAACAGGACTGATGGTAAGTACCCAAGCAATTCAGCAGGAAAGATAGGAAGCATTATAGCAGTTTAACAGGACTGATGGTAAGTACACAAGCAATTCAACAGGAAAGATAGGAAGCATTGAAGCAGTTTAACAGGACTGATTGTAGGCATATGTAGCAGTTCAACAGGACTGATGGTAAGTACGCAAGCAATTCAACAGGAAAGATGGGAAGCATTATAGCGGTTTAACAGGATTGATGGTAAGTACCCAAGCAATTCAACAGGAAAGATAAGAAGCACTGTAGCAGTTTAACAGGACTGATGGTAAGTACCCAAGCAATTCAGCAGGAAAGATAGGAAGCATTATAGCAGTTTAACAGGACTGATGGTAGGCATTTGTAGCAGTTCAACAGGACTGATGGTAAGTACCCAAGCAATTCGACAGGAAAGATGGGGAGCACTGTGTAAGTTCACCAGGACAGATTGTAAACACCATAGCAGTTCAACAGGACAGATATTAAGCACCCCTGCAATTCAACAGGATGGATGGTAAAACCGCCACTACAATGTTTACGGTAACTTGTTTTCTCAATCTGAGGAAATAAGGTATACTGAGACTGCAGATTCAAATGGTGTTGTTTCTTCAGGACTGAATACTGCAAGGATAATGGACAGCATTCACAAAATACTCCAGTGCTTTTAATTTCACAGTTCTTATGGTCATGGATGATAAAATACATTTTAGCACTGTGTCATAAAAACACGTAGAGTAATGGAGGTATAACATTCCATGCATTCTTCAAGTTCAGGATGTTATAAAAATGCAAAGGCTCAGGTTCATGCTCTGGCCCTTATATCGATGGTAAAATAGCTGCCAGTGCCTATGGCAAAAAGGCACTTGTTTCAAATATACAGAAATATAAGGCTGTACAGCTGTTTTTTTTACGTTATTGACTGTATTGATGGTACAGCTTGTTCTGTTTTGTGGATGTGAAGTTTGGCATTCCAACCCAACAACATAACATTGTTATTGTTTGAGAGCAGGGAGCTGATGAGCAAACTGGGATCTAAAAGAAAATTAAGTAGTGGAAGGCTGGAGGAAATACATATTGAGGAATTTCGTGATTTGTTCTCCTCTCCCAGTAGATGAAGTCAAGAAAAATTATGTGTGACAAATATGAGGAAAATTTTGTTCAGAAATATGAAGGCAAGAGACAACTTGGAGGTCCGTTGTGCAGATGGGAAGATAATACTAAGCTGAATCTTAATGGAATTAATGAGCAGGATATGGGCTACTTTGGGGCTGTTGTGACCACAGTAATGAGCTTTTAGTGTATGTAAAAGCTAGGAAAATTGTTGTGTAACTGGGTAAGCTTCTCAAGAACAGACTGTGCTGTGTATGGTTTAATGCCTTGCTCATGGTCTCAACAGTGTCTGGAGTGAAAGGTGCCTGTGACCTTCTGTCTGAAGACAAACATCAACCAAGCACATCCAACTCCATTGAGCAGTAGTTTTTCCTAAACACTAACAACAGCTGAGCTGGTAAAGAATTTCCACAATATTGTCCTGATGTCCATTGACAAGTCACTAGTGCCTACCACTGGACTGCAGACTTAACCAGCCAAATCTACTCCAAAACACTACACTGTCTTTTCTCAAAACCCTTTTAAAATTGTATTATTCCATCTATATCCCGATCTGCTAAATTGTCTCTTTCCTCCACGTTTTCTGATTAAAATTCTGCATGTGTTTGTCATCTCTTCCATATGTGCTAAAACCATTTTTATTTTCACATGAAGATGTGGAAAATGATGGCAGGTGGTTATGATTCATCACGTCCAAACTGGACACCCGCCCAGTTCACTGTTGATGCAAGATCATCCTTTACAATCATACTGGAAGGACAGGCAAGCAATGGTGGCTTTGCTGTTGATGACATCAAAACACTACCTGGGACTTGCAAAAGTAAGTGGGTTATAAGCTTACTGCATGGATAGAAGAAACAGGAAATGTAAAATTTGAATGGAAGCATCACAGTCTGCTTATAAACATAATGTAATATTAAATAGTGTATGTCAGCACAACCACTTTATTACTCAAGGTAATTATAAGGCTACATGTTTCGACTATAGATTAGTCATCTTCAGGCCTATTTTTGTAAATTGAGTCGCAAGATGCTATGCACACTTTGCGATTCCATCATGTTTACATCCATGGAATACATCAAATTAGATCGTTTGTCTCAAAGGGCGTGACATGCAAATTGTGTTTACAACAGTGGGATACATAAAATTGGATCATTTGTCTCATAAAATGTATTATACAAATTGTGTTTAAAAAGTTAAAATATGTAAAATTCTTAAAATGGTGTATTGGTGTTCACCATTTTGCAAATATAAGTTCCGTTACCATCTGGTAGCTTTGGTAGCTATGGGATACTGTATATTTACTGATGACATTGGAGTACATCTTTGTTGCTGCTCTTTAGGAGTGGGCATGTTATCAAATGATCTTGCACACTGAAATATTGGATAGTATTGTCTGGTAAGGTTCGCAGCTTGTTTGTATTGTTATGTTGTAAGGGATGGATAAGCTTCCAGTTTAGATTTTAGATAGTTTAAGTTTTTGTAAGAATGACAAGAGATTCTGAACAAACTTTGGTGCAAGATTTTTGCAAGCATGTTACTGACTAATTCAGCACTACATGGTCTTAGTTTTTCTGCAATATGTATGTTGTGTTTAACAGTCAGTGCATTTGTGTCTTGTTCTGAAAAAAGAAAAGTGTAGTGTAAGATGCAGGATTCATTCGCAGAGCCACAGAATATTTTAACAAAAGCATCTATTATATGTTGTTGTACAGGGTCATTGTAAATACTTTTTATGCTGCATGTTTTTGATCAGCAAATTACAGCATTAACCTCCATGTTGTCTCTTTCAGCGCGACCTTCACTTGCCAAACCTTCCTAATAACCGAGACTGAAGATGTGTATCCTTTATTGTGCATTGTTTAATTTATTCCTTTATGCACTGTTATACGTGCTGTACTGTACAAAGCTGACATACAGTGTTCGTATATGTCAATAAATACCATAAACACAATATTAAAAAAACCTTTCACCTTGCAAGATTTTAGGTTCTCACACTGGTGTTGCTGAGGATTTAAATATGACATGATATGATGTGATAAGATGTGGTATGATATATGATATGATGTGATACGATATGGTATATGATATGACATGACATGACATGATATAAGACATGATGTGATAAGATGTGGTATGATATATGATATATGTGATAAGATATGGTATGATATGTCATGATATGATATGACATGACATGACATTATATGATATATGATATGATATGATGCTGTGTCTTTGGGCGAGTGGTTCTGGATGTTTCAAAGGACAGAGGCACCTTCTTCTGTAAGGTTCAAGCAGCCCAATAACCCTGACCGCTGGAAGATAAAGGCAGTATGATAATGTCTGGACCCACTCGTCCAACCATGCAGTGTCACATCCCAGCAGACTAAGATATTCAACGTTTTACCTTCCTTAATCTCTCACAGTTTTTCAAGTCATTCTTTCACTTCTATAATATATTCTTACTTTAAATCCGAAATTATCATGTGACAGTTTGTTGTATTATTACAAAAAACACACAGACTCCTGACACTGCATTAATGTTCATTGTAGCATTTAAGTTTCTAGCTGAACCAATTAGACTTTGGGATTTAATGTCATAATTTCTGTAATATTTAATATTGACTAACCAAGATACGAATATAATCTGCATTACGTAATTCATCTTATTATTTTGCAAGGTGAAAGGAAAATGAAGTGAAATGCCCTCTCAATTTAATGGAAGTTCAGTTATCATTACAGATGTTGTGTGAAAATACAAAGAAAATATGAGATCTCATAAATATGTTTGTTTTTTAGTTCAAAGCTTAAAACTGTTGTGTGTGTGTGTGTACTGTCTGAGTGATTTGTGAAGTAACTGACCATTTACAACGTAATTTATATTGGCAACAATTTTGTTGAACTTTTTATTTCACTCTGGTACAATTTGATATTTCTTACTATAGAGAGACCAATAAAATGTGCTATACTCTCCCACATAATTTTCTACAATTTATGCATGATATAATTTTTAGTTTTGTGTTCATATAACTAGATGCTCTTATTATTCTTCATCCTCCTCTTCCTCCTCTTCTCCTTCACCTGTCATGGATTACGATCATGAATTTATTTACTGCAAGTGACGGAAATCTTGACCACACGCTAACGAGAGCGATCCAATTTTTTTATCTGGGGTCTTTAACTAAGCTAAAATTTTATTTTGACCAATAAGTATCAGTATTACAAGTAAACTTATTATCTGCACCACAACACTAATAAAACTTGCCTGTGTAGCTTCAGTCTACCCATTTCCTATTCGTATGTGCATTGTACACTCCTCTCACATAACAAAAGAAAATGTATCTTCTACAAGTTCTCAGATGTTTTCCACTCAGATGGTAACATATTCCACTATACACCAGTTTTTAAAAATGCTTCGACTACCTCTGTTAGATTTAGTTCCATTTAATATGAGGAAACCGAAGTGCAAATGTTCTGCATCACACAGTTGTTGATTGGAAGACCTTTCTTATTTGGTTTTTGGAATCACCAGCTGACTTTCTGCAGCTCCACATTATTCCACCCATAGCAATGCACAGCCTGGAGGATGATGTGTTTCTTATCAAGAACATATTACTGAAAAAAAAATTGCATGACACTGCAATGGCAGAGATTTATGTCCTCTGGGATCTGATAATGTTGATGGCAGAGTTATTCCTGATGATGTGATGTTTCATATTGCTGTCATCTTCAAGCGTTAAGTGTAAACCCTAATGATCCTTCAAAACATCTGAACTGCATGCCCAGTGTCATATCCCAAAAGTCTTGAATGCTCAATGACAATGTCAAAAGCAGTTTAAACATGCTGCATTTTGACACCTGCAAGATCTGTAATCAGCCGTCTTACATGGAAATCTGAATTTACTGGCCTGTCTGTGACAACAGGATGAGTGTGGTAGAAGGGATGGGTCAAATGTGTGGTGGTGGCAGTAGCAGTAGCCATGGCAGTAGCAGTAAGAGTAATTCACTGTGTGGAGAAAGACTGAAATATGTTAATGCCTCACATTACTTTTTCTGTTTTACTTGGAGTTAGCTCGTAGCAGAAGTACAGTCCATATGTTAATATTTTTACATTAAATTAATAAGTAACAGCATGTTTATGTATTCTTAGTACAAGAAATGTACATGTTAAAATTTAGACATAGCATCAGCTACTGCTGTTAATTTTGGACGTGGAAATAGGTTAAAAAAACATCATGCAAGTTACAGCAAAGAGATCTTTGATGTAAGCATGCCATAAACAGTTTATGCTTGTGTTTTTATTAAAGTTTTCAGTCATGTGGCACTTATAGCTAACTTTAAAACATAAACATCACAAAAAAATGTGGACTAAATGCAACACACAACACATACACTACAGTTTCACTTTAATATGTATTAATTTATGTAGACACATTAGTAATTACAGGTAATAGTGTGTGACATGTTTTTATGGTTTGATTGTTTTCACTCTTAATGATTTTTCTTTTTTGTCCTTAATATAGTAAATAAAATATTTAGGTATGCTTTGTTTTACACATTTTTATAACACTTCAAAACATGTAGTGTGTTCATAAAGACAACATTTATTGTTATATTATAAGATAGTTGTGTTGAACTTTAGTCTTTATTATATTGATAATTTATACAAAACACTATAATGTCTTCCATTAAGATCATGCATACCCTCATTAACATAGAACAAAACAGAAAATGTCCTCTTGTACCTTCCTGAGTCAGTAGGATAGCATTAGTTATCCAAAGACATGCAACTCAACATCGCGTCCTCTCATTCTTATTCATGTTTTGTATAACAGAGTGATTTCTGTCTTTCTTGGGTCAGTATGTAAGTGCTAATGTCCTTTCCATATCCTTCTTCCTTCCACTGTGTGAGGCAATAACACAAAGATGGAACAAAAAATTGTTGCTCAGAAACTATCGTGTTTTTGTAATCACTTTCCAGTAACATGTTCTTAGTATTGCAACATATGTAGAATGAAAGAAGCTTATGATATCACATACAATTAAACATAATTAAAGAGACTATAGCAGATCAGACAAACATGAGACCAGAGAATCACTGGATACGTTGTGACTCATAAACTTTGACACTTGCTGTGGGCCCTAATTAATTTACAGTTTATAAAAACATAAGAATTCTCAGTTGCCACTGCCTCAGGATATTATGTTGCTCTTAATCCTGTGTGATTATTACTTGACATAATGTGTTTTGTAACAACACTGTAAATGTAATATTTTAATTTTTCTAAGTGCAATACTCAGCTGGTGCTGGGCTGTGAACTTCGTTTCCGGGACAGCTCCAGAACACATGGCTCTGAATGTGGAACTGTAACTGCAAGCCACATTTTTTCTGTTGTAGATTTGAGCCTGTGGGGCTAACAGATGGTTTGCAGCATACGGTACTTAGTGAGTGCCTATTGAATTTTGTTTGTCCTTGCCGAATAACTTGAAGACTGGGATCTATTCAATAAAAACCTAAAGTTTCTCCTGTTTTAAGCAAACAATCACAGATAAATTTAGCTGGTTTGGAGGCAATGCTGCAGCCTTTGTGTTCTTTGCTATTAGGGCACAAGATTTAGCATGCAACACTTCCAGTCAAGTAGGTCGGAATATGCAGTGCAGGTCTCTTGGCCATTATCATGTACATCCAGGAAGTCAATGGAAATCTGCATGGAAATGACACTGCACTGCAGCACCAGTCAAGCTACACATGTGTGCCGTGTGCGAAGTCTGAGTGCTTTTCTGTGAGATAATATCTCACAGAAAAGCACATATGAAAGCAGCATTGTCATTGTTTTGGAAAAGCTGTTAAACAAAATGTGAGTGATTTATGGTAGTTTAATTGTCTTTCACTTGTTTCTATTTTGCTGCATGTAGTTATGTTTAGGGGTCCTGTTACAAGGCAAGGCTGGGTCTAGGATTGTTATATGATTAATGAGAAAGCCTAATAGTGGAGTTTTATTAACACAGCCACTCAGTTATGTTTAACATGTCTAGCAGGGTTCAGTTTTCTCACGAAAGTTTGCACTGTGCTTAGGGTTTATTGCGAGTATTTAAATTTGAAATAATATAATTCATATTCCTTTTTAAAGAATTATGTGTCTGGTAATGAAAACTTTTATTCAGGAATTTAGTTCAATTTTTCTGAACATTTCTGTCACAGCTACAGCCCTGCAGACTTTGTGGATGAACCACCCCTAAACTTCACTGTCACACATGTGAAATCTTTGAAGGATGGGTTTGTTGCATGTCTTTTCAGAATGAAGAAAACTATGAACATTTTCGAAGTAATTTAATTACCTCATGAAAGAGAAGACAGAAGCAGGAACATGCAGCTGTCTGTTAAGAACACCCAATAAAGCAACTGAACCCATATAGACAATTTTAATAAAGAAATAATCACATGCATTCATTATGAGATGTGTTTAGAGGTTAGCACACCGAAGTTTTACAGAAATTTATAAATGTGTGAAACCTCCTTTGGGCTTCCAGGCTTCAAGCAGAGTTTTAGAAAAGTAATAAAATGTGTGGGATTTCTTTATGAGAGGAACTTCCGCTGGAAAGAGGAGTTATCAGGAATTGTAGAAATTAATATTTTAGGGCAATGAAGTGCATGACAGCCATTGGCTAATCTCTTGTTTACGTTGATGAAATGTTTGTCAATAAAGGAACAAAGTATGAGTGGGGACTGCCTTGTTAAGTCTGTGTCAGTAATAACTAGAGTGTGATTATCAGATTGTGCCATAGTTCAAATGGTTGATCACCGGACTGAACTGAGAAGGCCAGGGTGTAATCCCAAGCAAGTCCATGTGGGATCTGTGGTGGACAATTTTGGGTCACTCCTGTCACTATCATTCCACCAATGCTCCATGCCCACTCATCTATCACTGTTGCTATATAATCTTAGCAGCTGACATTGTCTCAAATTAAAACATTTAAAAAATATTTATCCAAGCAAGACATTTAGCTGGGTTTATACAGAAATATTATATCTTATGTTTAGTGGACTATGCATCTTCTTGATAGTTTGAATGAAGATAGACCAGCTTGATATCACATGAACAGACCAGTAGTGCTTCAGCCTGCATCCGCATACCACACCACCCCAGCTGAACCACACCGTAACACTAACACACATCGAACCAGAGCAATACAACCCATGAAATAACTCAACAAAGAAGTTGCAAGCTCCTGAGGATGGATGTACTAACATCCAAAACATGTTGAGCATTAAATAATGGAATAATAAAGCAAGTGACATCAAGTTGGTCTATCTTTATTCAACTATCAGAAATATTCTGATTTTGTTTTAAACTCCACCAAAGATTTTTGCTAATGTATGGTTGGAGGCAGGTTTTAAAGTGGTATGACAAACATTTATTTACCCAGTATCACTTGTCGTTTTGCAACTGCAATGGACAGCATATAAATTCAGATGAAGAGTAAATTTACCCACTGGTTTGTTAAAGTTAAGTGTCAAACACTGTCTGTAAACAGAGTGCTTGTTAAGTATTTCTGGATGTTGTTACTAGCACACGGGCAGGCATGTAGACACATGCACCACAAACACACATCTGTTTGTGGTGCATGTGTGTGTTTGTGTGTGTGCGTGTGCACGTGCAAACATTCATTCCCTGGTCTGTTCTATGTAGTTGTATTATTAACACTCTTCCTCTGTGCTCGAAATATTTCTGTGGAAAAAACACAGATGGCATTTAGTGTTTCAAGGTTAACCTCTAAACCTCTCTGTGTGGAGATGAGTATCAGTCCTACCCAGGTAAAGAACCTCTAGACCATTGACTAGAAATCTGGCTGATGTGCAGAGTTGTGTATTGGCTGAGAGAATATTGTACCAAACATCTGCTGGGAATGGAACATTGAATTTTCTTCATTCTGTGTCACTTGGAAGTATAGTCAGCTGTAAACTACGGAGTTCTGACACTGAATACAGGTCATATAATTGCATTTATATAAATTATTTGGAATGTATAAAATTCAGCAATACAGGGAGTAAGATGTTTTTGTTTCTATTCAAATCTAGTCATATGTAGATTACTCTTCAACTACACAATGGGGCCTTGTTACTGTGGCTCTTCACTTTTCACTGTGGCATTTGCAGGTCGAGCTGAAAGAAAACAGGCGTGTGTTAATTAGACTGATATGATTAGAGACTGCATTAACATTAGACTTCTCCCTGGAAAGTAAACTTACTTGAACAGGAGCCAGGAGAGAACATGAGATCATCCACTGCAAAGCCACCATTTGTGGCCTGACCTTCCAGAATGATGTGGAAGTCAGTTTGAGCGTCCACTGATACTTGGGCTGGGAACCAAATTGGACGCGTTGTGTCCATGAGTTTAGCATCAAAGGCCCACACCTGTCAGAAAAGTTATTTATGTTTCAGTAACGTAAGTGTGTAACTGAAAAGTGTGTCAATTAATGGTATTTTTTGTAAAAAAAAGTAGCTTAATTTAAATGTGTAAGATAACAAAACCATCAAGAAAAAGAAGCTAAAGGTAAAGCAATCCCATTGCAGGTCTGGACGTGCCCTGAGGGTTCCAGGAGGCTGAGGCTCCCAGATTTCAAGACATTCGGCACACGAAAGTGGTACAGTTGTCAGCCCTATGCACCGGCCACCTTTATTCCTGGTACTCATTTCTGTTAAAGGCTGAGTCAACCACAGGGCCATAGTGCGGCCGGAAGGATTATGTCAATGAAAAATTCCGACACAATCAGGAATCGAACCCGCAACCTTCCGGCTTGTAGGGCAGTGCCTCAACCAACTGCGCCACCGCCTACGCCAGGAAAAAGGTTTTATAAATAAAGTACCATAGCCTTATGTGCATTGTGTTGCACATAACCATAACAACTACCATATTTCTAACTGTTGTCGTGCAAAATGTCTCTGAAACTTAAGAACAAGAGGATTTGCATACAACTGTTAAGGTGAAATGCAAGAAAACTCTTTTTGCCCATGGATTTGATTAATTTTACTCTCGTTTTGTTTACTGATTAGCTCTTACTAACATACTAATGAATTCTGTGTTTCCATACAAGTTAGAGAATTTCCTGACCAGCTGGATTATGTTTTGAAGCAAGATTGGGTTACTGTGGCCAAAGAAAGTAGTTGCATGAATTGACTCCCTCCACATCTCCTACAAGTTGTTATTCCACTCCAGCATACTTCCCAGCATTTCCCTTCAGCTGCCTAGGTATTCCATTAACAGGAATGCTAGTAGCAGTAACCACCATCATTAATGACAGTCACTTTTTTCTGGTTTGTATATACCAGTCAGTGCCAGAAGGGAGTGTAACAGTAGGCAGAATGATGGGGGATGAAGGGAAGTCTTGAATACTGTCATCTTTGCCATGCATGGCACTCCCTTCTGTGGCCTTAGTATTGTTGACGTTGACAAGGAGGAAGGAAAACAAAAGGAGATACAGAATTATTATTATTATTATTACTATTATTATTAAATTGTAATGATAGTTCTAAGTTTGCCTTTTCCTGTGTAGATGGCTCTCCATTGTCACTGGAGCTGTTGTCATGACGCACAACCCTCAGTTGTGCTGATTCCCCTGCACCAAACACTGCAAACCAGAATGTGAAGCAGAGGGACTGCTCTGTCACAGCTTTGATTGTGGGGGAAATGAGTCGTACCGGCTTGCCACCCACGTTCTGGTTGAACAGGTCGAAGTAGACATATCCTTCTGCCAAAACACATACATTACATTCCTAGGTGCATTGGGACCATAATTGCCCAAAACCAATGTAAATCAATCAATCAATCAGTCAATCAATACATTATGTTTCTTTATTAAAGTGGTTGGTTGTATTGAGATTACATTTCTTTATAAGCTACTTTTGGGAATGGCACAAAAAAGGCATTTTCAGGTTTTACCAAAATTTCTTCAAATTTGGATGCCCCAAATAGAATCATTACCTAAACTTAATTTTACACACATGTGGACTGAATGCATTTATACAGTCACATACATGGATAGACAATGTGATCACAGTAAAACATCTGCTTGTGATATTCAGAGTTGGAACTAAGCCACAGTTATTTCAATCAGAACACAAAAGAATTGCACATTAGAATTAGCAGAAATCCTTTTGACAACTTTTTTGAAAACATTACTTTAAGCATTGCATCTTTTTTTTTTGTCGCTGTTCTTACCTGGAGCTCCAAATGTCTTGTCTGGGAGGTTTGCAGGTCTTCTGGAGACAGTGGCCAAGCGCCATGATGCACTTGACTTCTCTTGTGTGGTGTCATTATACCAATCACACGTGTCCCTTTCGAACCGGCACTCTCCTACCCGAATGTAAGCTCCTGAAGGTATGGCTGTAGTCATGCCAATAAAATAGTCAGCTAGTGGGACCGGTAGGTCTGTTGTTAGTTGAGGGTGGGGGGGGGGGGGGGGGGGAGACGACTACGAGTTTTAACACCCAGAAAAAACAAGAATTTTTCCCAAGCGAGGGAGCGGGGGCAGAGCGTC
>Ga0123352_10011607_pt1 | contig 13894 bp, 8 predicted proteins | sample TergutLab28metaG_FD_89700 | JGI IMG/M metagenome (GOLD analysis project Ga0123352, IMG submission 89700) | Labiotermes labralis P1 segment gut microbial communities from Petit-Saut dam, French Guiana - Lab288 P1 | ecosystem: Host-associated > Arthropoda: Insects > Digestive system > Gut ...
AGTAGCGGCTCCAGGTCTAGAAAACAGAGATTAACGGCTGTGGGGACCCGTTGCGCTGACCACGTGACACCCCTCTATCCGCAAAAGTTGGCACTAACTTCGCCGACCGGCGGCGGCCGCTCGTTCGGTATAGTTCGCGTGCGGACTAAGGCCACGGAGTTTAGTTTTAGTTTATGGGCACACCATCATTGAATTCTGAATACTGATAGGATATTATATAAATATAAACAAATATATACATATATACATATATAAAGAGAGACTAATTTGTTCCCCAAGTAAAGTGCCTATAATTGTAGATCGACCGAAACCAACTTGGATCGTTTTAGTGCCTGCGTGGAAAGTGCGAGACGTGAAGCTTCAGGGAAATCCCTCCAATGGAAGCGGAGATATAGACGAAAACGTACTTTCTTCTACAAGTACAGTGCCCTTCATTATTAACCAATCGCAACCAAATTGGCAATGCGTGTAACGCATGTGTGAAGAGTGCGCCGTATGACGTTGCAGGAAAATACCTCCACTGGAAGACAAGACACGTCCGCGAAGGTATTTTGTTCCCCCCAGTAAAGTGGCCTTGATTATTGACCGATCGCAAACAAACTTGTATCTTTGGCAGGGAAAGCCTGTAAGGTGCAAGGCACGAAGTTGCAGAAAAATCCCTCCAATGAAAGCCGAGATACAGTCGATAAGATATATTTCTCTGCAATTAATATGTCTTTTTATGTTTTTCGACGTGCATTGTAATATACAACAGAAACCAACGAAATGCACATTTCCTAAACTGCTGTCTACACCAAGATAGAGGAACAACAGCGGGGTCCTTTCAAGACCTCTACATTATTGTGGACCCTAACACAGCTGGATACAGTGAACACATATATTGTCAACATACATAGTAAACAGTAGGAACCAACAGATACTGAATTGTTATAATTAAGGATTTTAACAATAATTTTTAAGATTTGTAAAATAAAGATATTAATGTTCTACAGTTAAGGATTTTAAATAAGATATTTAAGATTTTTCAGATACGGAAGGACGAAATGCGTATTGTTTCAAACACTGTAACAGCACAGTCAATTTAAAAAAACAAGGTATATTTTACACTTTATAGCACGGCCTATGTAACAACATTGCAAAGCCGTATATCTTTTCAGCAAGTAACACAATGGTCTCTCTGAAGATGGTGTAAAAAACACCGAAACATGCAGGAGGCCAATGGTGATATATATATATATATTTATTTATTTAACACATCAGATGCATTTAGTTAGAATAAAAGGAGTGACTGCCTGCAAAAATGCACGGAGTGAAAAGCTTCAAAGAAAATTACGATAGAATATTTAAAAAGTCGACATTTTCTTTTGTCTATCTCATTTTGATTTATAACCACTCGAAGCAGCGATAGTTTAGTTAGAGCACCAAACACCGTCGAGCTGTGACGCCCTTTGTTTCTGTCTTCATTAGATTTTGTAAGACTAACACAATACGTATTCTAGCTTGGACAAGACGCAGTCCAACCTGTCACCGTACATAATTTGGTGACGGCAGAATGTAAGTTCTGTTTCTTTTAATTTCAACACAGATACTTCGATATACGTTGGTTTGTGGCGCTGAAAAAAAGGGTAGAGCTATTCCCATACAGGCCATGAAGACGTAAGGTAGAATTAGAGAAATGGCTCCACTCATTCTTAAGTTCCGAACGGGAGGAGTGGTCAGCCCCACATCCCGGCCGCTTCATGCCCGGGGAACAAGTCCCCGGTATTCATTGACTAGGAGGATGGGTGGGCCCCCAGAGCTGGTTTGGAAGTTCTTAGGGTAAGGTTAATCTTTCACCGTGACGGGACTTGAACTCTGGACCGTCCAGCCCGTAGCCTATTCACTACACTGACTATGCTATCCCGGTTCCAGGTATTATTTCTTCCGTAGAAGTGTTTTTACAATCAATAATGTATTTTCAGCCAAAGAATAAACTTCATTAAGAATTATTAGCGGAGAATAATGCAGGCAACATACCGTGTAGGGAATAGACAAGCTTTCTGTTCGTTGTCCAGCACAGCGACTTGGTGTCGGACTTTCCTTGAGTGCTGGAATTACGAGTTTATGTTGTTTGTTCGCAGGGTTCACTTCATTGGTGGGTTCGGTTTGCTCTCTTGTGCTAGTATTACTGCAGTTGACACTTCACTGGTAGGTCATGTTCACTCCAGCTCATGTCACTCGCAGTATTACGTCGCTTCTCTGGTACATTACGTTACGTCAAGTTAGTTCCTAGTGTGCCCGTTTGGTCAAGTTCAGTTCACTGTCATTTGGATAAGTTCAGCTCAGTCCAATTCATTCCAAACCAGTCCACATCAGTCCAGGCCACGTCAGTACAGTCCACCTTAATGCAGCCACTTCAGTCCAGTTAAATCCGATTTAGTCCAGTCACCTTCAGCTCAGTTAAGTACTCTTTAGACCATTCCAATTCAGTTCAGTCCACTTCAGTCCAGCCCAGCTCACTTCAGTTCAGTTCAATTCACATAAGTCCGGTCTAACTCTGTTCAGGTGTCCGTCTCTGGTGTTGTCTCCATCATATTAGTCCTGTCCACTTCGGTCCAGTTAAATCCAATTCAGACAACTTCAGTCCACTGCATTTTAATCCTCTAAACTTCAGATCAGTAGACTTCAGTCCAATCTTATTCATTTCACTTCAGTCCACTACAATTCAATCCTGTAAATTAAGCCTAGTCAACTTCATGATGATAAAATTTAGTCCACTTCAGTCCAGTTCACTTCAATTTTCCTCAGTCCACTTTAGAGAAATTTACTCCATATATTTCCTCACCATTCCACTTCGACGTACTTCAGTCCAGTTGAGTCCTTTCCAGTCCACGTCAGGCCAGTTAAGATCAGTCAGTTCATGTCAGTTTACTGCAGTCCAGACTCGTTCAGTCGAATTCATTCCAGTTCAGTCAATATTAGTGACATCTACTACAGTCCACTTCTTTCTAGTCAAGACTACATCAGTCCATTCAATTTCAGTCCATCCCAGTGCACTAGAGTCCTGTCCTGTCCTGTCCTGTCCTGTCAAGTCCACTTCAGTCCACTCTCCTTCGGACCAGTCCAGTATTTCGAATTAAGTTCAACAATTTCAACGCGTATGAGAAAATAAAATCACCATGGTGAAGATAATAATGTTTACAAGGAACATAAATTCCTAATTACTCGTATTTGAAGCAATTGTTATGAAATCCAAGCAGATAAACAAATTATTGCCAGTACACTGATAATCGGGCGCGCTCGTTTTCCACATGAAAGAAATAACCCTAGTTTTAGTAGGGTTTAACACCGTAACTGTTCCCCACACCAACGATCCACACAGTAAACATCGTATTGTAAGAGCACACTGGTCAAGAGCTGATCAATGGCTGGAAAAACTCCGATCGACAGCAAAAACAGACAACTGGGGTGATTAATTGCAATACGTAAGTCAACAAAAGACAAATACCCCTCCACCCAAGAAGTTGGTAATTATCTGGGCTTGCGTTCGAGATGTGCACGCTTCGGATCTAAGCTCTGACACCCTACCAGAATTCTTGTGGTCTTCCTTATTTCCACGAGACAAATGCCAGAGTAGTATTGCAAATTAGGCTATGACACTTCCATCCAGTTTATTTCCACTTCATTATTTAACCCATCCAGCTTATTTCCACTTCATTATTTAACCCATCCAGCTTATTTCCACGTCATTATTTACCCCATCCAGCTTATTTCCACTTCATTATTTACCCCATCCAGCTTATTTCCACTCCAATATTTACCCCATCCAGCTTATTTTCACTTAATTATTTAACCCATCCAGCTTATTTCCACTTCATTATTTAACCCATCCAGCTTATTTCCACTTTATTATTTACCCCATTCAGCTTATTCCCACTTCATTATTTAACCCATCCAGCTTATTCCCACTTCATTATTTACCCCATCCAGCTTATTTCCACTTCATTATTTACCCCATCCAGCTTATTTCCACTTCATTATTTAACCCATCCAGCTTATTTCCACTTCATTATTTACCCCATCCAGATTATTCCCACTTCATTATTTAACCCATCCAGCTTATTCCCACTTCATTATTTACCCCATCCAGCTTATTTCCACGTCATTATTTACCCCATCCAGCTTATTTCCACTTCATTATTTACCCCATCCAGCTTATTCCCACTTCATTATTTAACCCATCCAGCTTACTCCCACTTCATTATTTACCCCATCCAGCTTATTTCCACTTCATTATTTACCTATCACCCTACCATCTACGCCATTAATAAACGGCCAGTATGTAAGATTGTGTAACGCCGAATCAAGGTAACATGGAAGGGCGAGCATCGCTTGGAGTAAACAGCAGTGGGAACAGAGGCAGAAAGTTTTGCATTATTGTAAATATTGTTAAGTAAAAGTACACTCCACATACTTTGTAATGGCTACTGTTATACAAACATGTGGACTGCGAACTGCCAGAACCTTGCGGTCTTGGACTCCAAATTTGTACTTTTATACTTTGTACTCAAATAATAAATACAAACAATAGTATTATTATTATCATTTCATCTATCTCTGTGCTTCCAAATTGTGAACAGGCATAATTTTTTTCCCCCAAGGCACAACAGCTCCTAGTAGGTCAGGGCCTACTGGTTATGGAAACTTCACGATCACTCAGACACACCACACTCGGTAGGAATCCTCTGGAAGAGTGATCAGCCCGACGCAGAGACCTGTTCATCATAACAAACAACACTCACAGGAGACAGACATAGAAGCCTCCGGTGGGATTCGAACCCACAATACCAGCAAGCGAGCGGCGCAGACCAACGCCTTAGACCGCGTGGCCACCGGAATCGGCGAAGAGACAAAACATCTGCACGAATTGTTACACTGTCCCGGCGACACAATAGCATCTGTGGCGCCGGGACAGTGTAGTCAGTATAGCGACTCTGCAGGCTGAAGAGTTCGGAATTCCAACCCCTGTAGCAGGCACGAAACTTTATCTTCTCCACTCCCAACCAAACAGACCCTGTGCCCCCCAGCCTCCTCTACAGTGCGTATCGAGGTTCTTTGTTACAGGTAAGGCGGCTGGGACGTGATGTTGATCACCCACTTTTATCTAAAGCCAAGTAAAGTATTCGATACCAATATTTCATGCGAGATTTGGTCCAAAAGTAAACACTGAGAGAGTGGAAACTACAAATATTTTCAAAGAAAAAAATTAAGACACTTATGAAAGGAGTTAGCCATATTTCACATGATTACATAAGGTTAAGAATAAGCAGAGATGAACCACGACTCCCCCGGTATGTTTGCATGTTATGTTACATGGTGAACTGTACCTTTACAGTGTCCGCTGCTCGCAGGCTGCTGTTTGCCGAACGGACAGACACGCAGTCCCGGCGTCGTACTGTGACACATCTATCGGTAGATACACAGGTAGGCGAATCGCGCCCATTAGTTTGCAACACCATACACCCCCGTATCAGAGCCCTTCAGAAGAAGCAAGTCGTTGAGGTGCACAGTACGTTCGCTTGTGTGATACTCTAGGGTTCATTCACCATGAACACAAGCCAGCAGTTTCTCCCCATCCCAGATGAACCCAGTACATATTTGCAAACCCTATTTATTTCGTATCCATTTTAATATTATCATCGGATCCACGCCATATTTTCTCAGCGAATCCCTTCCCTTCACGTTTTCAACCAAATATTTCTAAGAATAATACGGTATTCTTGTTGTCACAACTCGTCTAAGAGAGTGAGCGGTAATGTGGCTGGTTCCAGTATTTCTTACAAAGTTTTGTGAATAATGTTCAAGTGGTCCAGAAAATGAAACAAAGTGACAAAAACACACAAACTGCGTGATAACCTTGTGAGATTATTTTTTACTTTTGAGAAAATTCGGTAGTTTGAAGATTGATGGTAAAGAAACAAGGCATGAAAACGTGAACTGAATTTGTATGGTTGAAAAATAATGATTATTTGTAACAGAGACTAATGACAGAAACATGAAATCTGTATGATTAATAACCCGAGAGACAAAAATTTCAGTTTACAATTCACAAAAACTAGGAACGCAAATTAATTCAGACAGAATTTCTTGACTGATGACCATTATTTGAACACCGAAGTATGTAAGGACGCCAGACAATCGTAGTAGGCCTAATTATTAGGTTAGCGATTGGATGACCAAGGAATCATGGTTCAAATCCCGGCAGCGGCAAAAGATTCTGCCTCCTATATAAGTAATAAATGGCGAGGAATCAAAACCCAACTAGATTCCACTTGATATTTTGTTGTACTTCTTATAGGCTCAACGTGTTTCAAGCATTACTATCCCCATCATCAGGAACTCGCGACTATGATGTTGTTTGTCACATTTGTCGTGTCGTTCTTGGTTTGCTGTATGTTGGAGGTGAGGTGCAGTTAGGCTGAAGTAGTGTCCGGGTTGCAGGTTGCAACCCGGACACTACTCCAGCCTAACTGCACCCCACCTCCAACATACAGCAAACCAAGAGCAAAATGACCAATGTGGTAAACAACATTACAGTCACGAGTTCCTGATGATGGGCATAGTAATGCTTGAAACATGTTGAGCCTATAACAAGTACAATAAAATATCAAATGACATCTAGTTGGTTTTTTTATTCTTCAGTTTTCACAATGATGCACGGTCCAGTAAACATCATGATATAGGGTGCTCTATCATTGGAGGTATGCCGGCAAGGGGTCTAGCAATCTACTCAGATCCACCCAGTGCGAAGGTAAAGAAGCAGTAGAGATATACCTCCATTCCCCCCCTATGCCATCATGACTTACATAATAGAAAATTTACGTCACCTATTTTGTATAATTTAAATTATTTCAAACTGTAAAATAGGAGTAATCTACAATTTAACCGAGGATTATATATTTCGTTACATTCGTAAATGTTGCTCTTCTACTCAATTATCACACTGAATTATAATTGCCAAACACGGTAATACTGGTACAACAAAGGTTTCACTGCCAGCATTTGAAAGCTGTCTTGTCCACGTACGCCAAGCGGATATGAGATAAAACAGAGGGTGGAAGCAGCGAGGTATGAATGCTCCGAGGCTGTTTCTATTCTAAATAATTCACCATTGTGCAGCTACAATTCCAGATGGAGGATCGGTTTTTAAAATACGTTTAAAACTTTTAAGAATAATGTATTGCCGAATTTAAAGCATCGAATGTGGAAAGAAGTTGAGATACAAGTTTAAATATATTCAAATAAGTTTATATTTCTTATAACAGATGCCAACTCTAGCAGTCTATTTATTCTTGCCTATGCTAACGTGATTCGCCCTTAATGGAAGCCATGTTACCGTAATATGGGAATGGCAGGAAGATTGTAGCATATTTAAATATATCGCATTCATGGTGGCAGCCACTAAATCCCAGGCGACTTAAAACTTTGATCACGATTTCGGATCTACTTGGCAGTATGTATCTCAGTCCGTGTTTTGCTATGTAACTCGATAAATGTAGAGACAAGGCAACGGTCTGATTCTCTAGTCACAGCACTCTATCACTTCTAATACGGAGCGCTTTCAAAATTCTGTGCAACTCGGGTTGAAAAGTAGCTTCAAGCTAGGGGCTGGACGGACCGCAGTCGCACACCCATAGTCAGGCGCATTCTCAGCAACGTACTCTTACACAATACGACATGCTGCCACAGCACCCTGTTATTGTAAAGAAATTAATTAGTGAGTGTTTTTAATATGTAACTTTAGCAAGGAACAACATGGGTCCCTGAAGATGATCTTAGGATCGAAACATGTTTTTAAGTGTTTATTGTGAAATTTCATGTAAGTGCGTTAGTCGGTATAATTAAGGTAATTCACTAAATGTTTTAAATTATAACTTTAGCAAGGAACAATATGATCCCTGAGGATGATTGTGTGTAGGGGCGTTTTAACTGTTTTAATGTAAATTTAGACTTCTTAAATAATATATATATATATATATGTGTGTGTGTGTGTGTGTGTGTGTAATTAAATAAATTACAGAATGCACGGTACAACGATAAAAATTAAAAAATACAGTTATCAAGTTTTGTGCGGTTCCGAAACGTCAACTCTGATGTTCAGCAACAAAAATTAACGATGGCGGATTCAAGGCTTCTGAGACAACAGGCCGTAACGGATGGTAGTAATGTTCGGCGTTCCAAGGATCGAAATTCCCCTTTCTTCGGGGCCAAGCAGTTCCAAAGATGTAGCTGTCAGTTACAGAAGAAATAGAAGTACAGATTTAGGATTAGGGGGACATACTGAGAGGGTGAAATGTGGATGGAATGTTTCAAGATCCTGTCAAATGAAGATATTTGGCACTTTGAGGATGCTGCTACCGTAAATTTGTTATAACATGATCTACTTAAAAATTAAAAAAAAAAACTTAAAACCAATCAAACGAGTCACAGTACCTTTGTTAAGCTTATAAGTTCTCAGCTGGTCAATAAATTCCCTGCATTTTCAGAAAACACAAATTTCATTACTGCTATCACAAGACGTTCTTACGTGTCCCTATCCTCAGCCAGATCCAACTATTATACAGCTTTACACCCGATTTCTTAATAACAATTTTAATATCATTCTATCTAGGCTCAAATTTTCGAAGTGTTCTCTTTCCTTCAGGGTCCCCACCGAAGCCCTGAACCCATTTCTCTCCTTTTGCAATTCTTCCACATGCCCCACTTTATCCATGTTTTGTCAACCCAATGATACATGGTGAGAATAAAAAATCATGGATATCCTCATTACGGAATTTATTTAAGGCCCTTGTTCCTTCCTACCTCCTCCTCCTCTTCTTCTTCTTCTCCTTCTCCTTCTGCTCCTACGTCTTCTACTTCCCCTTATCCTTCTCCTTCTTCTCATTCTTCTTCTTCTTCTTCGTCTTCGTCTTCTTCTTCTTCTTCTTCTTCTTCTTCTTCTTCTTCTTCTTCTCCTTCTTCTTCTTGTTTTTCTATGGAGCTACAGCTCAACACGGGCCTTGGCCTCTTCGATCCTCGGCCTTCAGGCATCTCTACCCTCTGCCGACCCTTTCCGATTACTGCATTTCAACATTCTCTTAGCATCCTTCACAACTGCATCTATCCATCTCCTTCTGGGCACTTCCAATTGGTCTTCTCCCTTCTATGTATCCTTTCAGTGTTTTCTTGGGCACTCTTTCCTCCTTCATTCTCATCACACGACCCACCCACTGGAGTCTTCTCCAGCCGCTATTACTTCCTAACTCTTAGGTCCAAATGTTTTCTTCAGCAGCCAGTCTTGGAACAAACTCTTATTTAATTCAATTATTTCGGTTTAATTACGTAAAATGCAGTGTGCAGAGTGAGAAGTGGACACACTCCAGACGGCATCAAAACAACACACAGCAGCAAGTTTCTGTGCTGCAGGACACACACAGAAGCACGTGGCCCACAACAAGCAACGCCAAAAATGGCGGGACTTCCCTCCCACCCTGAAAATTTACATTTTCTGAAAGACCTCGACGTAATTACGCATCCACTAGGCCCACTGGTCTTTGCGCATATTTACTGTGCAAATAACGTTTTTACATATTAGAGGGGATGTTATTAGAAGAAGGATAATGTAGAGTCAAGTGAAGTTTCTGTGTTCAAAAAACTAATAAATAACCACAATTCAAATTTCCACGCACGATACAAGAGAACAGACTGAAAATTAAAAACTTCACGCGTCCTGCGGACATCCGAAACTGCTGGCTGACGAGAGGTAAATGGACAAGAATGTTTTATTTCAGGGCGCTCACAATGAGTAACATAATGTAACATCGATGGCAGATGAATGAAATATGAGTATGGAACAATGGTGGAATGACACGGAAAGGGAAAATTCGAAATACCTGTGCCAGCGCCACTGTGTTCATATAAATCCGACCTGGGCTGGCCTGGAACCAAACTCGTGATTCCTCCGTGAAAGGACCTGAAGCAGTCGGTCACTAAGGAATGGAGAGGATGAGGGAATTCAGAGGAGGAAAGGCGCTTATTCTGAAGAGAAGCGGAATATAAAATGACCGACCATAAACGTGATGATGATGATGATGATATTACAGAATAACTGAGAATAACAGACAGCAACGTAGAAAATGGATGTGGGTGAAATTATTTCAAAAGAATTCCTGCCTCAAAACCGACTCCTGAAACATCTCCTTTACAAATGCTACAGAAGAAGTTTTACAAATTGTCCAAAACTCTACGTGCCAGCTCAAAATTCTACCCGTCAGAAAGCTTACAAGAAGCAAGTTCGATACCGAGAAACAGAGATATTAGGCGTCAACATAAAAAATTAGTCCCCCAGGATACTTGACGTACGGGATTTGTACACTCCTGTCACAATACATCGCTAATTTTGTTTCATTTCTATTCATGAAATAATAATTAATGAACTAACGAATAGCACACGCACTACGCCAAAACCTGCAATTTTATCAGAAAAAAATTTTGTTTACAATTACTACATGTTTCGGCTCTTATATTAAAGCCACAATCGAGCTAAACCACTATAAAATTATACTAAGCAAGAAATTTTACTTCACGTTGTTTGAAATCCAATGAGGTAGTGAGATCTCACACTTTACATAAATGCATTTGTACATATTATATTTTTTGTTGGGTCTTGCGCTTATAAAGTTGCTACACAACGTTACTTTACATTACGCTACAAATTTCACATTTTAAAGCAGTTAAGTTCGTAATACAAAGTTCTTACAATAAAACCAACTAGATGCACTAATTTCTCAAATTTATTTTTGGAATAAAACTCTACATGTTTCGGACAGTTCCACTGTACATCATCAGGAGTTTTTCACTGTACACACAGTAATTGTATACTCGTATGTCATACAGGCTATGCTGACAGATTGCTAGCAAGCTGTCAGCATAGCGTGATGCCACACACTAAGGAAGATCAACATTCATGGTTATTACATCAGCATTTGAAAGGACGCTTTCACTTTCACTCCACCCAGTTACGAAGATTACAGCGAAACTCAGTAAGGATTATGCATAAGTTGGGGCAGTCCATTTCATCAGTGCATGCACCCAGAGAGTTTCACTTTTCACTTTTTAAGGGCGAAGATTTACTGAATACTCAGTCAAAAAGCACATTATTTTTATTCAACAAACACATTAAAGAAATTAAACTTCGTATGATAAAAAATTACAACAAACTCCACTTACAAATATTAATTTAAAAATGAGAGACAACGTACAAAACTTTTTAAGACACCCTCCAAACCCCGTACACAAGCCTATGAAAGTGACTACCCAGCCCAGTTGACTTACAAGTTTCTTCAACAAAACTCGAGCATTATACTGTTATACAAGGAATGTTTGCAAGGGCACAAATTAGCACGTCTTTTGAGACGGAACGACGCCTACTGCGACCGGTATTGCCTTCGTTGTAAATGTTAAAGAAGACGAAAATTTTTATGCAATGTCGCGGTGCACCAGACAGCATTTTTATTTCGTGATGCATCTGCCAAATTTTGCTTCTTCAGAAGTACGTCACAGAGTCAGAAGTACGTCACACAGTCAGCTCTTCAAAGTTAAATACACATGAAATGAATGTAGGAAGGTCTCTTTTTAGACGATATTAAAACCAAACAACTTCAACGGTATGGAAATGTTCAAAGAATGGAAGAAGGGAGATTGCCAGAAGAAGTTATGAAATGGCGTCCACCAAGAAGAAGAAAACGAGGTAGACCTAAACTTACCTGGGCGGAAGGGATTAGAGGGCTGATGGGAGAAAAGGGATTAACGGAAGAAGAATGGAATGACACAGGCAACTGGAGGAAAAAGATAATATAATTGTTAAACGGGCGCAGGAAGATGTGGAAACATTGTACAACCTGCTAATAAATAAATAAAATACACGCGTCTATATAACAGCCTCATACATGTCCTAGACTTTCAGAAGAGCAGTTTAATTAAACTTCCCTCACTTGCATATAACAACACGCAGTTTGCCATAACGTCAGCTTTAATTATTGGAGGTCGTCGGACCCACAAGCAACAAAGGAGGCCATGAGAAAATCACTTTCACGATGATCTTGTTTACATCTTAACAGGATTACACTGAAGTTTGTGGTGCGTTTTACAGGAGAGTAGAAACCGGTAAATGAACTGTTTAGCAGCAAAGTTAAATTAATTAATGGGCCGGTCTTGGGTTGCGTAATGCTAAAATACTGCTTCGATATATCAGCATTGCCTGTATGGATTGAATATGGCATGCGTTGACACGTATTGCTTAGTTGACTTTAGTACAAATATTCCTTCCATTGTAAGGTTGCATGTCGCTAAATAAAAACCTGGTGCAAATGAATTTATTTACGTAAAGCTAAAGGAGGACTGGACAAGCCCTAGGCGAACCTTGAAGTTAGGTTAGCAGAAATCCTTGAAAATCAGCATACGAAGGTGGCCGGGATGTCAGCCCAACGCACTGGCAGCCTTTATCCATGGTTCTGATTTCTGTTAGAGGCTGAGTCGACCCCAGGGACATTTTGCGGCCGGAAGGATTAATTCAATAAAAAAATCTCAATGACTCCACCGGGAATCGAACCCGCTACCTTCCAGCTTGTGGCACGGTGCCTCAACCAACTGTGGCACACAGTACCCTCAGTTAATCTACATATGAAGGATTCCTTTTTTTTACTGTAACTTAATGTTCCACTATTGTAGTGAACTTGCAGTGACAATTCTGCACATCGCGTTGTGTTCGCCCTGTACAGTACCACCTAATCACTGTTTCACTTATTCACAAGCGATGTATTTTTCGAATGCATGTCCTACTGCCACATACAATTTCAGCATCCTACATTCTGAGGCAATGGTATTGTTTCCACCTCGAGGATCTGCCCACTTGCCAAATTTGTGAAATTGATACAAAATTAAAACTCACTAGGCTTGGATGGCCTTTAGTGACACGACGGTCAGACAAAGTGTCATAAAAATAGGTCAATTGGTTTAAAAGTGATTCGCGGGTAACGATACAGACAGGGGAACAAGGTGAAAATGGAATCGATATTGTCCGACAGTAACTGACACACTGCTGCCGCTACGGTGAACACGCGAAATCTTTAAACTATCCAATCAAGGTAACACATTCTGTTGGGCTATAAAACAACCAATTAGAGACCGGTATAGCGTTGTCATTATAGTCATTATGTTATTGGGTGGAAGATCCAGGGTTCAAATACCGGCAGGCGGAAGAAATATTTTTCTTCTATAAAAGGCCCAGATCTGATCCCGGGGCCAGACAACGGCTTTCCTGGCAGGAAATTTGTAGGGGAGTGAGGTAACGACTGATAGTAGTAGTAGTGAGGTAACCACTGATAGTAGTAGTAGTGAGGTAACGACTGATAGTAGTAGTAGTGAGGTAACGACTGATAGTAGTAGTAGTGAGGTAACGACTGATAGTAGTATTAGTGAGGTAATGACTGATAGTAGTAGTAGTGAGGTAACGACTGATAGTAGTTGTAGTAGTGAGGTAACGACTGATAGTAGTAGTAGTGAGGTAACGACTGATAGTAGTAGTAGTAGTGAGGTAACGACTGATAGTAGTAGTGGTAGTGAGGTAACGACTGATAGTAGTAGTAGTGAGGTAACGACTGATAGTAGTAGTAGTGAGGTAACGACTGATAGTAGTAGTGAGGTAACGACTGATAGTAGTAGTAGTGAGGTAACGACTGATAGTAGTAGTAGTGAGGTAACCACTGATAGTAGTAGTAGTGATGTAACCACTGATAGTAGTAGTAGTGAGGTAACGACTGATAGTAGTAGTAGTGAGGTAAGCACTGATAGTAGTAGTAGTGAGGTAAGCACTGAT
>Ga0123352_10011608_pt1 | contig 13894 bp, 8 predicted proteins | sample TergutLab28metaG_FD_89700 | JGI IMG/M metagenome (GOLD analysis project Ga0123352, IMG submission 89700) | Labiotermes labralis P1 segment gut microbial communities from Petit-Saut dam, French Guiana - Lab288 P1 | ecosystem: Host-associated > Arthropoda: Insects > Digestive system > Gut ...
TCTACATGTTTCGAGCACATGTGCTCGAAACATGTAGAGGCATGAAATAAACTTATTGTAAAACAAAAATTTTGTGCATCAAGTTGGTTAATTACTGAGAAAAATTAGTAGAGTTTGCCGTACTAGTGCAATGGGCAGTAAAAGCTGTATTTCACAGTGTAAAGAACCTGTAAGTTACTTTTACTATTGTTGCAACAGAGGGCTGTGTCATCAGTCATTGTGCGAAGGTGATGTAAGCCCTCTTATAAAGTGACCAATCTCTCTGCGCGTAGCAGAACTCAGCTTAGAAAGAACAAAAGCCGGGACGTGTCTGACTGCTGTAAGTCAGGGCGAAACATTGCATGTGTTCGGTTTAGACCATTTTGCCTGACGAAATGTCTACACGGAAGGACACGCCAAGTATAAGGGAATGTAAAAGTCTCGCATTTACGCATGCCTGTTTACACAAAAATATAGTGTACATGAAGGTCTTTACTTTAAGTGCCGTAATTAAGGTCGTCGAATGACGCCTTCAATTACAATCATGTCTTTCTTACGCGTGAAAGGAAAACGGCATATTTTTGTTAATGCACTTCAATATTTATTTTAATGTGTTGAAATGTGCATTCATTAAATGCCTGCATTTACTTGAGAGTAATTCTGAAGTACAAAAGTAGCATCACGTTTTGTGTATAAAGGTGAAGGCTATGTAGTCAGGAGGATTATCAGCACTGTGCGCATTTTGGATCTCACGTAAAGGCCAGTGAGAGCTTACTGCAACCGCATGACACTGCCCTTCCTATTGAAATAAGGATTTGACATTGAAAGGGAAATTAATATAAAATTATAACAGGGAGTGGCTCCATATTATTATTATTTGTGAAAGAAATTAGCCTTCTGAGACATAGGAAAGTTGCTGCATAAATATCAGACGTAATCCCTGTCCTTGAACTCTTATGTATTTTACTTTGCTTTGCAAGCGACATCAAAAAAACTGTTTTTGTCTCTATTCATGTCTGCTTTCTAATTATTATCGTCGAAGTAATCTGGTTCCCAGTAATTCTGTGTTAGAATTCTGTCATGCGATGCTTCCTTCATCATACCACAACATTCGGTCGATGGACACGCGTTCTGTCATATTCATGTTTCGTGATCTATTTATTTCAATTGTCGTATAAATGACATCAAGAATTTATAATATTGCTTATACTGTTTTCACTAATTCTTTTTTAAATTTCGTTTAAATTAAGTATCATCATCCCACTGTGTTTGTCCAATCTGTATCGACTCAAGCGTCCGAGTAACACGACACTACGTATGTCATAGATTCATTATATTTACTACAACATGTTTCGATCGACTTACACGGCCGTCATCAGGTAGTCGTACAAATTCATAAATTTATAAAATAATAATAATAATAATTCCGCTGTTTGCAATAATAACCAGTTTACCAAACTATAATATTTGCTGCATGCTGAGGAGTTCCTTCTCCTATAAAATACATTCATTTTTACGAATTTTTACTACTACCTGATAATGGCCTTATAAGTCAGTCGAAAAATTTTGTAGTAAATATAATGAACATATGATGGCATAGCGTTGTGGTACTCGGACCCTCTAATCAATATACAGTTCATTTACTGGTGTGAATTTATGTATTTATCTGCACTGTGCTAATTGTCTTTGCCTGAACTTTTCAAAATGACATTTTTTTTCACTCTTGTAAACACGCCTACAATCTTCAGTAATTTATTTAGACCTGTGGTTAGGAAGACTTAATACCTTTGTCTATCTGTTGTGTTGGTATTTGAATCGGCGATCTCCAACGGTCCAGAAAAGTTTTAAACTGTAAACAATGTCTAGAAGATGTGTACCGTTACTTTTATTGAATTCCAGTGTTTTAGAGATGGAAATGAAAGCGGAATTAAGTAAATACTTAATTGGAGTCTGCTTTCAGCTGTTTACGACATATCGGTACAGGGAAGTGCTAGTGAGTATACTTAGCCAAAAATTATGTACCAAATTTTCTCACTGAGCAGATTTCGTTTCTTTGCGCATTTAACCTCGTCGTGTTGCTTGGTTGATAACCCTGAGGAGAAAACTGCGCTGTTCTGGTTTCTTTTTTCTTAGTGGCTTCTTGACCCTTGGAGATGGGACGGATAGTTTGTCCCAAAAGTCGGTAACAAACTACCACTATACTCGCTGCGTAATAACCCAGAAGAGCGCATTTCTCATCTACTTCGCGGTGGAAGCCTGAAATCATGTAACGTTGAGGAGGTCGGAACTATCCTGAATTCTTAGCTTAATGGGTGTAGTAAGACACATTAATTTGGTGGTATATTGTTTGATATTTTTCGGAATCTTTCTGCACGAGCTAAAATAAAAACAAAGACTTTATTTTAAATCTCAGTCTTCCATAAGAAATGTATTGAGTGGGTCTTTAGCAAAATGCAGCCTTGTTACTACACTTCGACTTCGGAAAACCAAAGAGATAGATATTAGAGTAGTCCTAATTCTTCGGGGTTTGTAATTCCTTGCGAACTCAAGGAATTTGTGATGATGTTATTGAATTTTAATTGTGGTTTTAGAATCTGATCAAATGCACTGGTTGCATGAAAGTGATTATCAGGTTTAAAACGATTGTAACCAAACTTGAACGGTCATGACATGTCTGCAGAGTTTAACATCACTGGCACTTTCTCTCTGTCATGTTGTCTGTGTGTTAAATATTTTAATAGTTCCCAGAAAACACTCTTATCTCAGGCCCAAATTTGGAATCTATCATACTCGAGACATTGTAAGCGGAGAGCTTTACAATAGACGTTTCATTCTCGATGACTGATGCTCAACTCTTTCTTCAGTCTGAGTTCGAGCCTGTCTGTGAACACAGTCTGTCTCAACTATAAGAAGTCTTCTTAAGCCTCAACGCGTACCTCACAGAGAATACAGTCTGTAAACATTTTAACGCTCAATCACGTCTGGGGATCGTGAATGTACATCGGTATACACGTAAAGTACCCTTTATTTATGTTCGATTTTATCCTAAATCGTAACATGTCATCACATTTTATTAGAAGTATCAAATATGAAATTTCACGAAAATCCTTCCGTCGGAAGTAGTCTTGGTACACGTGGATGGAAGAACAGACAGACATAATGGAGCCGATAGTCGCTTTCCGCATGTGAACGCACCTGAGATATAAAATGTAGGTTGCATCTCGGTGGGTGAGGTGAGTTGGCTACGTACGTGTAAAATCCTAGTCTAAAGAGAACATGAGGCCGGATGGATTGGATGTATATGACTGACAGCAGGGTCCAGTGTTTTTTGAATTAAAACAGCGATTAACATTACTGAAAATAACAATCAGTACTTCGGAAATGACCGCTGTATAAATATTTCGATAAGAGACATTGTATTGATGTTTCTTGGACACCATAAGTAATTTGAACGAAGTCATCCCGTTGCGTATTGATTCTATATATTCATTTTATTACATATATTTCAGTCAGCACAACTACATAATAAAATATATGTAATAGAGTGAATATATACCATAAGTAATGGCTTGCTTTGTTGTGATCTGTCTCATTTTGAACTCCTGTTCTTCGTATTCGTGAAAAACTATAATAATAATAATAATAATATTTATTGACTGCGATTGGGTTCTCCCCCGGTGGCAGTGCATCTTCTTAAATCAGGGTGTGAAGTAAAGTACTACAGGATTTACAAGATATTTGTCCCTATATAAGATATTATATTAAAGGAAAGCGTTGGGTCTAACACCATACGGCTGTGCCCTTAAACATAAGCATCAAAATTCAACAACACAGACCATCGAATCTGCAACATTTTCTGTCACGAAAAGCACCAATGTTCTATTGCTTGCACTTGCCCTTCCACTTCTCTGGTTATTCTAAATTTAAGTGTTAACAACTTTATGTTGAAGACAGTTACTTCGTTTGTGTATACGTTAGAAGACAAGGAAACTGTTTGATCGTTACCGCTTTGGATGGTATAGTTAGACGTTGTCAGGACTTCACTTATTGCAAGTAAACGATATACAAACTCCTAAACTCCGTGGCCTTAGTCCGCACGCGAACTATACCGACAGAGCGGCCGCCGCCGGTCGGCGAAGTTGGTGCCAACTTTTGCGGTTAGAGGGGTGTCACGTGGTCAGCGCAACGGGTCCCCACAGCCGTTAATCTCTGTTTTCTAGACCTGGAGCCGCTACTTTTCTCATTCCTCAATTGACCTCACGAGGCTCACGAGGCTGATTGGACCCCGTTCCAGACCCACTACTACTCAGAAAATCTGGTAGCGCCGGGGATCGAACCCGGGACCTCTGTATCTGTAGTCAGAAACTCTGACCACTAGACCACAGAGGCGGTCAAACGATATACAAAAGCTACAACAAAATAGCAGTAATAGTACCACACCACAGACAGAAGCATTTGCATGCATGTAAATGCAATTAGTCTTGCAACTTTAACAGACTTGCGCGTTTCAGGTAATTGTTCTATTTAAGCATTGTTATTTGTTGCTATTTTCCTAGTGTCGCTATTTCAAGGTACGTTTTCCTTAGAAAGCCCAGGATGATAACATATACAGCGCATTTCCTTACATACGATTGTTCGATTTGATTCTGAGTTTCACGTGCGTTGTATATCTACGTATGAACTAGCATTTTGGAAGGAATGCGTATCTACATTTGTTTATCTATGTACATTTTCTTTATGTGTATTTCCTTCGAATCATTCCTCTCTAAAGACAAATTTCCCTTTTAAAAAAAACACGTAATTGTTGTTGATTTACTGATTTTGTGAAACGTCCAAATTTCAGTTTAAGATATTAATACAAACACCATGACTAGAATTCGGTTCTCATCGGGCCTTGGTGTCCTTCTTTACAACTGTTCGCCTTGTAGGGGTATGAGATCCATCCAACCTTCTGCCTAGTTTTCGTCGGCGGTTACTGCATGACGGGCGGCAGTATTGGAAGCCGACATTCACAAGTAACCTTTATCTGCCGGTCATAACTTCCAAACTTTCGCGGCACATCTTTTTTAAAACCACTGGTTTAGAGCATGATTATAAATTCAATGGAAAAGTAATTCGTGATCCTTTGATATTTGCGCAGTTTTCTTTAACTGCAAAAAACATGTCCTGATCCTCCGTTTTATTTTTTGAGTATTAGACGGCGAAGTAATCATCGGAAAATCTCCTCTCGTGTAGTGAAACTGAAGCAAATTTTGGCTAATGCATTGGATTGTCTGTGACATGTGTCCTTTGCATGTACACTGAAAATAAAATAGTGCCCATGTACACCGTGTGCACACTAATAATATTGTGTCTGTCTGCTATATGAACACTGGTGATGGCAGTTCTGTCCTCCGTAAACACACGAGTAACAGTACCTCCGTTATCTGTATGCTCACTACTAATAGTGTTTCTCTCCAGTACGTGAACGGCAGTAATATTACCATGTCAGGTAAACACGGTTTAAAACCCTGTCTTGTGAGTTCTATCCGTGTCCCAGGTTTGACAGAGTTTGTGAACTCGACGTCGAAGCTTCGGTTATGTTTTAAAACAAGACAAGTCCGAAAAAATATTTCAAGAATAATTTAGAAGATTTGATCTACGTAGACTATCCTGTTACAATACATATTTTTTGTGCTAAACTAAAACTTAAAGTTGTCACTGTTTCAAGAACGAAGTCGTATTGGGGAGTGGACGTACGGATCCACACATTCTTAACCTCGGTACTGCATAAAAGTGTGTGTATGTGTGTGTGTGTTTAGTGTACTAGGATGTAAACTACTAGAAAAGAACTCATTTTTGCATTGGTAATTTTACGTAAACATTATTTTGACTTTATACATGTACCTGAACCACTCAGAATATCGTTAAAAAATACAAATAAAAGTGCAGTTATACATTAAGTCTATCTGTGGTACGTCGTGTTCCTTGTCGGCCGTTTCACTACATTTTTTGTCACTAAGCCCTATGGCACGGAACTTGACCAATGAGCTATGAAGCAGTAATAGTGGGTCTCTCAAAACTTGTATCGAAATCAAATTATTTTCTCACGATACTGTAGCCTGGGGCGGTCTGCCCTTTGAAATATATTCAGTGCCCTCCCTCCGGCCCCCAGCCTGACTAATCACGCACTGAGATTTTGGAAGTGACGTCGTATTTGTTAGGTTTTAGAGCGTGACCAAATGTCTTGACTTCAGGAGGAAGCAATACAATGAGAGTGAATATAATTCAGTAGGAAAATCACGTTGCAGATTAAGTTTATGTGACTTTAAGTGTCTGTTATAAATACCGGGTATGAGGCTTTATTATAGGCCACGACTCTCTTTTTAGAACTCTAACTTGGCCCATTATTGATGATCGTCTCTCCTTTTACGGTACGTAAGCTCTACTGATGGAATAGAATCGTTAAATAACCTAATAAACACACCCATGAAATATGCTTTATACTACTTAAGGATCTACGATTACGTTGGTGATGGAAAGGTTTGCAAATTGATGCAGTCACAAATTTCTCTCAGCCAGAGAAAGCACAATAGTCTGTTTGAGGGCTGATGCCACAGCGTTCAGAAACGATGCTGTTAACTTGTATTGCAGGCATTCGAGGCCCTAAAGCAATGTCATAACAACGACATACACGTACTGTTAAAATCGTCACTTTATTTCAGTATTTTAATACAGCCTACTTAACTAGAACTAATTGTCATACTCAGATCACAAACTCGCTTAACTTTAATGTGAATTTTTCGTGAATTCCCAAATTCCCCTTATCTTCAACCAGGATTACTGCATGCTGCAGACTCTCCTTGCGTGGTCACAATCAACTTCGACGCCGATTAACACAGAAATGTGAACTATATGGATGAAATTCTCCTTTTGTCTCCATTTTCAGATATGCATTTCATACCTCAAGGATGGTGCCAATAACTGAATTTTATACAAGGAAGTCTTTCTTGAGAATCTAATAGTTGCTCAGTTAGTCAAGAAATTGCCCGAATTTGATTCAACTTGAAGGTTTGTTGCTGTCTGCATGTCAGCTCGCCATGGATTCATGTCTGTAAACAGATAAATCCAGTCCACACCCGTCAGAAATTCTACCACCGCCTAGGTCTAAAAAAAAACTCTGAGTCTTCTATCTAAATCCCCACCCGCCAAAGGAGCAAGTGTAGTGGGAATGGTTTCTGAACCGATGAAGACACTTCGTTTCGTCCGATTTATGAAGAGAAATTGAGTGACAAGTGTGCCACTAGAGCTTCGTGGATTGGATAGAAATGACCCACCACAACCTCAGCCACTTGACACTTGAAGAAAGGCAGTTTGAAGTCAGAGCTTTTGTCTGCAATGGGAAGAATCCAGATCGCTTGCGCCTCACTGATGAAGCCATTCAAGTTAGAATGGAAAACTCTCGGTTTAATCTGCGAAAGTCAATTTACTTACGTAACCGTGAGATTAATTTTCCCCAAGTAAAAATCTGGCCTGTTATCATGGAAGCACTTTATTTTAAACCCATACAAGCTACAAAGGTGCGGGGCTTACAACCGAACGACAAAGGCAAGCCATGCGAATTTTCCTAAGAATTTCGAGAGCAAAATGAAAGCACTGGTTGTTGTTAGTGATGAGGCAATAGTCACAATGTTCTTGTGTAGGATTCTCAAAATCCTCACTAAGTCATAGTTTATGTTTTGTGTTGTTTCACACAACAACGTTTATAGCCCTTCCTCTTTTTGCAGAAAAATCAATAAGAATTTTTTTAAGGAAACTTCTCCTTGTGTTTCTGTAAATTAATATAACAGGGAGTACAACAGTGAACACAAGCAATTTTTAATATAAAAACATACACTCTTTTTGTAATAAAATAGTACAGGACGTGTTATAATGTTCTCCGTGATTACAAACATTTATAACAAGAAAACCAAAGGATCTACCTTAATGGAATTGTTCACAGCCACAGGAAAACTGAATTTTTTTTTTTTTTACAACTAGAGATGTTCGATGTGTTCACCACGGGTGACACAGCACACATCGATACGATATTCAAGTTCTTGCCCCACACGCGTCAACATGGGTACTTTCTGCCTGCACAGACGCCCAGTTTCAGTAAATAGTTTATACCACGCACGAATGGTCTTGTCTGTACGGGGGTCCTTTGCATACTTTGCACGAAATGCACGTTCAACAGTAACCACTGACTTATTCGTGTGATATTCCAACACACAAAACGACTTCACCCCCGGAGCGGCCAATTTTCTCAATACATACACTCGCATCGCCCAGCGGCAGAAATGTGAACTGCGATGAAAAACAACTTACTGGGAAAACATTTTTTGAGTTCTTCCCTTCTATCTGTACATGTTTCGTAAATACGTGTCCTGCGGTTTTCCTATAATACATTTTTGTAATCCCGGAGTACATTATGAAACGCCCTGTATTTCAACTGAATTATTCTTTGGTATATTAAATCAATGAAAGCATGTGCTTGGTCATGTCGTGTAAGTGCCTTTTGCATTAAGTTCATAGAGTCTCCACCGATTTAAATCTCGATAGGACCAGTTCACTTTCTTACTTTCATCGCGAAGTGCGAAAATATCTGATTAGCACACTGCTTCAGCGATAGATGAGACGTGGTACCGAAGAAAGTGACACTGGAAGATCCTGGTCCAGCAGATCAACTGACGTAAGCTGTGTGACATGTATATTTTTGGTTGTGTGCGAAGAACACCGTGTTAGTTCCACCACTGTGAGCAAATATTCCGAACTGGAATGCAGGATCGTTGTAACTGTACCTCCAGTTGCAAGTGACACGCTGGCACAGGTCTGGGATGAATGGAATTTGAAACCGACGTCCGCCGCGTGACTTATGGTGCTCATAACCAGTGCCTCTAGATTTCAAAGAAAATTTTTCAGAAACTCTAAATCGGTCCACGTCCGTCAGTAATAAAGTTCAGTTTTGACTTTATGAACTACATCAGGTGTTCGCTTATTTTGAGTTTTCCTGTATTTCAACAAAATAAGGTAAATCAGTCCCGATACAGGCCTGGAGTGGCCCAGAGGGTTCCAGGAAATTAAGGTTCCCAGATATCATGACAACGGCACATTATGGTGGTAAGGTTGTCAGCCTTACGCACCGGCCACCTTTACCGCCAGGAAATGCTCCTGGTACTCATTTCAGTTAGAGGCTGAGTCGACCCCAGGACCATAGTGCGATCGGAAGGATTTTATATCAATGAAAAATTCCAATGACACCAACTGGGATCGAACCAGTGACCTTCCGATTTGTGGCACAGCACCCTAACCACTGTGCCACCGCGGTCATTTCAACAAAGCACCTCAGGTATTATAAAAGTGAAAAGGAACGTGGATAGTCGGTCTAATATGGTACAAGGTAGCTGTGTATTATAAGTTACCAGTGATGAAGAAAGCTTAAAGTACAAAAGTACATGAGACATTGACGAATGTGAAATTGTTAATCCTTCTCAGTAAACAGTGTCTATGGTGATGGCATGCCTTTAAGAAACTCTCACTTATTACATCTGCTAAAATTCCTCTCTCGTATCATCACAGCATCATCGGGACCTCGGTGACATCAACAATTAAGTGAGGGCAACAGGTATAATAAAGCTTTGTGATTTCATTCTTCTCGAGGCCACAGACGCTTACTTTTTTCCCTTGCTTACGTCGCGCTTTGCTGAGATGTTGATGTCATCAATAAAGAAGATACAAGTATTATTAATCCCTCCCCCCCCCCGCACCCCAACAGCCCTTCAGTCTATCGCTTTTGACTTTGTATTAAAGGTTATATATTTTTGTTTTTGAATCTTCAGCGTTTCCTTGAGGTTGCATAAGGATTGTAGAAGTGATAGTACCTAAGCAATTACACATTTCAGTCACGACTCTTGGAATATCCACCAGAGAATATGGTCGGGCAAGTGACAATGAAGTCGACTCACCCAGCTCCTCCCGTCTTCCTCATGATAACCGACGTCCGTTTAATTTGCCTGCCCTCGGGGCTTCAGATTAACGAAGCAGAAAGTTGATCATTAACTGCCCTGAAGTAAAATGATAATGAGGTTTCTTGTGTTTAGATTCTCCTTTTATTTGAGTATGTGGGACATAAGGGAAAGCCCTAGCAGTTGGACCGTATCGTATTCTGACTTAGTTACTTCGTTATACAGCACTGTAACAGTTGAGTTTATGACTCTAACCTCTTATATTTTTCTCTCTGAACAAGCCAGTGAACAACCACTAGACGTTTGGCAGATGTTGGTTTCATGCGAAACCGTATATAAAATGATTTAATTTCAACAAAAATGAATATGTAAGGGGCTGTAATTATGAATAAATTTTCAATCATTTCGCTCTGCTATTACTTGATGCAGTGTTTCCTTTTACAGAATTGGTGGGTGACTTCGTTGTCTACTATGCGCGTAGAAAGACAACCGGAAAGAAAGTTGAACGTAGTTAAATTTGTCAGATTTGCAAGTAGCTGGAATAGTTATGGTAATAAATTTATGATCTATTTCAGGTGCTGTTTATATCTGAGATCGTACTTACACTATCTTTACCGAAGGGGAATTATCTACACTTTCTCCAACATATTTTCTCCTATCACTCGCTGGGTTTCATACAAAACATTCTTAGATAAGCGGTGTATAAATTTCATTTCCAAGAGGCTTGCCCAAAAATGGCAAAAATTTAACAAAACAAGTTCTCAAATATTTATAAATGTAATACATTCATTATTATGTTTAGAAAGCACTGACTTATAAAGAACAGAGATATACCTGGATGCTGATAAGTCGTTAGCTCAACCAGGAAGGAAACAATCTCGGAAGCATGTCAAGGACGCGTGTGATTTCAACAACATCGAGACGCGAGCCGTCATCAAGTTTTTTTTTTTTTGGCAAGTCAAGGCGCCGAAGGAAATTCACGCCATTCTGACAGAAACATTACCTTGTTTCCTTCCTTGTCGGGCTAAGGACTTATCAGCATCCCTGTATAATAGCAAAATTTTACAGATACTTGCTTTTACATTTTAATGTCTCCTGTTTCGTATTAAAGATGTGGGTATTAATTATGGGTATTAATTATGGGTATTAATTATGGGTATTAATTAGGTTACTTGATGGTTTACATTGATGCGGATTTTTGGGGTTAACTCTCTTCATCCATTTGAGGCACTAAGTTACAGCCCGGGATTAAAACGCAGGAGACTGTAGTCAATATTATTACATGCGAAGTATCAGAGTTCAGTTAAGATCCGCAGTCTAATTTCCTTGAGATTTATTACATTCTTTAGCATAAAGCCGTAAATGTGCTTACAATAGACAATTGCCTCGCCTCAAAGATAACTAACTCCATGCCGCATACTCCCACTTAAGAAGCTAATGTTCTTTTAGTTGCTCAAGAATTTCGCTGCATTGTTTGCAATCTGCAGTTTTATGACTGTTTTCACAGGCTCGCGGCACTACTCCTTGTCCTGAGCTGTATCAATCTATTACACTACCATTTCGTTCAATGAAGGCATATTTTTCTCATATCTACGCTTAGTTCTTCCAATCAGTCGCTTACATTCAGGTTTCCAACCAAAGCTCTGTATGATATTCAGATATTTCCCATGCACTCTATTTTCCCCGCTCACCTCAGCCTCTTCCATTTAATTATCCTAATGACGTGTGACGAGAAGTAAAAAGTATGAAACTCCTCGTTACACAGTTTTCCACTCCGTCATTTCGCTTCTTCCCTTGCCCGAAGATAACAGTTCATAAAAATCTGCAAGTTTCTTACTCTGTTAAGTAGGCCTGTTGTATATTCCAATGTACGTTGCGCCGTTTTGTTGTGTAATCTTCACTTTGCCAACTTTCTTCATTGCCTAGTAATAAGACCTACGTCTGATACGCCTTTTGAAGCGTCAAAGGGTCGAATACTTAACATATCTGCTGATATTATCAGGCAGAGCGTTTTTGAAGGTGTCTAACTGACTGACTAACTGACCCACAGACTGGCTCCATTAACTAACCAGTCAACTAACTAACTAAATAACTAACAGGGACAGAGACCTTATTGAGAAGCTAGCAGTTTCTCAGCCGGTCAAGAAATTACCTCCCTTTATGGAACCCCAATTTTAATTACGCTATTCACAAGACCCCGCCATTTTCCCGTAGCCTGAGCGAGATTAATAGCTTCCACGATCTCCCAGCCAATTTTTTGTAAGCTTGTTTTTTATATTATCTTCACATCTACGCCTAGGTTTTCCAAGCGGTCTCTTTCCTTCAGCTTTCCTCATCAGAACCCTCTATGCCTGTCTGCTCTGCCCCGTACGTGCCACGTGTGCTGCTTGTCTCACCCCTTTAAGTTGATCACCCAAATAGCAATATATAAAAAGGTAAAGCAGTCCCGTTACAGGCCTGGAGTGGCCCACAGGTTTCCAGGAAGTTAAGTTTCCCAGATTTCATGGCAACGGCACAGGATGGTGGTAAGGTTGTCAACCTTACGCACCAACCGCCTTTACCCTCAGGAAATACTCCTGGTACACATTTCTCTTAGAGGCTGAGTCGACCCCAGGGCCATATTGCGATCGGAAGGATTTTATGTCAATGAAAAATTCCAATGACACCTGCTGGGATCGAACAAACTACCTTCCGATTTGTAGCACAGCAATTTAACCACTGTGCCACCGTGGTTCCCAAAATAGAAATATATATGAGTTGCTTTTTTCGTAATGCTCCTCCTCATGCTATTTTAGCGGTTTAGCTGTTAGGGAAGTATGAGCCTCGATTTGTTTGCATTAACAGAGAAAATTGGGACGATACAGAGCCAGTTGTTACTTTACTATGACGCAACAACCCTTGAAGTGTTGGGGATTTAATCTCTTCTTTTTCATCTGTCTTTACGGATTGGACCCTCTGGCCCTTCGAACGTGAGAATTTACTTTTGAAAATGAGAATCTTATGGAAAATTTGTAGGTTCCTTGAACGAGTGATCGGATTATCTTAAGAATTAGACACACTCACAAACAGTGCGAACGTACATCCATGCGTCAACCTTCACGGCACTTCACCTTGAGCAAGTTGAATTTGTTCTACACATTTACACTTTTATTTTCCCAAGACAAATATTAGTGTTAATCCCTCTTCCATGACCTTCCAATCTCCTGACAGAAAAGTATCTCTGACAAACGCCCATTAATCTTCATAAAGAGAGACATTTGACTGGATTAGTTTAATTCGTATCTTCTGAAGTTTAGGAGTAAAATATTTTAACTGCAGTGTGCCATGGCCGAATTATTTTCAGAGCGCAATATTCTAACAGTTTAAGAATTGAATTTTTCAGTATGAAAATAGGCATTGGATTTTGAAAGCTTTTGGAACCAGAAAGTGAAAACGTCTTGAATTGAAACAATAGGTTTATATATTTCATTTAATAAAGAAGGTTACGTACTTAGGTTTGATGTCTTTAGCAATATGTCATTCTTAAAATTCGGTAGAATTTAGTGGAGGTAAAGACACTACTTATTGCTAGAAAAGGGTTTTATTGTTAGACACTTCGACTTCTTTCCAGGAGTGACCAATTCTGTTTTCAACTATTAGAGCAGAAAAATAGCAGAAGCCTGGACAATGACCTCTGGTAGTATTTGAAGGGAACAATGTAAAAGAAATTTATGGTCCGTAAAAAAGAAGAAGAAGAAGAAGAAGGAGGAGGAGGAGGAGGAGGAGGAGGAGGAAGAGGAGGAGGAGAAGGAGGCCGGAGAATAAGAATAAAATGAGATGCAGGATATATTACTAGAGAAAACATCGTAAAATTTGTTCTTTCTCTTAAATTGAGATGGTATGGATACATTGAAAGGATAAATAACTAAGGAATGTCAAAATAATGACTGCCA
>Ga0123352_10011612_pt1 | contig 13891 bp, 10 predicted proteins | sample TergutLab28metaG_FD_89700 | JGI IMG/M metagenome (GOLD analysis project Ga0123352, IMG submission 89700) | Labiotermes labralis P1 segment gut microbial communities from Petit-Saut dam, French Guiana - Lab288 P1 | ecosystem: Host-associated > Arthropoda: Insects > Digestive system > Gut ...
ATTCTGGGTGTTTTTGTTTGGTGGGGTGGTTTTTTTTTCTTGTCCGCCCCCACCCGCGCTTTTGTGGTAAATTTTTTCTGGTTTTTCCCCCCCCCGCGGTGGAGGGGGGGGGGGGGGGTAAAGTCCTTCGAAACCCACGACTACCTCCTCAAAATTCTTGACAAGTCATCTTTCTTCTTATCCCACTCGACGCTATAGGCCTGTAACGCGGTACAGCTTCATTCAATAATTTAATAACAACAGTATCGTTCGCGTTACTGGAGGATTACATCCACAAAGTCCCCATCATTCTTCATGACAACCTGCAGCGCGAGTTTCACCAACCTTACGGTCCTCCTACTTCAGTCACGTAACCGCAGCTACTACGAAAGCAGACGATGCTGGCACCTTCACTGCTCTGACTGCCGAAACACAATGATCAGCGCGCAGACGATTTCGCCCACTTTCCCGTCTTGTGACATCAGCCTAGGCAAGCTAACGTTACCTGCGCCTCGAGGTGTAGACTTTATGAAATTAATTCTGCTATACCTGAATGAAATTACGTACCCCCAACAGTGGTCACTCATGTACGTCTTCTGAATTCGTACCAACATGGAGGTTGTGGGTAGTTCTGAAGTTGCAGAAAGGCTGACTTCATTTAACGGAATATCATGAAATGTTTGGTGGTAATGTATACTCGAGACACATGCAAATTTACGTGCAGGACAGAAACCAAACAACAACAAAGATCGCATAAACTGCATAAATATTTATTTTCAGTTTGATATCGATATGTATCCTCCTGAATAACCACTAACGCTGGGGAATGACATGGTTATGGGCTATATACACACACCTACGAGGTCTTCTTTTGAAATAAATGTGTAAGACAGGGAACTATATGCAGAAGAGTCCTTCTCTAGAACCTGGTAGTCGCTCAGCTTTACAAACAACTGTCTTTTATGGAATGAAGAATTACTGCCATATAAACAAGACTCCAAAACGATTACCCCATTCCGAGCCACATGAATCCAGTTCACAGACCCAAATCACACATCTTCACGGTCCATTTTATTAGTCCCTATTTATGTCTAGTCTCGCAAGTGATCTCTTCCCTTCAGGGTTTTCGACTACAATTCCGTGTATGCGTTTCTTAAACCCCCGTACGTGCTACTTGCCCTGACTTTCTTTCTGTCCTTGATTCAATCACCGTAATAGGATTTTATTATAGGTAAATATTAAGAAGTTCCCCATCATATTAAATTTTCTAGCTCCCCCATACCCCGCCTCTACGGTCGAGATATTCTTCCCAGCACCCTGTGAGAGAAAAGTTAAGAAAATGTTGACGGCGCAAACCTTTTTCAGTTATGACCTCACTTTCAGGGAGGCAGCGGAATATTAAAGAAACGTTACGCATACAGGCCGAGCACTAAGTTGAATAACTATTATTGCCAAGTTACGATTATTCTCTTTGTCCATACGAAGGTACAGGCGTTACTCGCATTCGAAACAGCCATGTAATGAATGAGAGAGGAAAGCTAATCGTGGATGCAAATTTTAAGCAATAGTGCACTACACTTCAGTTGCCGAATACCTAACATTCCGGTCACTGTGACCGTTTCGCTTTAGCGTCAGTGGCGGAATATAACTTAACTTGACCATATCGAGATCGAAGGGCAAAAATGCATGCCTGTCAAAGTTTATTATTCACCAACCAATGCTCAAGTGATTGTCTTAAAACTAATATTTAAATTTATATTAAAATCTCTCCGACATGTTTCGGCGCAGTCACACCATCTTGAGGGAGCTCATTATCCGTGCTTGCTTAAGTTACACTTTGTTAAAATAATCAGTTGTGGTTCATCTGTGTATGATTAAATAGGTGGTGATGTAGCTGCATATATTGGTAGTGTCTGTAATGAATAAGTGTATCAGGTACCGTATTAATATAATTTTCAAATTAAATCGTACCGAAATTGGCTGGACCTGCCCTTGTTGAAGTGCGTATGTCGCACTGTTCGGGAGTAGACTTAATCGGGGAATGCGAACAGTGCGACACACGCACATCAACAAGGACACTATCAATATATGCAGCCACATCACCACTGATTTAAACATACACTGATGAACTATAATTGACTGTTTTAACAAAGTGTAACTTTAGCAAGCAAGAATGCGCTCCCTGAAGATGGTGTGACTGCACCGAAACATGTCGGAACTATTTTAATGTAAATTTTATTATTGTTTTTACGACAATCACTTGAGCATTAGTTGGTGAATAATAAACTTCGATAGTATCGAGATGAACGGTACGATTGTGAAAAAAAAATTAAAAAGTATGCATACCTGTATTAACCGCAGCACAAAACAGAATGCATACCTGTAACGACCGGAGCCCAACACATAATGTATGCCTGTACTAACCGGAGCACAACACAAAATGCATGCCTGTAACGACCGGAAAACGAAAAATGGACACCTGTAATGACTGGAACATAACACAAAATGAGTACCTGTACCGACCGGAACATTACACAAAATTGCTTACCTGTAATGACCGGAAAACAAAGCAAAATGTATGCCTGTAATGACCGGAACAGAACACAAAACGCATACCTGTAACGACCGGAAAACAACGCAAAATGCACGCCTGTAATAACAGGGAAACAACACAAAACTCCAGATTTCCATCCTGATATCACTAGCAGACAGTCGGAATAACCTGTATGACAAACAACTATTGCTGTGTATACAGTACTAGGCTCCTGAAGATGGACAGTAAACCTGTCTGAAATATGTAGTTCTATTCCAAAATAAATTTGAAAAACAGTGCAACTCGTTGGTTTTTTTTTTTATAAGAATCAAATTAAGTACTCAGCCATGAGAAAGGTCAGAATGGTTTTGCTGCCTTCAAGGGTAAAACTAAAATATAACAGACATCAATCGTTTTTTATTCCCTTTCTTTTGAAGACATGCGTGATGTCTCACTGAAATTAAGACAGCCACAATTTCAAGTGGCCTCGACTTTGAAATGAGTTTGTTTGGCCTCGAAGCCGTGCAGGTACAAGCGACGACCTTGTTGACGGAAATAAACAGCCTTGCAAACAAGATCAGTAACTACAAGAAAGCCTGTATGCCCTATACGGAAAATGACAAATTTGGACAGTAGTTGATATTTCCGAAGGTACGATAATCACGGAGAAAGATTAATCAGAAATACAAACATCTGAATCACTGAAAGTGGGCAAATCAAAAAGAAAGAGATCGGCGTCGCCTGTAGCACGTACGGACTACATAAAAAATGCGTAAATAATTTTAGTCGGAGAAACTGAATGTAGGACACCATTCGGCAGACCTAGGCGTCAATTATAACATTAAAATTATAGAATCAAGAATGGGCATGTAAATTCATATTCCGATTACAGCAGGCATAATTTTAAAGCTATATTTGAACGCTGATAACACTGCACAGTATTGCAAGTTTGTTTTCTTTCCTCTGTGACGCAGAGTATTTAAACACCAAGCAAAAATATGGCCACCTTCTGGAGCAACATACCGTGCATTGTGGTAGACATGTCCCGAGCGAACATGCTGCCTCTATTTTCGGGACAAAAAACACTGGAATAACAGGTTTATCTGACACGTGGGTGCCTACCAACCAAACTACGTAGCGTCAATTTCAATATTACAGCGTCAATTTCAATATTACGTCGTCTTAAAGCACACAGCCGCCAAAACCTTAAATTTCACACGCGAAATGTTTCACACACGGACACACACACACACACACACATACATACATGCTTACGTACATACATACATACTTACGTACAAACACACATACACACATACATACGTACGTACGTGCATACATACAAACATACATACTTGCATACATACACACACATAGACACACACATACATACATACGTACGTACATACATACACACATACATAGACACATACATACATACATACATAGATACATATGTCATGGAACTTAAAGCGACATTCCTAATATCATGTGCGCCTATCAGTTTCTTGAGACAGTTTAAAAACAAAGAACTCCGAACTGCCCTTTACAAGTAGGTTACAACGATTCACATAAAAATCAAATCTGCCCGACAATTTATGAAATTCATCGCTTAGTTTCTAATATGAACCATGCGGATGGATAGAAGGACACGACATGTTCATTATCAGTTCATTTTATGCATTAAATGGAAAAAGAGACAAAAAAAGCATTCAAAAGACACAACCCGTCAACTGGATGACAAAAGCGCGACTCAGAAGCCGACTGCTTTCTGATACGTTATGACAGTACCTCTCTGCTTAAGTACCAAAGATTCGGAGATACCCGCTGCATTCATATTTCGCCCGAAAAGCAAGCGATACTCTTCTACCCTAAGGACTACTCCTAACTCAACCAGCCCGAAGCTGGAGAGAGCAGTTTCCTCCAAACGGCTGGCAATTATTGACCAAATTACACGGCGTCACATTTCAGGAGACACAAATATTCATATTTACTGCGGTGCGAAACTCAAATCACGGATGCAATAACCTAGCTGACAGGGTGGGTCTTCTGCGATATTATGCCGCCTAGTTGAGAGAGGGATCAACGTCTTCCCTACACCTCCTGCCTCCAATCCACATACAAGGGTAAAAACAGATGGAACTGGAGGCAATAATACCCTGCAAATGAAAGCAGCGGGTTCTCCCGAAACGTTGGTATCTAACCACCAAGTTCGATGGGGTCACATCACAGCAGACGGTAATCTTCAACGATCAAGCTAAAAAGGTAAACTGTTAAGTGAACATAGCATCTACGAAACTGAAAATATGCAAATTTCCTGTGTCATCAGACGTATTTTTCTTCTGGTTTTATTATTCATTTTGCCAGAGCATGTTGCACGTATCTTTTAGAATCATAAACTCCTTAGTTACTCACTTGCTACAAAGACACGCAACAAGGGCATTCTTTGCCAGAGCAAGAGTATAAAGGAATCGAGAGACTGCCACGTAGGGTTGCACACATGAGGACTCAAGGCCAACAAGTAAGGACACTCCTACAAGGAAAACGACGCCCAAATAACCTGCGGTCCGCGACAATCGGTTCCACTTCTACAGTTTATTGCAAACACCGTTGCGCAAATGACTGAAAACAACGTAGCGAATGATACAAGCTACAATATATTGCACATACTCCTGAGCAAAAGACTGACAACAATCTAGCGAACAACACCAACAAGAAGCACAAAAAGAATTTAATTCTGAAGGGACCACTCCAAGCTACAATAGAAGCTCTGCGACTACCAGTTTCCTTAAGACGTTCCTGAAAGTTACACTAAAGTCAGCAATACGACATCTAAAAATCAGAGTGTATGTATGTGTGCCTGTTCATGTAACTTGGTAGGAATAACACAGCAATGGAGACCACCGGACATACATAATTTTTAATTTCCTGCCACTAACACATACAGAGAAATAATCGGTGTTCGGAATACTGAAGTGAAGAGAATATTAAGGTCATGCCATGTAGTATGAAAAAACTTTGTATGACTAGGCTTATTATGCAACTTCCGTTGGAGTGGCGCTAATGTACAGTGCAAAATAACGTCCATACTTTAATCTGTCTATTTACTGGCAATAACTAGTGAACAATTCCATTTGGATCTGTACAGCCGGTATGCAGATAGGTAAACATGACGATAAAATAATATGAAATTCCTTCAGGTAATAAGTATGTACATGGCGAAAACGCGAATGAGGCTAAATCTGCCAACATAAAATGCCGGGTGTCGTACATTTGTAGCAATTATGCACGTAAATGGAAAATTACATTTCATAATGATGAATGCACAATTTCTGTAAGTCATTATACATGCGAGAACTAAAGTATCTGAAGGAAAACAGGATTTACACAAGTTCTTCCCCGACCTCCTTATTACGTAAGGCAACAACTGGCTCTTTTGTCTATGAAAGTAATGTGGGCTTATCATTTCAACAATAACAAAATGCAGTATAAGTTAGTCTCCTTGGCTGCATAACGGACTTCAAAGTTTGAGACAAACAATATGCCCACCTCAATATTTTGTATTTGCCTCTAAGGCTATTATTATCCCTTCAAGTGTAGAGGTCACTTTAGGTACCACCCGCTTTAATGTTAAAAAATCCTACGTTCTGCCCACAGAATGTATATAGGCTACGTATTTCGTACGGATGACAGAACAAATAACGATTGACTGGCTTTTATGACCGACATGGAGTGTTTACTGCGCGGTACGAACTGAATCCTTAAATAAAATTCAGGCTAACTTGGTCTTTGATCTGCCTTGTCTCACGCTTCTCACCGCGGAGACCCCGCTTCGATCTCAGGCCAGTACATGTGAAGTTTGTGGTGGAAAAAGTGGCACTGGGAAAGGGGTTTTTTTCCCCCAGAGTATTTTGTTTTCTTCTGTTAATATCATTACACTAACTCTCTACGCTCATCTTCATCTGAATGCTGCCCGGGTAGACAAACGGGCGAAGCCTGGGGACATTCAAACAAAGGATTTCACTTGGTCTTTAACGGGCAATTTTTTAATTCTACTTCTGTGTACTCCAGTCCGGTCCGTTACCACAGCATCGCCTGACTCACTCATGTAAAGGTGTGGTTACAGAGAGGGACACCTGGTGGGTGTGGCTACCACCGCCATCCTAAACACCCGAAATGGAAACTGACATGAGGTACGTGTATGCCACTTCAGTGTATTTTCAAAACTCGTATTTTATCTGCTAACCATAACAGCACGTTCCAGGGACACACATAACTCCAGCAACAATAAAACGCCATCAATTTCCAGTTTAACTTCCACTTTTTTGTTTCTGCCTCCAGTCTGTCACAAACCACTCTTAAGAACATAAATAACTTGGTCTATAAATGATGAAACAAGATTTTATGTAGGCACGGAACTACATAAACCGGTAAATTACCATCACCTTAGTCTTAATTTATGGAGCAGTATACATTGTAGAATCCGTAAGGCTTGCTCGCTCTTCAGCAAACAACGATTCAGTGAAACATAGTCAAGGTTTCGCTGTGTCTTGATTAAAGAATAGCAATTACATTAACTGTGTGTTGTGGAAGTATAAAGACTGTCAAAGTAACGCATACCTGATGAGATTGCTCCTTAAGGGCTATCATTATTATATGACGAGAACTGTGACATTCTGCCAGCCGGCAGTATCAATAGAATCGGTTAGCTCTATGAGTTTTTGCTCACAGAGTAAAGTAATGTACCGTTTACTGCGAGTAGCTCCCTAGAACTGAATTCCTGAGATATGCATTTAAGACTTACAAGAAAACTTAATTAAACCGTCACAAATGATACAAGAAGCAGGTTTAACGCTAGAATGAAAAGACCGATTTACATTAGTTTACGCGGTATTGTTTCTGACTCATTACCGGTTCCGATCTCGACCGAGATATCATCTAGCCTGAGGTATTCGTGACTTTAAACCCAGTTTCTCCTTTAAAAAAAAATACCAAAACATATCTTAAATTACGCCACGACAGCCCGTTCCACATTCTTCCTAATTTATTACAAATTCAACACCCCGCCATTCGACGCTATATACTCTGAGATATTGAAACAACAGTAGATAAACGTATAAGTAAATGTATGATAATCGGAACGACCACAAAATTTATTAAACCGGGAACAAATAAGTCAGTGATGTTTATTAGTAAAGCATATCTCACTACAATAACCGGAGAAGATTACCCAGCAGGTTTGTGCAGAATATGTATCCTGCAGATTGGTATAGAAACTGTACCCTCCAGGCTGGAACGGAAACTGTACCCATTAGGTTGGTACAATATACCCTGCAGGTTTGTGCAGAATATGTACCCTGCAGGTTGGTGCAAAATATGTACACTGCAGATTGGTATAGAAACTGTACCCTCCAGGCTGGAACAGAAACTGTACCCAGCAGGTTGGTACAATATACCCCGCAGGTTTGTGCAGAATATGTACCCTGCAGGTTGGTATAGAAACTTTACCCAGAAGGTTGGTACAGAATATGTACCCAGCATATTGGAGTATAAACTGTACCCGGCAGGTTGGTACAAAATATGTACACTGCAGATTGGTATAGAAACTGTACCCTCCAGGCTTGAACAGAAACTGTACCCAGCAGGTTGGTATAATATACCCTGCAGGTTGGTGCATAATTTGTACCCTGTGTATCCTGTAGCAGTGCGATATTTATTTATTTATTTATAATTACAGTTTCCTTCACAAATCTGTCCGTACCTCACTGTACGGTATACAACGAATAAATTTTAGTAAAAAATGAGCTAAAAAGATAGGGAAGGAAACGGCCGAGGCTAAATTTGTTCTTGGGGCTCGGCACTCTCATGGACGGACTGGAAAAAATCATGAAAAAACTCATTCAGGGCAAATGTCCTGGTCAACATTCGAACCGATCATCTCGTAAATACAGATCATTAGTGATACCTGTTGAGCCAACTTATTCGGTGAAATACCGATAAAGCATTAATTCCAACAGTTCCTTATGCATGTCTCAAATTGGTGTAAATATACCATACAGATATATCAGCTTACACTTATTAGCTATGTTGGACAACAAATAAACTGGGATTACTGCCATTTTCACCCAGTAGTGTTTCACGAATATCGAGGTAAGTAAACTCGAAAGATGCCAGTCTTCTGGGATACCGCCGTGTAGACTTGAACAGAGACACAGTCTCGGACAATCTTCCTGCCTCCACCTTCTCGGTAAGCTAAGGTCTTCCCAACTTCGATAAATGAAGTCTTCTTGGACTACCAAAGATGGAGGCAGAAACTTCGTCCGAAGCAAATCAACCTGCATGGTGTCAATCTACCTCAGCACTAACCACTGAACCTAAAAAATCTCGCACAGGTGACATCTCTTGGGCAAGCAGACGTCCTGCAATCCCCAATGCAAACCAAAGAGCTACCTCGAAAGTACATTCGGGTAACTGTAACGACGCTACGTCAAATACACTCTATTAAAGGAATTTTGCATTAATACGTTTCTTCCTCAGTTAGTTTTCCCATCAACCCGAAGTTACGAGAAAACCGCTCCACTTGCGCGGAACGCTTTCATGAACAGCGCATGAGCTACAGGGTGTTACGGCGCTACCGAACGTCATGACCGAGTTCCGCGTTGTATGACCGTGTTGTAATACAGTTCACAGCGGGAGTTAAACCTAAGATAAATAACTTTACAGCTATAACTAGCACAGGGCAACACATGCATCTTGGCACAAATTGCACCAACGACAAATAATTCAACAAAACGATTCCGACCAGCTAACTGAAGCCGAAACAAGTACCACGAAATAACGAAAGTAAAGTGTCTCTTTGTGTTGACTGTCCATGTGTTTATGTGTTACGCAATCAATGGCCGACAACACATCAACAAATCGACAGCAATTCCTAGACGCAGTCTACACAATTAATGTAAGTAAATTGTGACAAAATCTAACACACTTCGTGATAATATGAATTACAAATCGTGGTATGTTACTAAATTGAATACCTCTTAATTGGCGTTGTTTAAAAGATGTGTATGATTTTAATCGCTCTACTTCAGCAGGAATTCCTCAACAGTTGGGGGATTACTGTTCTCTCAAGCAGGGCTGTTCCACAGAGTTAGTTCGTCTGTTTGTTAGTTAGTTACTAAGTTCGCCTAAGTTAAACAGCTAGGGTTTCTATCGTTGCAGCAGCGCGGATTCACAATCGGACTCTATTCTCCCTAAGTCCGGCCGACCCCAAACGCAGAAGCAGTTCATTGCGTGGCTGCCCTGCCTACAAACTGTCACATGAGATATACGTCAACGCAACGTACAGAAAGCAGCGCAACAGGCGTTACTTAAGTCTCAGCCATGTCTCAGGCTTTTCTGATGTTTCACAGCACATAGCGTCGAACGGTAGAATGACTGGTGAACTGGAAAGGATTTGACAGCAAGCGGTAGTGGCCTCTGCGAGGTAACAGTCCGACATCAGACTGGAAGAACCAAGCAAAAGCAATCGGTATGACAGATGAACCATCAGTGATTCGAACTAGACATCTCCCAAATGCAAGTCTACAGTGTTAGCGGTAAGTCACCCGTTTGCGGAAGGTAATCATGAAACCGACCTTTTTAACGTTGCGGTTGTAATTCTGCCGAAATACCGGCCCTCTGAATGATCAGAACCAGTGAAAACCAGATACAGAAGGAAAGTTACATTCATATGGAAATAAAGAACTAATTAAATTCGGGGAATACTTGCTGTCATTCAGCTGAGAACCCAACGTTCATCGTTTCTGTCTAAAATACAAAGGGCGAATTACAATGGACGCACAAAACTACAACTGTAGCCGTTGTATTTTATGGGTGTTCAATCTGGTTTTTCACCCTAAAATAAGAAAGCAGACTACATCAGAGTGCCACTGAAGACAAGCACGGAACTCCCAGTACTGCACTAACACACATTTATAACACAAAATGTGGTTGCTGATTTCACAAACTGCTCTCAAAGCGATCGAACCATACATTAGCAGTGACAACTCGAGGAGGTACAGGGGCCTGTCCGACGTCTGATACAATATACGTGGCCTACCGACCCACTACAGCCGCCGTCAGCAAGAATTAGACCTTCGCTGGTGTGATCCTGACACTATAAATCAACATCACATCTCTCGCTAATGTAATTTTAAGAGAAGCGAACGTCACTGACAATATCGTGTTATTGGCTGCAAGGCTTAATTAACTCAAAGGAGCAGAGTCCTTTTTGGGAAGCTAAGAGTTCCTCAAAAATTTTAGAGAGGACATCCCGTTGTGTATTATCAAATTTGTATAATATATTATGTACCGTCAATACACAACATACATCAAGACAAGATGCAATAGTTACAATTAGGTCGTATTTGGCTACATGTTTCGGCCCTGACCGGCAATCTTCAGGCCAATAATTTTTATTGTACTTCAGCTAGTCATAAAACTCCGCACGTTTTACGGTACACACAAACTCCCTACAGCTTTCACAAAGGCCCTATCCTGAGCCAGATGCTAGTGTACCCCCTCCAGTCTACTGCACACTGCCTGCAGTCAGGAAAAATGTCTTTCTACGTCAGCAAACGGTGGTGGCAGTAGGCAGGAAAATTATATCCACAAGTCGCAACGTCGAAATACATAGGCTTAACTCCTTGTAGCAGAGTCCTACTTCATAAGCTAATTCCTACATCCTCGGTCACACTTTATGGAACCCGAAAGTTCAATATCCTACTCCAAACAGCCTAGCACTTCTTCCACTACTGAGCCACACCATCAGATACTATTTCTTTAAGACATACTTTAATAGTATCCTCCCAGCTACGCATACACGTTCAAGCCGTCCCTTTTCTTCATATTTCCCCACTAAAAAACTCTGTGGCATTTCTATTCTCCCCTCTACGTGCCACATGCACCGTCCGTGTCATCCTCCTCGTATCTGAGTGAAATATCATGAATTTCGTCACTATGCAGTCTTTTCTATGCCCTGTTGCTTCCTGCTAGACCCAAGTATCTTCGTCAGCACCAAACCCGCGAGCGCCAACAGTCCATACTCTTCCTTAATGTGAGAGACCATGTTGCACATCCATGTACAACAGGCAAGCCTGCTTCCAATTCACTATTAACGAATAATCCTATCATTCCATGCCAAGTATAGGCCTATACACGTAGTCTGAGCTAATGACAGTCCTGCTAAACAAACCACACTTATTTTACCCTTCGTATTCACTCTAGCATATTGTCTCCCTGTATAAGACCTACAAGAAACAATGACACAAATCTCAAGGAAGATCACAATAATTGAAAGCTGATACATTTTTGGCCCAAACAGTGATTCTAAATGGGCTATGAATATGACACTGACAGAAAACAAAGCATGCTAGCTGGGCCTCGACGGTTTCATTAAGAAAGCAAAGTGCGTGCAGCAGGGTCGCAGACAGAATGGCCAAACGATGTTCACAGTCAAAAGATGCGATTGATCAACGAGCCTTAAACGATCACGCTCTCTCAATTTGTTCCGGACACAACAAGCAGGCGATTTCAGCCCTCCGCCGCGAAGTAGATGCGACCTGCGCTATTCTGGTCGAAGGAATTACCACCACACGCTGCGTAATAGTCCAGAAAGGCGCAGTTCTGACAACTTGCAGACGTTCCACCTCATAACGAACGTGCTAACACACATACTACTGCTGTTTGAATACAATATCAGTTATCACCACGGATCTCACCTAGTACAGGGGTAGGTAATAGTTTTTACTTGTGAGAAGGATATGATGGTAGACAGCATGTCAGGAAAAACTGTACTTGAATTTAAACACTTAAATACTAACGCCAATTACAGATTCGCCAAGGGCGTGAATACTACTTAATAATTAACTAAAATTAATGCAACATTCTGACCGTACCTAACAAGGTACACAGTGCGCTTTGACAATAAAAACTAATGCGTGAAATTTGTATAGGCAAGTAACGGGCACTTATGCGAGAAATCATGCCCAACACATAAATACATTGTGTCGGCAAAATGGAGAGCTTCTATTGTTAAAACCGGGCCTCGAAACGTTAATTCGCACACAACAAAATATAAGTTGTTGGTACCAAGGCCTTACGAGGTTCACTAAATCGAACTGTACGGGGCCTCACCCGATAGTTTAACACCCAGTCATAGGTGTGGTTACTGAAAACAATATATTCGTTTACTGCAGACCCTAAAGACCTACTTGCACTTTGTTAAAACTTACAGCTGTCACATCCAGTATAGCAATGACGATTTAATATACCGCGTTATCAGAGTCTGCAATTCCTTCTGTATACACCGTGTGAGTAAGTAAATACCAATAACGCAGCGTATTCCTAATATTATCCGAAGACTGCCGCCAGCCGACATGAATCAGCCATTTGATGGAACGCTGCTACCATGAAGTCTAGTGAGAGTGAAACACAGAGCGGTTAATCTCACAGGCACACCAGCCGCAGTAACACACATAATCAACGGCTGAAACACACGTCATTTCAGAGGAATTCAATCAGTGGCTTTCGCGAAGCAAATTCTAACGTATTATGCGTACAGTTTTAATGCGCTTTCCGCAGACTGCAAAAATTAGATACATAACACGCCACTGTGTAATTTTCCAAATCACTTTGCAGATTTAAATTAAGCAGGACTGGAGGTCTACCCACATCAACTGACCAAACGAATTTCATTTTAGTCTCCATCGGTCCGCATCACACGCAAAGTTCTAACCATGATTCTACAAACTAGACATCGCGCAAATATACACCGGTATGTGGTCCTTGCTGTTTTGCACGCTTCACTGTACATCGAACAGCAGTTGGCCGTGAAGGGATGACAGCAGCGTCTTCTGCCGGCCGTAACTCACTATCTCCCACCCTCGCAATGTGACTTCCAAAAGCTGTAATGAAAACGGCTACAGGCATTTCGACCTCCAACGAACAACGCTTAGGATCATGCAGCAATAATACGAGTATCTATCGGCAGAGATTCTGACACTGCTCATAACACGTGCTGTAGAGCAGCCGGAGCATGAACAGCTCAGTCAGTACAGTGAACAGGCTGTAAGTAGGACTGGCGGGTTCGTGTGTATATCCTACGCAAATATTTACTGCCCTCACCACCGAAAATCAGACCGACACGGACGCCACCCAGGTGCCAATGAAGGGGGAGGGGGGTTGATCGGGCCGTCCTTCCCATATGTCTTCACGCACAGATGGCTAACTTACGTAATTCTACTGGGAATTTTCAATGTAAAATCGTAATTTATTTATACAGGTAGAGATCGCCCATGACATGCCTATGCAGGCACGGAAGGGTTGGGGGGGGGGGGGGGG
>Ga0123352_10011617_pt1 | contig 13890 bp, 12 predicted proteins | sample TergutLab28metaG_FD_89700 | JGI IMG/M metagenome (GOLD analysis project Ga0123352, IMG submission 89700) | Labiotermes labralis P1 segment gut microbial communities from Petit-Saut dam, French Guiana - Lab288 P1 | ecosystem: Host-associated > Arthropoda: Insects > Digestive system > Gut ...
CCTTGTGATGCTGTAACATTGTCAATAGTAAATCTAAATTCACCTGGAATAAATCCTGGTGCGTCTTCTATTTGCGATGGTCTTCCTAGATAGTAATTTGGTACGCGCAGTGAGAAGTAATCTCTTATGAGGAGAATATCAAGATCACAAATAACACCATCAAAATTAACATTTGCTGCTCTTAAATTGAAATCATATGCGCCAATATTATTGCATTATGTTCTATAGTCATGTTATAGTTATGTAGGCCTTAAGCAGGCAATCAAGCTTTAAGTAATTAAATACAACAACTACAGCAACCATGCGATGCACCAAACATCACATGGCGCGCATTAGGGATGTACCACCATCGCCTAACCCGCACAGGTTTAACCCGCTACTGTAGCTCACTTATTTTACACCATTTCTCCCCCTCCTTCAAGTTTGGGCGGATAGGTATTGGTTTAAAACGGTAGCCTTGGCGTGTTATTATCCTGTATACTTTATTATGTATTTTAGTATGTATGCTACATATTAAAGCGCGAAGGCGGTGTCGGATTATAATTAATCCGTCGTTCCTACGCGCTTTTTGCTTGCTTTTGGTTTGTTTATAACGTTTAAAGAAAAGGAGGCGAAAGATTATGAATGAATCGTTAACAGTCACAGTTGACGATATGGGCAGAGTGCTTATCCCAATCACCCTTCGGGAGCAGGCAAATTTAAAAGCTGGAGACAAGCTTACCATTTATCTAAATGATAACTTAATTGTTATGCAGCTGTCGGAAGAAAAAGTGGAGTAGCAGTAATTGTAAAGTATCAAGAGTTCAAGTGGTATCGCTCCGACACCACTTGAATTTTTACTGCCTTCTATATACAATCAATCTCAAATATAAAAATGGAGGCTGGCATGAAAAGAAAACTGTTTTTATGTATGATTGGATTTGCTTTAATTATAGGGGCAGCTGCTCCTGCTTTTTCGCAAAATTATGAAAATGAGCGGGATAACATCGGCGGATTTAATACTGTAATCATAAATGGACAGGCAATATCCTTGACATATGATATTATTCATGTAGACGGACATATGTTATTTCCAGTGCGTTCGCTATTTGACACATTGGGTTTTGTTGTGGAATGGGATGGTGATGAACGTACTGTAACGCTCACCCGAGATGGCAATGTAATAACCATTTTCATAGGCGGCGATATGTTCACTATCGACGACAAACCTTATCAAATAGAAATTCCTGCGCGTATTATAAATGACCGTACTTTTGTGCCTATTAATAATCTGCTGTCTGCCATTGGGTACGAGTTGAATATAGATTTCTTAATTCGCGCAGCAGGGTTTATCCGTGAAGAGGGTATTGTTTGTAATAATGAGTTGGACGCGTTGTTTTTAACTTTGATTGCCCAGGAAACAATAAGGCGCGTGCTTGATGCTGCTACCAATATTATCGATTTAAACCAGGGTGAAATTGCTGAAATAGTAGGAAGCGTTATTGGCGAATTTGAGCATTACAGCTACCTTGTGGCTGATGACCTATTTATAATTATATGGGATGAGGATTGGGAGATTGCGTATGCCACCGTATCGGGTGATACCCTTAACATAATCACCGTGTTTTTTGCAGCAGGAGATTTTTGGCCTCATGAGGCGGAATTTTATTTCTACAGAGATTGGGCAATTGCAGTTGGTTTTAACCATGCATTAGCGGAGAGAGGTATTGAAGCTGTACCCGCATATCAACATCATATCGTGGCGGCTGGAGACACGCTTTCCAGCATTGCTATGCTGTATTTCGGAAGGTCCGACTTTGACATAATTGATCTAATATTAGCGGCCAACGATATGACATTTGATGATGCGCTTTTAGTTGGTCAGGTGCTGGTCATTCCTATATTGTAGAGTCGGGCTTGTGTCAGAACTTTTGTTATAAACAAAATTCAGTTGGGTGCGGAGCGCACCCAACTGAATTTTAGTTATCATTATTTATCCCATTACGAACCGTAAGTCGCAGCGTTCTTCTAGGTTGTATGCAGAAAAATAGTTTTCCTCCATCGGTATCCATTTTTCTATAAATTGTACAAGGCCTGCTTCGCCGTTTCGTAGTTTAATACGGCGCAGGCGCTCTTCTTCGCTGGTTGTTAAAAAAATTTTTAAATCATAATACGCAAACAATTTTGGATGGCAGCTATATGAACCTTCGAATATAACTAAATCGGAAGGTTCTATTTTTATTGGGTTTCCCATTTCGTGCTTGCGAGGGTCGTATGGGCAGTAGGAAAAAGCTTCTCGATTCATTAATGGTGGAATCACTTCTTCCAAAAATCGTTCAATGTCTATATTGCCGCCGGGTGTATTTAGGCGCTCAGGTGTTCTCTGCACTAAACGTGGGAAAAAATGATCCATATGGATAAGGCTACAATTGCAAATTTCTTGTAAACATGCGGCAAGGGTTGTTTTACCCGAGCCGCATCTTCCATCGATTGCAATGAGTGTGAAACCTTTATTGTTAGATGGCAATTTTTTAACTTCGGTTAAGACCGCGCGTGCAATTTCATGTGTATCAACTTTCAACGGTTTACCTCCTGCTGGTTTGCTTCTGGATTATTTTTTGAAGCGTATCACGCCCACCCGGTGTAAAACCAGCATAATTGCCGGAATTAATACAAGCTGTAGAATAATTCCAGGAAGGGCATTTACAATTGCACCGGCAATAAATACTTGGAATGTAAACACGCCATCGGGACTAAAGCCAAGCAGTAGCACTGCCATTGCAACACCCCACACGATTCTTCCAACGATCATGGCGATAATTAAGGAAGTGTATAGGGCGACGATCCCTTGCTTTTTAAAGCTGCTATATATTAGGCCAATAATAAAGCCGTATGTAGCCAATTCAAATGTCATCGCAATTGCCATTGGGAACATAATGGGCATACCAAATAGTAGACTGCGCATAATCGGCAGTATAAGCCCGACTGTAAAGCCATATTTTTTGCCACAGATTAAACCGCACAAAAGCACCGGCAAATGCATGGGCAGTAACATTCTGCCAATTTCGGGTATTTGGCCTGTTAGGAATGGTAAAACAAGACCGATTGCAATAAACATTGCAGCGCGAGCCAGGTTTTTTGTTGATAGCATATCCATTGTTTGAGACATGTTTTTTCCTCCTTGGGTTTAGACGCAGTTCTTAGTGCTGCGTTTTTGCAACGGTTTTATTATAGCTAAATTGTAACAATGTGGCAAGTTTCGACAAATAAGACAAAAGGATACGGTGGTTACGTATCCTTTTTGAATGTAATGTTATTGGGTTGTGATTTTTATTATTTTAAAAAATAGATAAAAGCCTAATCCACCCACAATACCATAGATAGATATAATGATGTAAACTTGTTGCAAAGTAAATATTCCTGCCAGCAACGCAAAAGCTAGACTTAGACAAACCTGTGCCGCATTTTGGCCAACGCCGCAAAATATCATTACTGTCGATCTGCCTTCTTCTTTTATTTCTTTTTGCAGGGCGTTTGAGATCAAAATTTCTGTTATTGCCATAACCATGAAAGCAAGGCCAAAAATTAAAAGGGCATATTGGCTCCATATCAATGCAAAAAATGCGAGGAATAAGCATGCCAGTACGTTAAGCAGAAATATATGCTTGAATGCAGAAATCTTTTTTTGCACTACAGGTGCAAGGATGTCTCCCACCGCAACAAAGGCAAATCTTATGACTAAAATAGCACTGACCCAAATTTCACCCAGCCGAAAGTCATTGATAATAAGGGCGTCAAATTCGTCTAAATAACCTCCAAGGCTTGCAAAAAGTACTAAAAATAAAATGGATGCAATAACAGTTTTATTTCCTTTTATAAAAATTCTCGCTTCTTTAAAGGTGCTAAAAAAGCCTGTGGTCTCTTTTTTTAGCCGTTTTGAGTAAAAGTTTACTTCTCGGATACGCAGGGCCAATATTATATTTATGAAGCATATGGCAGCGGATATGAGTGCAATAGCTTCTATGCTAATGAAAATAGCAATTGCCCCTGCGGAGGATATTCCGGCGACAACGCCAATGGTTCCGTAAAAATGGGCTTTGCCATACACTTTTGCAAAATCTTCTTCACGTCCGTCACTTTTTAGGTTGTCATAGATTAAGCCCTGCTCGGTTCCGGAGCCTGCGCTTGCCATCGCCCAAAAGGCGTAACCGGCGGCAAACATAATAAACGAATTGGAAAAAAACCATATAATGAAACATATGCCATGAAGTGCTTCGCCAATGGCTATCATGTTTCTTCTGTTCCATCGGTCGGCTAAAATTCCGCCGGGTATTTCAAATATCATAGCAAATACACTCCAAAGTGCGATTAGTATGGCGACATCGGTTGCGGACATTCCCCTTTGGATAAATAAAATTACATTAAAAGCGAAGATAGGCTTGCACTCACTCATAAATTTATATAAGTACAAGGCCTTAACATTAAATTGAGTCATTCTCTTATCCTCCAAATAGTTGTTATTTATTAAGAACCTAGATAATTTGGAGGAGCTCGACTTCTTGCGCTGCTATGGGTTTAACAGGGAGGTCTGATGGTGTTCATTATTGTCAACTCCTATTTAGTTAATTTTACACTAAATTTATTTTCCCTAAAATTTTAGGGCAGCTTGCGCCAGTAACACTTGGTAGGTTGCTTGGGTTTGCACATACAGTTTCGTTCGCTAAAATGGCAAATGCAATTGCTTCCTTTGCGTCGCTGCTATTGCCCGATTCTTCCTGGGTTGTTACTATAATATTTGGTAGTCCTTGTTTTATTAACTCCAGCAATTGTGCGTTGTAGGCCCCGCCACCGCCAACAATCAACTTGTTAATTTTATATGGGGAGAAGTTTTGTATGGCGTACTTTATAGTTTCTGCTGTAAAAGCTGTAGCTGTAGCAATAATATCTGGGGCAGAGATATTTATGGCTGTTGCGCTGGCGTAAAGTTTTTCGCAAAAATCTTTCCCAAAGTATTCTCGGCCTGTTGTTTTTGGCGGCTTTTGCAAAATGTACGCATCATTCATTAGCTTTGTAAGTAGTTGCTGGTTGATGGTTCCGCTTTTGGCAATGGTGCCGTTTTTGTCATAGGTCATGCCGGTTGTTTTTTGCACAAGGTAATCGATGATCATATTACCGGGGCCGGTGTCAAAGGCTATGATATCTTCGGGTCTGGCGGATTTTGGTATTATTGTAATGTTGCCTACGCCACCAATGTTTTGCAGCGCTATATTTTCTGTATTATCGGCATATAGTAAAAACTCCGTATAGGGTACAAGTGGTGCGCCTTGTCCGCCTGCGGCCATGTCTGCCACTCTAAAGTCCGAAACAGTTATAACGCCGGTTTTATGGGCAATAACTGAGGCTTCCCCAATTTGTAAAGTAGATAGAGTTTCTGGAAAGTGGTATATGGTTTGTCCATGGGAGCCAATTAAATCTATGTCTTGTAAGTTTATTTTAGCTTTTGCCGCTATATTTATTGCGGCAAGGGCAAATGCTTCTCCCAGCAGAAAGTTAACATGGCATATGTCTTTTGATGAGGATGTTTCCGGTTCGAATAGTCTGAAAATTTGCGCTCGCAAGTTTTTATCAAACGGATAGTTTTCAAATGCAAGCTCTTCTACTTTTGTGTTGGTATAGTTGCCGGTTATTTTAACAAGTACACTGTCAATGCCATCTACGGAGGTTCCGGACATTAGGCCAATTACATATTTTTCGTTTTTGTTAGATAAGGCAAATAATTTTTTCATTTATATTACCTCAAAATGCTGTAAGGGCAATTTTCCTGTAAAGGGAATCTTGCCTGCAAGGGTCAAAAGGGTGTTGGTTACAGCACGGTTTGTATATTCATATGCGGCAATATAACAATCGGCGCCTTTTAATGCCAGTGCATCGTACGGAACGCGTAGGGAAACGGTTGCAATTTGCTTGCCTGCATTCTTTAGTGCATTAAATAGATTTACCTGGCCCGGGTTTAATATAGCGTTATAAGTAGCGTATAGAATAACTTGATGGTTTTCGGTTTTGGCAATTATGTCTGAAATTTCTGTATCGGTAGGGTCTATGGTTATTTCTGCATAGTTACAGCCAAATTCTTCGGCAGCTTTTTTACAGAAGGTATGCTGTGTAACAATAGTGTCATCTGCAATATTTGCCTTTGATGGTGGTGGGGAAATTGCAAAAATATTCTCGGAAGCATTATCCAAGGTTATTGTTCCACTGCCTTTAATAAGGGTTATGCTTTTCGCGCTCATTTCATCTGCTAAGGCGTTGTGAGGTGGATAACTTTCTTGGGGTGGGTTGTTGACCGCTGCCAAGTTGTATTTTTCTTTGTATTTGATAATGCGCTGGACGGCGGTATCAATTTTCTCCATAGAAATTTCACCGGCGCGCGCGGCCTCAAGTACCGCTGTGTAGCACTTTGCCTGTACATCCATAGTGCCGTTTAGGCAAATAATATCTGCTCCTGCGTTTATTGCCATAACACAGCCCTTTTCAGATGTATAAAAATCTTTGATGGCATTCATGCTCATGCAGTCGGTAAGTACTAAGCCCTCATACCCCAGCTTGCCACGCAGAAATTCTGTTATAACTTTAGAAGAAAGGGTGGCGGGCACAGTGGGGTCTATTGCCTTAAAAATAATATGGGCCGTCATAATAGAATCTACATCTGATAATGCTGCTTTAAATGGAACTAACTCTACGGTATTTAATCTGTCAAAATCATGGTCTATTGATGGCAGTGCCAAATGGGAATCTACATTTGTATCCCCATGTCCTGGAAAGTGCTTTGCATTGGCCATTACGCCGTTGCTTTGCAAGCCGTTAATATATTCTACGCCCATTTGTGCAACCACTGCCGGGTTATCTGCATAGGAACGAATGCCGATTACAGGGTTGTTGCCATTGTTGTTAACGTCTAAAACCGGTGCGTGGTTTAGATTAATGCCAAGCCCTTTTAGCTCATACCCGACCATTTTGCCAATTTTGTCAACCATATCCCCTATGCCTGACGCGGTGATTGCCATATTAGACGGAAAATGTGTAGCACCAGAATAGGCTCTTGTTACCATGCCTCCCTCTTGGTCTACAGAAATAAACGCCGGTATGCCGCTAATTTCTTTGGCAACTTCCTGCAAGCTGTCGCTTAGTTGCCGGATGCTTTTGTAATCTGTTAAATTTTGTGCAAAGTAAATGTAGTTGCCCAAATTGTAATGTTTGTAATGCTGCTTGTATTCATCGCTTAAAGTTGTGCCATTTAGGGCTACCAAAAATAACTGTCCTACTTTTTGCTCAAGTGTTAAATTTGAAATATTCATAACGACTTCGCTCCTCTTTTATAAAAAGGGCTGTTCTGTTTGAACGGCCCCTTATAAATTTTCATATTTCCGATTTTTGCTAATTATAACAAGTGAAGGTCAAATGTCAATGTGGTTTTTGTTTGCCTATGAAAAGTAATTAATGCCTTGAGGAAATTATCTCTGCGTGATAAAGTAGTTGTGCTACTATATACGAACAGGAGCGCTGATAATGAAAATAATTTACATGGGTACACCGGCCTTTGCCGTACCTGCACTAGTTTCTTTGGTAAAACATCACCAGGTACTTGCTGTTTGCACTCAACCAGACCGCCCATCAGGACGAGGATATAAGCTTTCTCAAAGCCCGGTAAAAGAGAAGGCACTGGAATACGGCCTGCCCATTTTACAGCCGGAAACATTGCATATTAACAGTTCAAAAGAAACCCGTGCTGCGCTAAAGGCCTATGGCGCGGATATTTTTGTGGTTGCTGCATATGGTTTGCTCTTACCAAAGGGCGTACTCAATATGCCACGTTTTGGCTGCATTAACATACATGCTTCGCTTTTGCCAAAATATCGCGGTGCATCGCCAATTCATGCTGCATTACTAAATGGTGACACAAAATCGGGAATAACGATAATGCACATGGATGTTGGGATTGATACAGGGGATATGATAGTAAAAAAGGAACTGAACATATCACCTGATGAACGTTTTCCAAGCCTGCATGATCGCATGGCAATTGCAGGTGCGGAGGCAATACTGGAAGCCATTACACTGCTTGAGAATGACAATGCGCCTCGCATTCCCCAGGATGATACGCTTTCCAGTTACGCACCAATGTTAAAAAAGACAGATGGTGCAATTAACTGGGAGTGGGAGAGTGAAAGAATTATAAACCAAACGCGTGCGTTAGATCCATGGCCGGGTTCATACACTATGTACAATGGAAATCCTTTAAAGATATGGAGGCTGAAGCGTGCAGAAGTAGAAAGTGAGAAGCCACCGGGTCAAATTTTGGAGGTAGACCCTGCAAAAGGCGTTCTTATTAAAACAGGTAATGGCACTGTATGGGCAACTGAGTTACAGGGAGGCGGCAGCAAGCGAATGTCTGCAGTGGATTATTTGCGCGGCAGGAAAATTGAAGTGGGTGTACGGCTTAATATGTAATAAGAAAAACCCCCGGCAAAATTTTGCCGGGGGTCTGTTGTTTATATAATTACATCATGCCCATTCCGCCGCCTGGAGGCATTGGAGGTTCTGGCTCTTTAATGTCTGCAACAACAGCTTCCGTTGTTAGCAGTGTTGATGCAACGCTATTTGCGTTTTGTAGTGCCGAGCGTGTTACTTTGGTTGGGTCAATAATTCCGGCTTCTACCATGTTTACAAAAGTTTCGGTTAGTACATCAAAGCCTACGCCTTTGTCTTTGGTTTTTAGCGCATCAACTACTACTGCGCCTTCAAGGCCTGCATTAAATACAATTTGGCGAACTGGTGCTTCAAGTGCTTTAAGCACAATTGACGCACCTGTTTTTTCATCACCTGTAAGGCCGTCCATTACTTTTGTAATGTTGCCAAGTGCATGAATATATGCGCTGCCACCACCGCAAATGATGCCTTCTTCTACAGCTGCACGAGTTGCGGCAAGGGCATCTTCCATGCGCAGTTTTTTCTCTTTTAATTCAGTTTCTGTTGGTGCGCCAACTTTAATAACGGCTACGCCGCCTGCAAGTTTTGCCAAGCGCTCTTGTAATTTTTCCTTGTCAAATTCAGATGTGGTCTCTTCAATTTGGGCTCTGATTTGAGTAACGCGGCTGGCAATTGTTGATTTTTCGCCTGCGCCATCAATAATGATGGTGTTTTCTTTATCAATTTTAACAGACTTTGCACGGCCTAAAGATTCCAATGTCGCATCTTTTAGGTCAAGGCCGAGTTCGGAAGAAATGACGGTTCCACCTGTTAAGGCGGCAATATCTTCAAGCATTGCTTTACGTCTGTCCCCAAAGCCTGGGGCTTTTACAGCTGCTACGTTAAATGTGCCGCGTAGCTTGTTTAGCACAAGAGTTGTAAGGGCTTCGCCTTCAACGTCTTCTGCAATAATAAGAAGCTTTGCGCCAGATTGAACAATTTGCTCAAGTACAGGTAAGATTTCTTGCACGGTAGAGATTTTTTTATCGGTGATTAATATATGAGGGTTTTCTAAATGGGCAACCATTTTTTCCATATCTGTGCACATATATGGAGATAGGTAACCACGGTCAAATTGCATACCTTCTACTAATTCAAGCTCAGTATACATGGTTTTTGATTCTTCTACTGTTATAACGCCATCGCTTGAAACTTTGTCCATGGCGTCGGCAATCATGTCGCCAACTTCTTTGCTTGCAGCAGAAATTGCGGCCACTTTTGCAATGTGGTTTTTGCCGTCAACTTTTTGGCTCATGCCTTGGATTGCATCAACAGCGGCGTCGGTTGCTTTTTGCATACCAGTACGTAAAATAATTGGATTTGCGCCTGCTGCTATGTTTTTGAGGCCCTCGCGAATCATCGCTTGTGCAAGTACGATTGCAGTGGTTGTACCGTCACCGGCAACGTCGTTGGTTTTTGTTGCAACTTCTTTAACAAGCTGGGCTCCCATATTTTCAAAAGGACATTCTAGTTCAATTTCTTTTGCGATTGTTACGCCATCATTAATAATTTGTGGGGTGCCATATTTCTTGTCAAGTACTACATTACGGCCTTTTGGGCCAATTGTAATGTTTACGGTGTTTGCTAATTGATTTACACCGGCCTCTAAAACGGTACGTGCTTCAATTCCATATTTAATTTGCTTTGCCATTTTCATGGGCCTCCTTATTCTACTATAGCTAATACGTCACTTTGTCTTACGATAATAAATTCTTCTTCTTCCAATTTAACTTCAGTTCCAGCGTATTTTGAATAAATTACTTTGTCGCCGGGTTTTAGTTCCATTTTAATTTCTTTACCATCTACTACGCCGCCAGGGCCTACTGCTACTACTTCTGCTTGCTGTGGCTTTTCTTTTGCAGAGCCTGGCAGTACAATGCCTGATTTTGTGGTTTCTTCTGCTTCCAATTGTCTGATTACTATGCGATCGCATAAGGGTTTGAGCTTCATATTAATCCTCCTTGTTTTATAGTACACTTTTAGCAGTTATTAGCACTCGACATTGCTGAGTGCTAATATAGTTTACCGATGCAAAGTTGTTTATGCAAATGTGAATTTTAAGCGTATTTTACTGAAAATAAAAAAATATCTTTGAAATTGCTAATTAAATTATAAGTTTTTGCGTTTAATTTGAAATTATTCGTATTTTTGCAATTTTTTAGTTTTTTGCTAAATAGGGATAGAAGTTCATCATAAAATGTGCGTCTGCATCAAAAATTTCCTGTACCATATCTATCATAATTTCCGTAACCATTTCTTGTGTAAAGCCAAAAAGTATTTCACGTATTGTTGGGTCGGGGGTTGGCGGCGTGTATGGGCGTAATGTGTGCCAAGTTTGTGGAACAGGCACATGTAAAATAAGCGACCTAAAGGTGTTGGTAAGCATTGTCGCTTCCCGGCCTATTGCGCCGTTTAACCGCCATGCAAGTTCTGCAAAATGTGGAGGCATATCAAAGGACAATCGTGATTCTAAGGCGCTTAAAAGATTGAGTAGTGTGTAAAAATTGCTGGGGATTTCTATGCCTCGAGAATCCTGTAGGGTGCGTATAAGCTGCAATGTGAGTTCGAATGTGCCGTAAGATGGAAGTGTGTCGCCTACATTTACGCTAATAAAACCAGACAAAATGTCTTCCGGTACGTAGAAGTGAATCATTCGATTTCGGATGTTGCGGTCGATTGTTGATACAAATAGCAGTGTATTGGCAGTGAATAACGGTGCGCTAAAGGCAGTTACACGTTGAATATTTTCGCCCAAGTTCAGTTTTTCCAACTTATATGTTGCAACATACGCTAAATATCCGCCAAGGGAATGGCCGGTAATATATATATTTGCGTTACTTAATTTTTTATAAATATCTGGATGGTTTAAAAATGCATCAAGTGCCGCAACATGGGAATGTCTTTCGCCGGATAGGCTCTGGAAGTTGCACCACCATGTGCCGGACTGGGTTGCCAGTGCGTGTTCTATATCACCGTCTGATCCTCGTAAGGAGATAATCACAGTGTTTTCGTTGATACAGGAGTATAAGACTGCCCTAAAGCCAGTTAGGTGGTTATCATAAATTTGTAATAAGTGCCAGCCGTTCATTTCTTCTGCAAAGTCGAAATCATGAGCGTTGTTGGTAAGGATAAATTGATAAAAGGGCTGGTAGTGAATTGGGTTGAAATTGCGCCTGCGTGGACTTTGGCCCGCATTAAAGTCGAAAGGAAAAAACGCCATGTGTGCAAAAAGCGCGAGTTGTAAGTCTGTTGGTGAAATTATTCTTGCGGCCTCCAGCTTGTATAGCTTTTGCTCCGGTGTAGGCAGTGGTTCGGGCTCTAACCAAAGTTGTGTTGTTATCATAAGATCAGATATAGTGCGGTTAAACTCGAAATAAGTAGGTGTATATAGAAACAGGGTGTAACCGTTTGTGTCATCGTTGCGGCGTAAGACTAAGCTGGTGATGATACCGATTGTAATAATGACGCAGACCAAGCAGATAAGTTTGATTTTCATGGGTAAATCCTCGTGGGAAATATGATTTATTTGATATTAAAAAATTTTTCAACTGGCCCCAAAATCGAATCAGTTGAACTGTAATTTTATTGTATCATATGTGTCGATAGTTGTCACAGTCGTGCTTATGTATAGGCGAACTGCGTTCGCCTCTTGGCCCTTTTAGTCGGACGTCCAATCCCAGGATGTGTAATGCTCCCTTTTAGGCTCGAAGTCTAAGGCTGTATAGAACGCACCATCGCCGCCTAAAAGTTGAGAACATCCATATTCACGTGTTCGATTTATGCCTTCAGTAATGAGTGCCTTTCCAAGCCCCATGCGTCTATACCACCACACTATTCCTAGTGGTTCTAAATAGGCGGTTTTAGATTTTTCGCTTATCCAAAAATTTGCAAGCCCTGCGGGCTGGTTTTCTGAGTCAAATAATATGAGGTCAAGCTCTGGACGGTAATCTGGCATGGTTCGCATTTTGGCAAAGGCTTTTTCGGCACCATCATTGTTTTGGTTGTATCTAAAAGAGTGGTTGTGCGCTAATGCCTGATAAAATGGAGAAACTGTTCTAGCGTCTTTAATGGTAAATCCATCTGGCAGGCATACTTTTTCAGGTTCATTTGAATAAGCTTTGATGGGTGTTTGTCCTTGGCTGTCAGATTTTTGATAATTTCTTTTTGTTAAAAAATTAATCAGGGTTTCGTCATTATCAGATACGCATAAGCTGTAGCTATTGGTTTTTGTGCTATCGGCTACTTTGCTTGTAAATCTCTCGGCAAAGTTGCACATTCTGTTTAACAGATCATTTGACTTGTCATTTTCTGAACGGAACACAAAAAATGTTTCACCCCATCGTGTGCCACCTTCTGTCAATACCAGTGATACAATTCCCGAATTATCCTGCCATAATCCACAGGTGCGTTCAAATCCGCCGTGTAGACCATAATCAACAAAATCCATGTGTATGCCGAGGCAAAATTGGAATCGCACCCTCTCATAAGGAAGATAGTCATTACCTGGTGAGCTTCTTAGAAAGTGGTAGACACGACCAAAGTCGGTAGGTGTGTAAAATGAAAATGTAGGTTTCATGCCAAAATCACTCCTTAATTAATTTGTGTGAAAGTATATCAAAGATGAATGATTGTTTGATAGGGATATTTTGATTATATTCGTATTGTAGCTTTCATTGGTTTTTGCATTCAGGTATGGTGTATGAATTTGTCTGAAAATAAGAATATGTATAATTTTACCATGTGCGTTATATGTGTAATTTAAATTTTTATGCAGGTACAAACCCCAGTATTTATGCTAAAAACAGCAGGATTATGAATGTGAAGAAAAAAATAAAAAAAGTGTTGACAGGAGAGAGTAAAGTGACTATAATAGCCTTTGTCTCTACCGCACGGTGGCGATGAACAAACGGCAAACAGCCCAGAAATAATCAGCGTTAACAAGCTGTTGGAAATTTTATGTAAAGATATAGATTTTGTGAAATTTCTGCGAAACTTATGCTGAAACAAAATAAAATTTCTGAAATGCAGCCAAACTGCCCCTTGAAAATAGAATACCATGAAAAGAAATTAGGGACCCTGATTGGAATTAATCATTCTAATCAAAGTCTGGGCGTGCGACATGCATAGCCACGACTTAAAACAAAATCGGATAACTTTGCAGCAGCAAAGATTGCGCAAGCAAAATCCGGTCAGGTCGTTCGAAAGAACGATAGATCAAAACAATCAACTTGAGAGTTTGATCCTGGCTCAGGATGAACGCTGGCGGCGTGCCTAACACATGCAAGTCGAGCGGAGTTTCTCGCTGGCAAACCCTTCGGGGGGAGCCTTGAGCAACTTAGCGGCGGACGGGTGAGTAACACGTGGATAATCTGCCCTATTCTGCAG
>Ga0123352_10011618_pt1 | contig 13889 bp, 6 predicted proteins | sample TergutLab28metaG_FD_89700 | JGI IMG/M metagenome (GOLD analysis project Ga0123352, IMG submission 89700) | Labiotermes labralis P1 segment gut microbial communities from Petit-Saut dam, French Guiana - Lab288 P1 | ecosystem: Host-associated > Arthropoda: Insects > Digestive system > Gut ...
GAAATGAGTCTTTATGGAAAAGGTTTATAGGAGTAGCAAGTGACGAGACGTGAAGGACTGGGGCGAAAGCGTGAGTGAATTAATGATTTAAAAAAAAAATCCTGTACTGCTTGGGTGTTTTTACCTTCTGTACATGTTGTATTGTAATTTGTCTCCTGTGTTTTGTTGCTAGTTTTAAGTTGTATTTTGCGTAATTGTTGTTGGTTGACAGTGTGTATTGTTGTAGTTGTCTTGTATGTATTGTCATCTTATGTGTATTTGCTGCACTATGTGTGCATTGCTGTATTTTACTTTAGATGCTGGACTGCTGGCTAGAAGTCAGTACTCGGAAGGTCCTGCGACCGGTCACCTCGACACAGGTTTTCCTTGGTTTCCCTGTGTCTATAAGCAAATGCTGAGATGGTTCCCAAAATTCCAAGTTGCCACTACATGCTTCTCCTGTAGCCCTCCCGATTTAAGTTTAGTAGTAACCAATTTCTTGTTTTGTTTACACGTAAAATAAGCACTGCCACCAGGTAACAACCCAACTGCAGTAAATAAATATATTATTATTAAGATTGCCCATAGTCTCTGGCCCTGGCTCCCCCCAGCATCCTGGACCCATCTGTATACCAGATGAGACCTTTGACTGCAGAGGGAGTCCCGGGTCCTCTGATCCACAACAATGTTATCCTACACTTGGATACAGAGTTAAACACCGGCCTCATAACATCAACCCCCATATTAAATACAGGATCTGACTTTGGATGCCACATCACAATGTTGCTGATTGGGGTGAAGGTAAGATCAACATCCTAGTCTTCAGAGTCAATGCGTAGCTGATCTTGCCTCACCCTGAACCACTAAACCAAGTGGAGGAAGGCACGTGCCTCCATAGCAACCACAGCAGTAGTGCACATTGCCCCCATTATCCCTAAGCATACAAGTCTTTGCATTCTACTTAGCCTTTACTTGGCACTAGCCGTCTGACAGCCAGGACACCAAACCAGAAATGCAAAGGTGATGGATGGTCGAATGATGGAGACATACAGGCAGTAGACCACCTTGGGCTTTAGGCCCCATGTTGTACCATAGGCCTTCCTACTGGCCCATAACACATTATGAGTCTTCTTCACCTTGATATTCACAAGCTCCATCCAAGACAGCCGAGAATCCAGGACTACCCCGAGATACTTGACCAACATAGAAAGTTGCACAGTAACTCCAAAAAAAAAAAAGAGGTTCAAAGAAACCAGGAAGTTTCCTTTTCCTTGTAAACACTATGAGCTCAGTTCTGTCAGGATTTAGCAACAAACAAATCCTGCCACACCAAGTCTCTACTGTGTTAAAAGCCCACTGCAGGAGGCCTGACACCATGTTTGGAAACCAAATAAGGTAAATGTAAAGTTGTCCCCAGGCACACCATGCTGGCATATGGGGGAGTAAAGTTATAGTTTCACCCATTCTTAGCTTCAGCACTAGATGGTCAGCTTCACATCCCAGCTACTTTATCCCTAGGAAAAAGGGCCCCTGGTACATATTACATATGAGGCTGAGTGGGCCATGGAGTGGTCTGAACACTACAGACAAGAAAAAGTGTGCTCCTCCTGGAAATCGAACTAACAGTCCTTGATGGTCCAGCACATGGCCTCGTCATTCTACTGTCAGCGCTATCCCAGCTCCCGACTAAAAGCAGGTATCTCACAAATACAAGACACATATGTTACTGAATTACTGCTGAGTCAAACTGTACACAGGTGACTTAATTTTATTGTCTTATTAACAATTTAATTTGTAAGTTCAAGCAAATGAATGAAGTTGATTTAATTCACTAGGATAGAGCTGAAGGGTACTACAGCAAGCTCTATACATAGGGATGTGACCTACAGTACCTAATGCATAACACAGCACCACTTCACTTTTATATGCATAACACAGACTCATTTCACTTTTATGGTCATTTTACTCTTTATTCTGCTCCATAGCCAGGTTATTATGGTATTATGTCATCACTGTGTGGGATCAGGTTAACAGATATTACCAACGTACAGGTCAGGTAATTATACCTTTTCGTCAAAACCACCCACCAAAATGCATATAAACTTCTTGTATGGTATGGTCTGTCAACAAAAGCCATCGTAGAATAATGGCGTTCTCTACAACATGCTTTAGTTATCAGTTCACTTGCTTCTTCAATGCTACTGTGACCATCTTGCCAGCCATTTATGTGTACCTGAGTGCTGGTATGCTCTCTAGTTCTACAGCCTGACAACTAGTATGTCCATCAGTCAGTGTCAGTTTCAACATTCGAGGAGCTGTTCTTGACTCTTCATTAGCCTTTGGAGCTGACACATTGCGGATCTTCTGTATTTGGACTACTAGTTTACCTGGAATCTAAAATTGTACACATCACTAAGCATGGAATAACACATCATTCCTGCCAAAAAAATACACAACTGAAATATAAACAGACAGTAAGTTTTGGACTATTCTTTAAAAAACCACCAACAATGCTGGCTTCCATTCAGAATTACAATCTTTTGCCACTGTTTGTTCGACCTCATAAAACTGTCTCTAGGTGCCTACTCAGTACAGAAGGAACTCTCTAATTCTTGTGTCCAACATACTCCTCTGTGGGACTAAAGAATTCATACCATGTAGCAGAAGCAGGAATATTAAATGGTTAGACAAGTGTGAAGAGGACAGGGGGGCATGAAAACACAGGAAGGTCAATGAAGCTCATCTGCTGCCAACAGACCTGAATGGGATGAGCTGCACATGTATCATGCAAGTGGCAGAAACTTCAATGTAAGGCTGTACCAAAACCCACAATCCAGCAGCAAACCCTTCCACTAATGTCTTGCAACCTAAGCAGCAACAGTGCTGATTTTGAAATATTGTTTTATGCATACTAAGGCGATGCAAATTACAAATCTATCATTTGCATTTAATGCTCCCCCCCCCCCCCAAAACCATGCACATGAAACCGCTTCCTACAGGAAGGCATTGACCTTCAGGGGGCTCTGCCCCCCTGGCCCACAGGGCTGGGCTACAATATGGCTGACAACCCACATTAATTAGTTTAGTTAATGTTTCAAATTATGCTTCCTCAGACCTGCTTACAGCAACTGGTTTCATCATATTCCCATCGCCTTTTCTGCTACTTCATGTACGACAGCTTTACAGCTGTTACCCAGACTGTACACTAAGGTGTTTTGTCACACATTTCTACGAAATTTGCAATAAGAACTAGTTGTTAAACAGACAGGATGAAAGGAGAAGTGCTCAGTGAATAACACACATACCAATACCATACAAGGAACAATATGAAAGGATGCAATAAGGGAGCAGGGAGACATCCTTCAAACAATAGAAAGCCCACAGAGATGAGGTGGTAACTGGGAATATAATAATTTCTTGGTTGTTTAAGCTAAAGCAATAAACTTAATCCACAAGTGGGTATTCTTAAGTGTACTGCATTATGGTCTATAGCAAATCTACATGACAGTGTAACAAGCCACACATGCACCATACCCGCTGGAAACAGTATTCATTTGCTTAATACACTATTACCAACACTTTCTGACCATGGCAATATAAAGTGACAGGAAATGTAAAGGTAAAAGTTATTCTTGTAATTAATGACACACCACAACACTGGGGAGTGGATATACAGGATGTAGGAAAACTCCTGGCCCAAACTTTGTGAGGTGATAGGGGGGATGAAAACAAGATTTACTGTCAAGGAATATATGTCAGAGATGCGTCCTTGCAAAGCTACAGACCGTCAAGTTGGGTCTGAGTAAGGCCGGATATCAAGCAAAACCACTGAAGTATTATTAAAAAAAAATTGTATTTCGTACCAATTCAAAGCAGATGTACAAATGTATGGCCACCAACCTCGATACAAAGCCGATGACGATGTAGCAGACACTGACGTGTGGGCTGAATAATGCCAGGTTGCTGATGCCTCAACAATACAGGCAATAAGATCCTCTTCAGAATCAACTGGTGACATGTAAATCAGGGCATTAATGTGGCTCCATAGGATAAAGTCCATTGGTGTGAGGTCTGGTGACCTGGGAGGCCAAGCCATTGGCCTGCCTTGTCCAATCCAGCGACTGTTGTAAGTGGCAGTGAGATGTTTATTCTGAAGAGGATCTCATTTTCCTTATCATTCAGGCAGCAGCAACATGGCAATTTTGAGCACAAACATCAGTCTCTGCTGCATCATCGGCTGAATCGAAGTCGATGGCCGTACTTTGAACATCTGCTCTAAATTGGTAAGAAATACAACTTTTTTTCAGAATAATTCAGTGGTTTTGCTTGAATTCCAACCTTAGTCAGACCCAATTTGACAGTCCATAGCACTGCAAGGATGCATCTCTAACATACAGTTCCTTGACAATAAATCTTTGTTTTGGTCCCCCCTATCACCTTACAAAGTTTGGGCATGGAGTTTTACCGCACCCTGTATAGCACAATACATTCCCAACTTGGGCAACATATGGGGTGTCAGCCTCATACCCAGCTGCTTCACCCACTGAAGAAGCTGCATGGGCCCCACAGTCAGTGAAGACACTTCAACAAATGAAAAATTTCTTCCAATCAGGTATCAAACCCCAATTTCTAAAAGCCTAAAAATCTGCTATTTACAAATACTCACACTGTCCAGTTTTCCTTTATTAATGTCCTCCGGAAATGATGCCGCTCCTATTTCTCGGAGATCAAACTGAAACACAACCAGGAGAATTTTTATATATATAGTGCTACGTACAGTACCAACATGTCAAATGTACTACAAGCCATTACAAACGTATTATTATATTACAGACCACCCAAGACCTCAACTACACTGTGAACAAAGAACGTACTGATGTAAGAGCTAATAGCTACAACACCTTTCAAAAATTAAGACATAAATACAAAACTGAGCATCAGCTGTCACAAGAAATTAACCCTTCAGTTTTGAGTGTGTAAAATGAGAAATGTGTGTAGTCAAATAAATAACAATGAACAATTTCCTTGATTAATCAGTGATGAAGAAATGATGCATTTTAAGTTACTATGTCACAATATCTATCCTTTACAGCCCTAATACTACATAATAATAAGCACTCAACTAGGCCATCAAAAATTAATATGTCACTAAATTTGTCTTTTACTCTGTATATTTAAATACGAACAATAATATAAGTTTTGGATTTCTTGCCTACTGCATATGTTTACATAATAATGAATGACAGAAAATTGTGAACAGTGAATTACAAAGGCTGTAGAAGCAGTCACAGTTTCTTTTAAAAAGTGCCTATGACCTGAAAAATCAACATGTCAACTTAACCATTACATCCACTCACAAGATTGGCAATATTGGGAATTTCTACTCACTTGCTCTAGTCAAGATTGTTTGGAAGTTACCAGCTTCCTGACATATCAAACGCAGTACTTAAAAAGGGAAGGGATTACAACTAAGACGAAGTGACTATATGACTATGGAAATTCAACAACATGAGCCGAGAAACAGAAAACATACAGGAAAGCAGCATCAGCCCTATCTGAGAATCAATTTATGATAAGTGCCAAAAGCGGAATAGGCAGCTTGTAAATGAACAGAACTACATGTCAATATGCATTAACCCTTCAATGATGCTCACGTTTACATTCCAATTACTGCCCAGGATGGAGGAGTTTTAAACTTACAGTACCCTTGAATGTATTAACTACTACAGAGTGCACTGAGACCAGCAGCATGTGAAGAATTACAGGCCCATACAGTTACTGTCTGACATTGAATTGTGAAAATTCATATTTTTTTAAGATATAACATTTAAGGTTTTCCAACTGTACTTTCCAAACAGCACCCAATACATGTATAAAATTTATGACAATTTATGACAGTCAGTTTCATTTTCATACAATATAAGTTTTAATTATAGCAACGTTCTTTACCATTTCACACACACACTCCCATCAACAAAATAAACAAACGGTTTTACTCATCCTGTACCACAACCACAGGATTAGGTTTAAAACAAGAAAAATGCCGTAACAACTTCATAATCTGGTGGCAAGTGCATGTCTGGCATTCTTCTTATGAAATACAGCAACAATTTCGGTAAACGGTGAATTCTGTTGCACAATAACCTTAGTAAATACACTAATGTAACACAACAAAACTAACTCTTGTTCCTAACTTTCTGAGCATTTCACACCATTCTTCAGGACATACTACATAAACAACTTCCCCCAGGGCAGTGTCAGTTCAAGACCGTACGTGATAATTAATTACAGAATTTGTTAAAAATATAAAATATGCAGCTAAAAGTACTTTCTCCTCCACATTCCCACAACGCAAGCAACTGAAAAAAAGAGCGGCTGGTACGAGGTGCTGGGAAACAATCCACAAGAGCTGAATATAACCCTCGTTTTCAACACAACTAAATATGGTTGACTTACATCAAGCGCTTTGCGAGCAAGACTTCTGACATCTGCGATATTTCCATTTTCACCAATTTGCCGAAGCCCTTCTGCAGACAAGAACCTGCGTGGAACAGTAAATTAATATATCGGTTAACACATGGCAAATCTCCGATCAAACAGGCATACGTATATACAGTCCGTCTATACGATGGAACGAAAGAATATTAAATGCCTATTTAAGTCCATTAAACACACAAGCAATAAAATACCGAACATACCACCCCAACTCTTGCAACTTGTCAGCGACTTCCATATTGCTTCACGGAGGTCCTTCTACCATAAGCGGCACAACAAATCACCGAGGTACTACTATCTTGCCCGTCCCAGTGGGCATGGTTTTTGTCTACTGATGCGATAGTATGTAAAGAGAGAATTTTGCAGAACTACATTTATTACTTTGCCGTGAATTGTTTGCACAAATGAAACGAATTCCTACAATACGTTAGTTCAAACACTGTCGAAAAGATGGCAACTGCTAGGACTATAGTTCATAACTGATCCATGGTTAAAATTATCACGCACCGCGGATGATATAACTGGTTGTAATCCGTGGTGTGGCAACCACGAAGTTCAGAAAATGGACTTTTCTGCGCGGTTTATGTTCACTTTAAATCAACCAGATGGCAGAGCAAGAAAAGTTACGTGTCGTATGTTAGAGTACTTCGCGTGACGAAAACTACACGAAGTATATATACTGCATATTTGTAGAATTTTGGCTACAAAATATAATGTAGGTTTCGTTGAATAATATTAAATACTAAGAAATGTGTTAAACAACACACGACAAAGCGTCAACTGGATCATTTTTGAACATGAGCACTGGACAAGTCGTTCCATGCCATAGAAATTCCCTTCATGCCGATTGTAAGCCATTTGTGTCATTAACTGGATGTACGTATTTACCGTGTGTGTCAAGCAGGGGTCACCTACAGGTGGCGACAGCGATTGGCAATCGATTAGGCAAATAAGAAACAGGCCCTGTTTCTGGGATATCGTTTGGAAGATTGATTTTATGTTTGCATTTATTTTTGAACGCAAGTTTAGCACACAAATTGTAATGCTAAGTTTCCCTTATTATAGAGCCAGCATGTGGATTTCAGTTCTTGGACACGAAAGTTCTTAACATACTTCCAGTGCCTTCCAGGTATATGTTTGTAATAGAATGCTATATAAAAATAAATGTAGATAACGTGGAATTTAACACAGAAATCCACAACCATAATACACACCACAGCTCGAATCTACATATTCAGTTTTGCAAATCTGGTGCCTTTACACATGTGTTGTGAGCATAAGAATTAAGTAATATAGTAAATCCAAGTCACTTGAAGCTAAAAAAATGCAATACTGTAAGAGGGAGCTAAGAATCTTTTTATTATAACATACATTTTACCGTGTAGATGAATATATGCGCAATTAATTATTGTCCTTCGGAAAGAGGACTTGTTTTTTGCCTTGTGTGTGTGTTTACATACACACAAACCAGGCAATATATTGAGCTATATAAACAACAGAATATCCCATCTTGCTCCATTTAACTACTAACAATCCATTAAATTAACTATATTTATTTTAACCAAAAATCTTAATTATCACAGAAGCATCATGTATGAAAATGAAACATAATTGCAAAAATTGAGATTTTAGTTTAACATAGCAACTGGATAACATTTTTAGTGTTTTACAAAGTATTTAGCCTGATGATGACCATTTCAGGTCAAGATATGTTGCTGAAAATTACTACAATAAAGTTTTGTTAATGGATTATGCTTATTAATTAACTGTGTCTTACTACCCTAGCAACACTAACTGACATATGTAACGTAATTAATTACTTTTATTATTTCGTAACAACCTAAAACTGACATCATTGGCTTAAATTCTGGATATGGGAGTGAAACAACATTAATTTTCTGCCATTACAAGTACATTTAAACTATTAAAATAACGTTTATATATGTGTATATATATATATATATATATATATTTTTTTTTTTTCTTCTTCTTGACTTACATATTACAGTACCAGCAGCATTACATCAGATAGGTACATGTGTACTGCAAATATATGAACACATTTCAGAGTAGATTGAAAATGTACAAAATGAAAGGCTTCTCTCAATTGAAAATATACAAAATGAAAGGGTTCCCTCTATTCTGACATATGTCTAGAAAATAATGTAGGAACAAAAACTTCAGGTTCACTAGGCTTGTTACTGGTACTAAGCACATGATTGAGACATATTTTAACATCACAAGTGCCATATTTTTTCAGAAGGAAAGAAAAGTTGTAATTGGGAGGTTTGTATGCTAAAGTAATATGAGTTTTATTAGTAGCACACCAGTTTTATTTATCACAGAAAAGTGTAGTCCAAACTGTCTTGAAAAGTACAAGAGGTACCATAACAAAAATATACGTTTTGTTATTACATAAATTCTTTTCCTCTTTGTCAGCTCTTTAACTAATGATTGTATGTCAACCATCTAAACCTAGAATGTAAACATATCTTACATTTATTGTCTTGTTATATTTCAGTACTTTATTTCATAGTCACAATATATTTACTTCACAGATTTATCACGAATTATATGTGTGTATGTTACTGCCAATAGTTTTCATTGAGTGTAACATATCGACATGATAATAGTTCAAGTACATGACTTAGAAAGCTTCTTCTTCAGGCAATTCATATTTATGTTGTTTGATAGATATTGCAATTTTGTGTACAGTTTCATACTTCCTCTATTCGTATTCCGAAATAGATACCTTACGAAATACACACCACAGTCACTTCAGAATTTTAATATTTTGTCATGATCTTAGATTATCACCTGTAGTACATTCAGTTTTTTCCTTTCTGTCTTCAAAAATTTTTTTTAAGTAGTTTCCAGATCTTATGCAGTATTTATTTCTAGTATTATTGTTCAAATATAAAATAAAATGAATATTATTCTGTCTTCTAAAATTTAATAAGGTTAGAAATTTTCTTTTGATGGAATTGAAGAAATAAATAAATTCCATTTTGTTACTTCTGCATTACAATTCCAGAGAATTGTACTCAAAATTTTGTCAAGAAGGCAGATGTCCGGTTTCTTCCTAGAAATTCTGAAGTTGCTCAGATCAGTAAATGAAGTAATATTGGCACATTTCTGTAATTTCAAAGTGCCAATATTTGATGCAAATTTCTGCTGTGGTCAGTATCAACAACTTACTGTTGGGTGAAAATCAACAGTTTATAACTGAATGGGACATGCCTCTTTGTGATCATTGTGATGTGTTAAGGAATATTATGCCTTATAATACAGATGATTAGCATAGTTACTTTTTATTTTTATACTGTGCTTTAATTGTGGCGAAAGCAAAATCATCAAATAGCTACTGCAAGCCGTAAGATTTCAACTTGTAAATTTCCTTTAGCTAGTCTTACCTCCACAGTTTTCAATGTAGACTGACATCATATTCAGCAAATCATTATTTCAACCAATTGATGATTTTTTAATTTTTGTTACATTATGCATTTTATGGAAATGCATGTGATTGAAATTGATGTTTTGTAACAACAAAATTTTTAATAAGGCCAGAGCATTTACATGCGTGCCATGTTTGTCAAAATGTAGTACATAGTTTTTTCATACATTTATTTAAGAAGCCATTGAGTGTACTAAATGTTGACTGCAGAGCCCTTCTTGAGAAGTTGAAAGTTTGCTCAGAAGGTCAAGAAATTTCTTACATTTTGTGAAACCCTGAAGTTCAGTATTATCTTTGTAAGAGGCGATTATTAAACAATGAGCCATTTAAAACCATAGAAATAGAGAAACAGTCAAATATTCTTGACATACCTATTCTACTGAAGTAAATCTGCCAGGATCTTAAGATGCTTTTTATGGTAAACAGAGAGCATGCATTCTTGTAACGTATGGTTGTCTTCCTGAGAGTAGTCTGAAATGAGTCCTGTTACAGATCTGAGCTTCATTACACTAAAAAAATATAACATTTGGATTCGGTAAGTAGTTTCATGCTGCAGTACTTTAATTTTATCTTGAACACTCTAGATACATACAAATGCAGTTAGATGTGTTTGAAAAAATCATGCAGTATGCAGTACATGTAGGCAGACAAATGTCTGGCACACAGGGCCAGAAAATGGGGTGGGCCACCCGTGCAGATTCAAGGGGTGCCAAATTATAAAGGGCACTAAGATATCACTGAAATAATCGGAAATATAGTGCCAGTCAACTCAGGTTTCCACATGCAAAAGAATTCTCCAAAAATCATCCTCAATTTGGGCATGCATTCACAAAATGTTTTCCAGCTGTCCTAGGCTGAAAAAGATGAAAGAATATCGCTTTTAAGGAGCTCCCAATTATATCCACCATACACTCTTCTAAGCAACATGGGATCTTGATCCCCATTGCTTTCTTTATTTTGTTCAAGAATATACTCGTATTTTCAGAATAGGAGAGGTGGAATTTAATGGCTTCAGAGTGTGGTTTAAAATGTCTGTGAAAATCAGTTTCTATTATGACACCACTTCTTTCTGGAATTGTGAGGGGCAGACAAAAATCACAAAATAAGTTGAGTGAAATACCTTTGCCATCCCTCACACTGGTTTGCAGTAACTTTAAGCAATGTCAGCCAGTATCATTGTCTAATCTCAAGGTGATTCACCAAAACCAAGTATTATATCCATCCAACAGAACTTACGTTTTAATGGTAGAAGTTTTATCTTCCTGCTTCCTTATACACAGCATGACAATGGTTTATTGAAAGCTCAAATATGTACATATAGCTGCTGTTTATACCACTGCAATAAAAATTGTGTTTGACAGCTGTAACATTTGTTTGTTTTTTTAATTTGTTTTAATATTTGAGTTTCTACTTAAGATGTACTTTTCCTCAGTTACACCATTACACCCACTTTAGCATTATAAGCATCCTCTCAATCAATGATGTCTCTTTCACAAGCTCCAAATTCTATAAATATAACATTACACAATTCAACAGCAGGAAGTTTTAGTGACATTTGGGGTTCTCACAGCAGTGATTGTGAAGATTGATCTAGCCTGGGATGTGACGTGATGTTGCCTGGAAGAAGTGTGGGGGTGTTTGAGAGCATCCTGCTGCTTTCATCATTTGAACTGCTGTTTTGGAGAAACCCCCTGACACTTGCACCAGGGTATTTACCTTGATGATGCATGAAGCAGGTATACCTCTGCAGTGTCAGAACACTTCTAACACACTGCATGGCATCACATTCCAGAACACAGATATATGCAGCAAGTGTCACTGTGTCCCGCCTGAGACTGTGACAACATCCATTTTTTGCCTATATGCTACTTCATACATTACAGTCATGTGTATTTATCTCCTTCATTTAATAGATAATATCAATATAGCTTTGTTTCTGTGTTTTATTCTGCAGTAATAATATTTTTCATAGTACCTTTAATTCAGTAATACTGAGATATTTGGGAATGACACAAAAAAATAAAAACTGCATGCACGAAGACTCTAGCAGCATGCTGGGCTCAGGGAAAGCCCGCTACCATTTGGTCCAGAAAGTTTTGTCTTCAGTAAGGAATGAGAGAGTCTGAGAACATTTTGCTGAGGAGGATATTGGGTCCCACGAAAGATAAATATTCAGGAGACTGGAAAAATATTGCGTAATGGGGCTAACATTACTCTCCAAATTTTATTTCAGTAATCAAACAAAGGATGATAAAATGGTTTTGGCATGTGGCATATACTGGGTAGAAGACAAGTACATACAGGGTGTTTGAAGAGACATGAAAGAAACAGACCCATTGGAAGACCTAGACGGAGATGGGAGCATGATCTTAAAGAACAGGATGGGAAGGTGTGGACTGGAGGCTATTGACAATTGGCGGGCTGATGCTGTGAAAATGGTAATGAATACCGATGATCCATACAAGGCGGGTCTTTTCTTGTCTATCTTAGGAAATATTAGCTTCCCAAGCATTCTGCTCCATGGAGTCATTTGTCTTCTGTTTTTCCTTGGCTCCGGCACAACATATGCTGCTAGTTTCACTGTTTACTTTGCTTGGCAGCGGTAATAAGTACAATTCCGTTTCACTGATTGTCATATGACGGCAGTAGAAAGTCCGTTAGCATCAGCGAATCCTACATTCGTCTCATAACATTTTGTACGAGTATTTTCGATCTTGGCGTTCTTCGTAAAAATGAACGCGACTGTTAGAACTTTTCCGTGTCTAGGAACATGCATTTCACGTCAGAGCAGTCCGTTTAAATGCGATATTTCAAAATGCAATAAATTTATGACCAATATTACAGCAAGGAAAGAATAAAGCAGGCAACATGACGACATGTGTGGGCGTCTTGGCACGAAGTGTGTAAAACGAACACAGGGCGCAACACAAACGTCGCGTTTATCTACTTTTTCTATGTCCGTAATCACGCGGGTGATCAAATCAAGAAGAATGAGATGGGCGTGGTTTATAGCACGTATGGGGGACAGAAGAGGTGCATACAGGGAAATCCGATGGAAGGAGAACACGCAGAAGACCTAGGCTTAGATGGGAGAACAATATTAAAATGGATCTTCAAGAAATGGGATGGTCAGGCATGGACTGGATTGATTTGGCTCATAATAGGGGCAGGTGTTGAGGTCTTGTGAATGCGGCAATGAACCTTGGGGTTCCGTATAAGGCGGATAATTTCTGGCCTAGCTGAGGACCTGTTAGCTTCCGAAGAAGGACACTGCTGCATGTTGTTCATTAGTTAGAGAATTAGTGTGGTATAATTACTGAGCGGAATTATTCGCAATTTGAAATTGGGAGTCAATACTACAATTTGTTCGAGCAATTGAATTTTAATCCGAAAGAGTGGAAACGTAATTCTTTTACACATAAACCAAATCGGATTGCACAAAAGGTCTTAAAAACACCCATTACAAACAAAATTGCACGTGGTGTAAACCCCTGACAGAGTACATAGATTTTGGCAAGGCGATTTTCATTTTCAATATGTCGTAACCTCTCACGGTGCACCCGGAAGCGTAATTTCACTTCCCCTGTGCCAATTTTCACGAAACTCAACCATTTCACCCAAATGGGACAGTAAATGTGAAAAGTAGGACTAAAAATAATTTACTCCCTTAAGGAAATTGTTGCTCTTCCTAAGTCGACTTCTAAGAAACTCAGAAATTCTCATCGGCATTAGGTGAAGATGTCATATAAAGCAGTCCCGTTACAGGTCGGAAGTGGCCCAGAGGGTTCCAGGAAGTTAAAGTTCCCACCCTTCATGACAACGGCACAGGATGGTGGTAAGGTTGTCAGCCTTACGCACCGGCCGCCTTTACCCCCAGAAAATACTCCTGGTACTCATTTCTGTTAGAGGCTGAGTCGACCCCAGGGCCATAGTGCGATCGGAAGGATTTTATGTCAATGAA
>Ga0123352_10011619_pt1 | contig 13888 bp, 6 predicted proteins | sample TergutLab28metaG_FD_89700 | JGI IMG/M metagenome (GOLD analysis project Ga0123352, IMG submission 89700) | Labiotermes labralis P1 segment gut microbial communities from Petit-Saut dam, French Guiana - Lab288 P1 | ecosystem: Host-associated > Arthropoda: Insects > Digestive system > Gut ...
CCAGAATTATTTTTTTAATTTTAGCACACCCTGTATATAAAATGTGAATAATACAGGAACCAAATATGTTAGAATTATGAAAGGAACTGCATTTTGAAGAGAAAAAAAACGGAGAGTATACACCATGTTTAAAATATTCAGTACCTATATTTGTTGAATATATATATAAAATGCAACTTTAGAGGTTAGCGGTGCGGTACGACCACTATAGTTGACATTAGGCATCTAAAGGTTAATGGTCTTGCACTATCCATGTCCCAGAACAGGCCACCTTTAATACAGGGTGTGTCAAAAACATCTGATGGTTTTTGAAATTTGAACAACGGCATGCCCCCTAGACACCACTTCCATACTGATCGTCATCATGAACAGTGATATTTGGAGTAGATGACATGGAGAGCTGGCCAGTGCAACACCGCATTTCTGCATTGGAATTGTTTATCAAAACAGAGTCACTTACAGCTATACAGTGTGATTTCCAACAACAGTTTCAGGAAGTGATGCTCCTAACCGCAATACTCTGCCATTATGGGTATCAAAATGGTGTCAAGAAGGATCAGTGAAGGAGAGTAAACCACAGGGACATCCACTTTTGGCTCATACAATGTTGAGCAGGTAAGGGACACCATGTTGTGAAGTATGTGCAGGTCAACTAGGTGGCAAGCTCTCACACAGCACTTAAAGGAATGCAGTGTTTGCTGAATTCTCCATAAGGACTTGCATTATCATCCACACAACATCCAAGTGGCTCAGGAATTGAGTGAACGGGAGAAGGTGGGCCGACTATAGTTTTGCAATGAATTCTTGGATTTGGTGGAAAACAACAGCAACATAATGAATACACTACTAATGTCAATCAAGGCTCACTTCCATGTGCTGGTTATGTGAAGAAACTCAACTGTCACTACTGGGCTCCAAAATATCCACATGAACTTCACCAACATTCTGCATATAAGAAAAGTGACAGTGTGATGTTTCTTCTCATGGCATTACTGATCCTTACTGTTCTGAGAATGCAGAGGGGCATATTTAAATGTGCATACAGTGTGGTACAGAGTCATGCAGTGTGGTACAGTCATGCTAGAAACATTTCAGTGCAGTGAGTTACATCTTCATCAGCAACAGTTGCTGTGGTTCCAACAAGATGGAGCAACTGCTTACACAGCACAAATTTCCATGCAAGTCTTAAGGACAACACTTCTGGGCAGACTCATTTCTCAGTTAGGGACATTACCTGCCTGAATGCTTGCCTGACCTTGCAGTACCAGGCTACTTCTTCTGGGGCTACGTTAAAAGCAGGGTATATGAAACGTGTCCTGCCAATATTGCTGACTTAAAACAGCGAGTTTTGAAGTGTATTGAAGGGATCCCTAAGGAAATGCTACAATGTGTTACGATAGCCTTTCCATCGTGACTGCTGGAATATAATGAATGACATGGTGGTCACCTACAAAGTGCCATATTCAAACAGCAATGATTCAAAAGAATTCTCATGGGTATGGAATACTCCCGATAGTGCCAATAAAATGTTTCCATTTTGCTTTAAGAAGTTATTTCATTTCAAAAACCATCAGGTATTTTTTGATGCACCCTGTATTTGATATGAACCCATTCTGCCATTCACACCTGTCATGGAACTTGACTGTAAATGGCTTGTGGTATGCATATCTCGATAACATCTGTCAGACCCCATCAGTAAACTGGGTTCATGCTCCAAATCCCCGGATTTTTGGTGTGGCCAAAGTTAGTGGATGATGGTCTCCACTGTTAGGTACACATTAGTCTGTACTACTGTGCCTGAGCCTCCACCTCAGTAAGTCCCAGGAGGACCTCCACTGCACCTGTTGTTGTCATCACCTCTGTAATAGCCAGTCTAATCTCTGTACCTTACTGAGCTACGTCCTATTGACATTGTATCCAAACCTTGGCCACAAAACCGTGGAGCCGTAGGACAATATAGGTCTAATCAACATGCTGTAGATCCAATGCACCACCCTGGGTATCACACCCCTTGTTTTGCCCAATGTACTGTTACAGTTCCAAAAAGCAGCCCTGCAGGCCATATGCATTACATTTTTCAGCCATGCCTTCCATGTCAATCCCTTATCCAGAATATGTCCAATGTATCTGACCTCTGTAGTCTGCTAAAATAGGTGTCCAGAGAGGGTTAGTTACTGCAGGCCCCTTAAATCTCTCTTCTTGGTGAAATGTACTATCATCATCATCATCATCATCATCGAGTCCTATGACAACATTGTTGTACTGTTGTAAAAGCCCTCTACAGAAGCTCCAAGAATGTGTTAGGGAATTTTTTTGCAGATGAGGATAGCAATGTCATCTGAATACTCCAGTGTGTAACAGCCATTCCCATCAAGTCCTCCTCCACAGCTGGGCTCCAGAGAATAATGCACCCCCTGCAGACAGCCCCTGGCCATGTACCCCTCCCGTGTTTCTCCCATGAACATGGCTGTTGGCTCTTTTTTCACACAACATGGAGCCAAATTATCGACAGACTGTGTCTAAGTCCATGCCATTTGGCTCCCTGTTCTGATGTCAAATGAGTAGTATAAAAAGATCCCTCAATATCTAAGAAGGCTCCAAGTGCAACTTCCCTGGTTGCTAGGCAAACTGGTATGTGTGCAGGGGACAAAAACCAAAAATCTCGTACCTGATATGCCTGTACACCAATTTTTCCATCGTTTTCAGAATGAAGGACAACAGACTAACAGGAAGATGGGTGTGATTTGAGGCTTACACTGCGAAGTAACTGAGAACTGCATTCTTATGGGTTATTACACAGCGAGTAGTAGTAACTGCTTACCAATGTTTCGGGACACCTCAGGGTTCAAGAATCCAAACGAAAGCCTGCAGCCCCAATACGGGTTTATGTAGGGAAAAGTGTGGGTGATGAAAAGTCTCAGTAGTGTTGTGTGAGCCAATAGGGTTGATGCAAGTGGTTGGGACAGAGGGGAGTGTGGTAGTCAGTGTAGCTTGGACAGAGACGCTTTGTGATAGAAGAAATTCTAACTGGCATGATAGTGAAACACAGAACATTCAAATAAGCAAAGTGGGAGGAAGGAAAAGGAAAGAAAGTGCAGTATTTCATTAATAAATGGATAATCCAAAGCAAAACAATTGGAGAGGGAAAGTCACAGCCCAGAGCTAGTGCATGCTAAAAATACCACATACAGAGCTGGAAGACCAAAGAACATAATAATGTGGAATGAAGGACAGGAGAAAATCTAAGGGAGGAAGAAGATGAGAACAATGAACAATTCAATAACACTGAAATTCAGAGAGGGGATGTAGTTTCTTGGTACTAAACTGTGGTCAAGAGGGAGGGGGGGAGAAGTGTTTGAGCAGTACAGAAGGGCAGAAAAGGACCTATATGAAATAGCATGAAACAAAGAAAAGGGGAAAAGAAGAAAAAGGAGAATAAATTGAAAAATAATAAATGAAAGCAAAGGGGACAAACAAAAGACAGTATAAATGGAAGTGAAATGGGGGTGGGGGAACCGACACAAGGAAAAAGGATGAAGAAAGCTGGCCAGGCCCAGGGGGGAAGAATATACGACAGGAGGTCCTACCATAGAATGGAGCTGGGGAACAGGAACCACCGTTACAGTGTGGGGAAAGAGGATAGAAGTAGAGGCCCCTAAAAGCTAGTTTGACTTGTGGTGGAGAACTTTGCAGAACTCCATATTTTGGCAAATACCACAAATTACCAAACAGGTACACAAAAATTTAACATCACTCCAGAAAGATATTTTAACAATTCTTTAACAAACTGCTATAAATGATTCATTGCATCTATGTAAAACAATAAATTTACACCATCTGAAAATGTGACTCAAGTTTCTTTAAAATGACTGACAAGGTACTGGTGGCATTTAATACCCCCCACAGCCAGGGAAAGGGTTAAACATTCTTTTACTTTTCAATGGTCACTTACTATAGAAGTAGTACGGATATCTGGTGGGCGCTACACAAAAAATACATTGAACTCCTCCCTATAATTTATTTTTGTTACCTTTCTCATGACTAAAAAGTTCCATTGTTACTACAGCATACCCCTTTTCATACAGTTACCACAAAATTGCTGCTGAATGTTTTCATTGCTAACATTCTCAACACCCTCCATATGCTACCATAGAGTGGTAAACTCAGCCAAACAAACCGAATTCCCATCATATCCAAATGTTCACTCCGCTTTCAGAAGCTGTAAGTACCCTTTATTCCATAATTTTCTTACACAGCTTGACTTCTGAATATACCATAATATCCTACGTATGGCAATCAATCCTACCTGCTTCTTACAGAACACTACATACTCACACACACACACATACACACACACACACACACACATACACACAATAGTATGGAACAGCAATATGAAGTAAGTAACAAACCCTCAACTTTCAAGAAAAATGTGTCAAGAAGTTCAGTCAGACTCTGTTAGAAGAAAATGTGTATAATGATAGTGACACAAACTCACCCACTTTCCATTTTGTTCTATGAACACGGCCTGGTGATTTTGGTGACTGAATTCTTTCTTCCCCAAGGAAAGGATTACCTGCATATAAGATTACACATTAGCCATGGGTACAGAAAGTTTAACAGTACTCTTTTAAACTTTGACTGCCTGAAGAGAGCACTGAATAACAATATTCATTATATGGCATACAGAGAGGCACAATTTACATTAAAAAAGAATACATTTGATAAAACATCCTTATACCCCACCAAGTACATAGTATAGCTATCACAGTACTTCCTACAAAGTTAACTGAAAACATCTTATAATACGACAATATTCAAGGCACTCTGTGGATATCACAGAGTACATGTATACAACATTTGGTCCTGTCAAGTTACTGGTAGCCTAACAAGATGATGTATGTCTTGTATGTATCATGGTGACTAAATTCAATAAAACCCTCTCAAGTTGACAGTTGTGTCAGATGGTTCAACTAAACCAACATTTGAGAAACTGACTCCAACACCAGGGTGCTGAGTTTATACCTACACAAGGCCAGAGCCCATATTTGGACACAACCCAGTGAGGTTACTGGGTGATGTCTGATGACTCCTGCACATGGACTTGATTCCCACTGGACAGCTCAGAGGCAGCCATGCTCAACTAAATGTAACATAACCAGATTTCTGTCTTCTTGCACAAGAGAATCCATATCCTGGTGTAAAGTGGAAACAGCCTTTTGTGCAGTGTGACTCAACTAATGAATACTTGAATACAATACATACAGTTCAATGCTTCATCTGGTATGTACGTTCTGTTAAACTTCATGTTATGTCCCATAATATACTGCATGCAAGCAGACTGTCCAACTGGCCAAGACATTAGGTGCCTCGTACATCCTTGCATCTGGTCCTCTCCATAGAAACTACATGCTAGGACCACGAGGCACCTATGTCTTGGCCAACCAGAAGTCAATTATGGCAGAGCATATTATGGATACCAGTCATACCATAACTTGTACATGAAAAATAAAGCAACAAATGACTGCATAGGGAAGGGCAGTACAGAGATCGGGTCACATCACAACAACTTCAATACAAACTAGGGTTTCATGTTAATCTGGCACACGGTGACTAGTACAACATGATCAAACAAATAAAAGACTGATTCATTGAGAATTAAGGCCAAGCACAGCAAATGGTGGACTCCACCCTGTAGCCCCACTGACTTACATCCAACAATAAGATCTGGCCTCGTGAAGGCATACAATTCTCAAATGCTGTGAACAAAGCACATCAGAGCTCAGAAGATGCTGTTCTCTAAAATGTTGGCTAGCTTTAAGCACCTGAGTTTGCTGTCAGCCCTAGAGTATTTTATTTAAATAAGGCAAACTTTAAAGGGAACAGAAACTAATCAAAAGAACTAGATACAATTGGACTGGACTACATAGGGCAAAACGCGGAACAGAAATAAGGACCATGTTCCATTTTATCAAAAACAGATGCACTGATATCCAAAGACAGAGGTGACTACCCAAAATGAGGGAGAAGATATCGTTATCACTATATGGGAAAGCGAAACACTCCTGGGGAAGAGAGGTGTACACATCCTGTAAAAGAAAGAAAGAAAGAAAGGAAGGAAGGAAGAAAGAAAGAAAGAAAAAAGTGGTATGGTATGGTTCACACTGGGAATCTGGAAAATACAAAGAGTGGGGGAGGACACAGAGAATGGCCTCCTGCATGTTGAGGATGAGAGCGAATCCCATCCATTGTTGAAATTCCCAGAAATGCATATGTGGAAAGAAGTGCCCCTGAACATCTGAATGAAGAAAAAGCACTCAGCAACTACTCACTGTCAAAAAAGCCACGAACACAGAAATTTAGGCACCCTCATATACAACATAAAATGTCAATGGGAAAACCAGGTGAAGAAAGAAGAACTTAGGTTGGAGGGAGAGGGAGGATTATATTGTATGTAGGATCAATAGGCTATAAATAACTTGAATGTGATAAGAACCTTTCAAATCATTATAAATAGTACAGGTAAACTGTATGCATTAGCAAAACAGTGGATGTGCACCGGTAAAAATCTGGTGTTGCCAGCCACATCCAAAGAAATGTACTCGAAACTCAATTAATAAATATTAAAGAAATAAAAAACATTACATTCGGTGTGATTATTTAATATACTAGAGGGAGAGTCCTGTTGAAAATTCAGCATAGTCTTTTCATTTGTTACACAAATCCTCATACCTCTATCTTTCCCCTCCTTTCTCCCTTACTTATTTTCCAGGTGTATATAATATCAAATCATGCATCAAGACTAACAATTTATGCCATGCAGACCCTGAGAGTAACCACTTTCTGAAATTCCATTAATCGCTCTCTCAGACAAGCACACACATACACATACACACCATCAATCACCAACCGCCTCCTCCTCCTCCTCCTCTTCTATCAGTGTGGCAGTTACTTGCTGCCTGCTCTGTGTACTCATGTTACATCAGTCAGTGAGGGTCTGTGTAATGGCTGCCATACCAGCACAATGACAGCGCAATCAAAGTTTAGTACAGTGTAGGAAAAAGGGCTTTTTATTGGAAATGGAAGTATTGGGCCTTGTGCTCCTCAGTTTCATCAATCCTGCCCGCAGCTTGATGACACCAAGTACTCAGCAAATGTTGTGCATGATGAGAAAACCTACACCTTTGAGTCACGTACGATCAAACAATGTGTTATAATGAACAAAAAAGAAACTGTGTAACTAGGTGTCCAGTTTGAGCTTATTTGTGTCAATATGTGGAGGATGCAGTAACAAATTAGTGGACAATAAATAAGTAAATGGTCCTAAACTTGTCTGATGAAGTGAGAATTCTAAGAAATTATGTTGAAAGTTTGTACATCAAACTGAATAAGACTTTCTGGCAGAAGGTCACTACTGTGCAGCACACATCCAAAAGATGCCCTGCTGTGAAGATCAAGCATCAGTTGCTTTTTGGTCAATAAGACCAAATCATATATGGACATGCCGACTGCTGGCCCTACTTCCTACATCTTGCTTCCAGTGAAATCAGATAATCCCAGTGGAATTCAAGTATCGTACATAAATAAAAAGTGTTAGGCAATGTATGTATAACATAATGCTGAGGCAAGTTCATGCAACCACTGCTGCAGTGTAAAAGCAATAAGTATTACATATCCTGAGTGTGTTTTTGTAGCCTTAGGTATCCATCATGCAATGTGTATGCACCATATTGTCATCTGTGTCCTGCCTGGCTCTACAATGTTTTTCCACGTTATCTCTCAAACGGCTTGATTTTTTAAAATGTTTCCATTTTCTCTACAACTTTTGTCCGAAACATTTCTCATTCTAAGACGAACTGAGCGAGATAAAACACAAAATGTACACCATTCTGCACGTAAAGTACCTATTCTTCTTGTCAGACAATAATGAAACTTGAATTTTCTTGACAGATTTTTGGAGATAAATACCAAATTTCATGAAATTCTGTCTGGTAGAAGCCAAAATGATCCATGCAGAAGGACAGACAGACATCACGGATCTAATAGTTGCTTTTCGCAATTTAGTGAACACGCCTAAAAACTAGTGACATTACTAGTGTGGTGTTCCCATGAAGCACAGCAGCTACAAACAGGATAAGAATCTCCTCACCCCTCCCCATCTGCACAAAGAAAGCTGAATTGAAAACAATGTTCATATCTTAAATTTGTCCTGATATTTATCCTTCTTACTTGCAGAGTTAAAACTGGCCTCTCTCTCATGTGCACCAGGTTTAAAACGAAATTCAAGTCACATGCTTCCTTTCACTTTTCAGTCACTGAGGAAATGTTCCCCTAATCAGTAACACTGGGGCATAACCTACTGGATACTTCATTGCAGTTCTATACATGCTAGAAAATCCCGTCCAACCAACAGGCGGTCCAGCCCCAGCCTCAGCCTCCATACTCAGCTCCACCCTAGAACCCTACTGTTTCCACTGACAGTGTTAGGGGTTATCAGTGCTATCATGTCCCAGAGAATAGTGGCTAACAAGCTTGGAAGTGAAAACAAGGAGATATCATTTTCTCTGGTACACAGCTATTCAGGTACCTACTATACTATTTTCTGTGGCCTTAGCATAAAACCTCCTGAATTATTTACCAATTTGTGCTCTTCAGAATTCAAAGTTCTCCCCCCTACAAAATCCTGACTTATGGTATCTTGTTATAGTCAAAATCTTGTCCCAGAAACATATTTATTTTGTAAACCAATAAGTTCCTCACACATTATATAGCACAAGTGCTTTAATTGCCATCTTGAATACAGTTTCAGTCATTAAAGATATATACCAAGCCCTTCCTTTAAGACCTTGTTGTGTTCCTGAAAGAGTAGGCATAAATCAAAAAAGTATTCCCATATGAAATAATGGAATAGGTAGGATAAAGAGCAGACAGACATAGGTTGTTAAACCGAAAATGAGGGGGCGTAAATTAAGAAGTGGTGCATACTGGCAAAGGGCAATGCGAACGGCATAACAAGCGGGGTACAAAACAATGTCTATGTGTGTCTGGATTATAACTGTTCAAAGAATGTGTATCGATCATTATACATTATACATTTGTGTATGCAACTCTACACTGTAAAGTCCAACACCGTCTAATATAATTAGTATGCCTCCTACATGCTTCGGCCAGGCTGGGCCATCATCAAGAAGAACACAAAATATACTGTAGAAATTATTTAAGCTTTATGCCGAAAATTACTACCCCAAGTCAGCTGGCCTATTGCAATACATAACTGCACATTAATACACTGTCTAAATCTACATAAAACGTTCTAATACTGCAAATCCCTGTTCTGTTTATTTTATGCCAAAACTATTATGATCTAAAAGAGCACAATTATTGATTATACACCTGAAGTCAAATTAAAATATCAATTATACTTTAACCTGTTGCATTCCACTGTGCATAATTACAAACTAAATAGAAATACGAGGTAGTATCCAAAATTTTCTGGACTGGTGCCGCCATCTACACAACAGCTGTGGTAGCGTGAAGCACTGGTAGATGGTAGGACTACCATGTCTAGCGAGTCAGTACGCCAAGTTGCACATAGTTGGGTGGACATGGGCAGTTTTCACACGCAATTGTATGGAGTTGTGTATATGACCTGTGGTGATTTTCACGATGGATCAGAGAAGGGAACGGCGAGCGTGCTTCAAATTTTATGCCAGTCTTGGGAAAAGTGCCATGGAGACCCTCACAATGATTCAACAAGCCTTTGGGGACCAAAGCTTGAGTCTGACACAGGTGTTTCAATAGCACGCCCGGTTCAAGACCGGTCGCACATCAATTGACGATGACAAACGAAGGGAGACCCAGAAGCTGCACAACTCGTGAATTGTTGCACGAATTCAAGAGCTCGTCCATCAAGATCGACGTCAGACCATTCACGACATTGCTGAGAAGGTGGGAATTGGTTATGGGACATGCCAACAGGTTCTGACGGAAGAATTGGGCATGCATCGTGTTGCAGCCAAATTTGTGCACAGGATCCTGACAGCTGACCAGAAGCAGCAGCACATCAACGTCTGCGCTGAACTTCATCAGCTCGCCTCCAATTATGAAACCTTCTTGTCCAGGGTCATCACTGGTGATGAGAGCTGGGTTTACAGTTATGACCCTGAGGCAAAGCAACAATCCTCCCGGTGGAAAAGCACCACATCACCAAGGCCAAAAAAGGCCAGACAGGTGAAAAGCAATGTCAAGAGCATGATCATTACTTTCTTTGAAGTCAAGGGAACTGTGCACAAAGAATTTGTCCCAACAGGCCAAAGTGTGAATTCCAGGTTCTACTGCGACATTTTGCGGCGAAAAATAAAATCGCTGTCATCCCCCACCCACCATACTCCCCTGATTTGGCACCCTGTGAATTCTTCCTATTTCCAAAAATGAAATTGTAGCTGAAAGGATGCTGGTTTGATACCACTGAGGAGATACAGGCTGAATTGCAGAGAATGCTTGACACTCTGATAGAAAAGGACTTCCAGGAAGCGTTCCAAAAATGGAGAAGACGGTGGGACTGGTGTCAACATGCGGGATGGAACTACTTCTAGGGTGACGGCGGCCGATGGGCCTTATGGTGAGATTTACAATTTTTACAGTATCAGTCCAGAAAAATTTTGGATACCACCTCGTATGTATTGACCTGACATAGCCAGTTTATTTAAAAAACTCTTAGAGTTTTTTACAATTGACTACATGTTTCAGTTATGTCACTCCTTTATCAAGCCCTAACCAAGACTATGTGACTTTAATTATGATCTGGAATACAAAATTTGAAAATGGTTACACTTCACCAGGATAACAATTTAAAATGTTCATAATTACACAAGTGTTTAACCATGTTAGAACATCCATACAATTAAATATGGTTTAAAATAGTCTAAAAGCTTGGACAAAAATTTTAAACCCAAATATGCTACACAATAACATGGGTTACTGACATATTTAGAATACGCAGTTGTTCTTAAGTCTCGAATAGCACATAACCTGTACCATTCTATCCCTTTCTTAAGTGACATTTGATTACTCATTCCTCTTTGATTATGGTAGCAGCACACAGTTCTGAACATGAAGTTTAACTACATTCTCCTAGTAGTGGATGGATGATTGATGTCTTTCTACATTATTCTACTGCAATGTATGCATAACTTCATTGCTAGATTACAGAATCAGAAACCAGATCACACATAAATCCACTGTGCCAACAAAGTTCAATCAATGTTGGCCAAAGAAAAAGATTATTATCTTAAATTCCCAGAAGATGTTACACTATACATCATAGAACATATATTAATAAACCTTCTGACCTGGCTTGTCCCATCACGGTACTGCAGCTTCGTGTGATCAGTGCTTTTGTTACTCTGAAGTCTAACTGGATTCAGACCTTCTGCCAACTTCTGTCAATGACAGAAAAAACCAGACCGTCAGACAAAGAACCTTCAATGATCGTAAAATGCAAGATTTCTAAGGTAGGGTACATGAGAGCAGCAGATTATTTGGACACACACACAAAAGGAAAATGAAATGAAAACAACTCATAATGCTACAACATTTAATCCTTTCTCAGCACAAAGAATAAACTCTGAATTTCACATTATTATTTTACTTATTTCTTGCTGGAGAAATATATATGCAAGAAACACTGGCCTCAGACAGCACACGATTTACTGATTAACCCAGAACTAATGCAACAAATAGTTCAACAGGTTTCATCATAATACTATAAACACCAAACAACTTGTAACACTAAGACCAGGAACAATTACATAAAAGCAATTATGAGGGGGAGTAAGTTAATAAGCACAATTTGTAAAAATAAAAAATGTGAAACAAATACAAACAAAACAGGACTTCTATCAGTCACCACTTTTCAATGTATCTCTCCAATTTCTGGAGTATCAGGAGAAGAAATCTTCATTCATAACATAAAAACATAGTATTTCTATGTTATGAAAATTTCAGTATTAATTTCAAACTGAAAGTAGACTGCAATACCATCTTCATCACCGCAATACTAGCTTCAATTTTTGTCACACCATACTTTACAGATTCTGCCCTCAATCAGTCAAACAATCAACCAATCTAGGGAGACACAAGGTATGTCAAATACATAAGAGCTACTTATATTTACAAAATTATCACCAATTCATAACAACTATTTCAATTTATTTATATATATATAAGCTTCTCCTGCTTTCTGTCACCTCCTCAATAAGGAAATCCACAAAGTACATAAAATGACTTTTGAAATCCAACACAACACAATTTTGCTTCAGCCAACTTATAAAAACACAACAAACTTGTAACTCAGACCCTTCTAATACAAAGATTATGGTCAACTTACAAAAAACCAGTCATCTTTCACTTAAAAAACAGAGTGACAGGACCCTTTCTATGACATGAATGTGCATTATATAAACTTTATAACATAAACTACTGCTATGAGGTGTGATAAGTTACAAAATCTACTTGATGATGATCACTAAAACATACTATTGCTATTTGTATGAAACTAAATAAATGAATAAACAAGATCTTTTGCTCTAATGGTTGCTCATGGTTTATATTTTTCTGGTCTTTTTTGTCTTTCTAATATTTCTTTAAACTAGAAAACCCAACAGAAACATTTATAATCATAAGGCCCAACTTTCTGAACACCGAAAATGCAATCATGTTATTTAAGTACCACCCCGTCACTGAAAATCAACACACAACTTCCTTCTTCACCTCTATACTTCCTGTTACGGCTAACTTCTTTTTCCTAACTCTGCACCAGAATATGAATTAATCAGAACAGCAATAAAAAGACATGCTTCACCCACCAATTTGTTATATTCTAACTGAAACATGTAAGATCACTGCAAGTTCAGTTCCTCTTCATGCATATTCTGTAACATCCAATATCTAGCAACTTCCTAATTCTAATAATACTGTCACTGAAGATTTAAGTCTTCTGGGACATAATGCCATTTTAACTGCTCAATGGTTATGGATTTTTGAAGGATCACAATGCCTTCAAATTCAATGTCAGACAGTATGTTCCTATGAAATGTCAGTAATTATATATCAATTGAAAGTATCACATCACAAAAGACTTTTAATTTTCATTAACACTGCTGTCATAACCTCAAAACCAGCATCTCTTTCACAGTTGCATGTAAAGTTTTGTTCTGTTTACTGGTTCATTATGCTTTCCCTATCTCAGACTACATGACAGGAGTTGCCAGCCAGACAAGCTCCAGGAGCTGCACTTTTGGATGCAACTTAGGCAAGAGCCATGCATTAACAAAATAAGATATTTTTGCCTTACTTCATGGCTTCTTGTTTCTGGTTATCCAAACGTAACGGTTAGTTTCAGTTAGTTACACAACTCCTTCCTCTTGCAAATGTTTTAAAATGTCATTCAAAGTCAGCCTCATGTGTATGTAAACTACCCAAATACTACTTTTTGCACAAACTTGAATTAACTGCACCAGTGAATAAAAATGATTCAGTTTGCAATATCAAAAGTTTTATATGTAGGAAACACAATGATTCCATATAAAGATATTCACAAAGAGAAATGGTAATCAGCAGACGGCAGGACAGAGAACCAAATAGATCACGTTTTAATTAGTAATAGATTCGGGAGTGAAATAACAGACATCAGAGCACTAAGGGGACCAGACATTGGATCCGATCACAACTTATTGAAGATTCATTTTAAAGTGAAATTAAGGGTAAAAACTGAAAATAAATTAGAAAAGAAAAACGGTGAATATGTTTCAAAATCCAAAGGGGAAACAAGAATATGCTATAGAAATTAATAATAGGTTTGAAATACTGGAAAATTTGGACGATGAAG
>Ga0123352_10011620_pt1 | contig 13888 bp, 3 predicted proteins | sample TergutLab28metaG_FD_89700 | JGI IMG/M metagenome (GOLD analysis project Ga0123352, IMG submission 89700) | Labiotermes labralis P1 segment gut microbial communities from Petit-Saut dam, French Guiana - Lab288 P1 | ecosystem: Host-associated > Arthropoda: Insects > Digestive system > Gut ...
ATAACTCCGTAACCGTCCAAAATCGGACACATGTTTATATGAACTTTTTTGATCACAAAGACCTAGGAAATCACCTCCTGCAGTTATGCCCTAAAGTCGTGAAACACCCTGTATATGTGTATATGTCACAATTCACGGTTGAAACAATATGAAGTTTTATGGAACCAGTACCATCCATGCAGTGTTCGCAAGATCCAGCCACCTGTCCCTGTTCTGGATCGCATAAATCCAGTCAATATCCTGTCTTCATAACGCTCTGCTTTATTTTTTAACCTTTAAAGACTAGGATTAGCCAGATTTGACGACTGAGCTCGTAACGAGCAATAAACAATCGCCGCCTCGGTTAAAAATATGACACAGTTAAAGATGTGTGGAAAAAGAACCACGTTTTGTACACAAATACGTAAAATGCACACACACACACACACACACATATATATATGCTACTACCTGTGAGCAGAAGGTATTTATGTATTCTCTATGTTTTTGGACTTTAAACCCTTTGGTATATAATGTGACTACTGGGCTTTGAATGGGGACCGCGGTGGCACAGTGATTAAGGTGCTGTGCTACAAATCGGAAGGTCGCGGGTTCGATTCCAGCTGGTGTCAATGGAATTTTTCATTGACATAAAATCCTTCCGATCGCACCATGGCCCTGGGGTCGACTCAGCCTCTAACAGAAATGAGTACCATGAGCATTTCCGGGGGGTAAAGGCGGCCGTTGTCATGTAATCTGGGAACCTTAACTTCCTGGAAACCTCTGGGCCACTCCAGGCCTCTAACAGGATTGAGTTATCTTACTGGGCTTTGGAATGGTTAATACAATCTCCTCACATATCCTAAGTCGCATAACTAATTTCTTCCCTTAAATGTTTCATACATAAGCTCCATATTTATCATTCCTTCCGTGCATATTACACAACATTTCAATCTCAATTACCTCGATTCTCTCACTGAATAATATCTGTTGAAATATATAAATTAGGACGCACCTCAGTGTGTAACTGACTCTTACCGTTTATTTCCTCCCTCTGAGATCCAAATATGCCCCTTAGTACGTCTTAATCAGAAGAAGTTAGTCTGTGTTCATCCGTCAGATTGACATATCCAATTTTCAAACCCATAAGAAACCACACAAATCATAATTTAATTTATAAACAATTTCTTATCAATTCTAAAACTTATTCTTTCACGTTTAGGAGGAAACAGACTTATAATTTTAATAATGTGTTCACGACTTTAAAAATCGGTTAGAAGTTCTATCTTCTTGGAGCTACACAATATAATATGATATAACTGCATCGGCGCTCAGATGAATCTACTGCCTTCACCTCCAGAGCAGACAAGAGAGTACACAGTAGGAGAGGAGAAAATGACGTCATCATTTTCCTACATCTGTACAAATTTTTCTTTCACCTTACTCGTTTATTCTAAGACGGCAATCGGGGGCTGCGGACTTTCGGTAAATACTTCGTAGACAAAAGGTGTAAGTCCTCAGATAATAATTTTCTTCACAGCTTCGAGTGCTTTTTTTAAGGATTATCCTTCATAGTGTTTCGTCAAAAGGTGTCAAGAACGCCACGGTAATAATTTAGTTACGTCTTTCGTTTTCTCATTAATTCCATTACCTTAATTTCCCACTGTCCAAGGACGATACGTCAGATGTTACAAGAGAATCATTATGAGTAATAAAATATTCTGTTGTAGATTATGATCTCATTATCTTCAGTATACTGAAAGAACGTTCTTATTAATTTTGTCTGTGAACATCAACTGTAGGCATGATATGTCGGAATGGAGGTATTCGTTATTACGCCATATTTCCAGCTCTCTACAATTTTAACACCACATATATTTTTCACTCGTGTTCCTCAACGGTGATCATTAGCTTTATAACATTCGATCCAGATAGTTCTTTGCCATAGGTGGACAAAGTAGTCCCTTGAGAACAATAAAACCTTGCGCACTTTCTTCCCATCAAAAAAGACAGCCAACTTACGGGAAACGTAACATGAGGCGCTTTCGTTTATCAGTTGTTGCCGCTGAAAAACGTTAAGAATTACATTATCTGAGTAGAATTTAGGTTTAAGGGCCCTCCTGTCACTACATCTTCCTCTATCACTACTCACATCATCGGGACAACGTAACTGCGCCTCAAGGGCGTCCAAACTCAGAAGTCGGTTACACTCCTACCATGCCCAGGAGGGAGGACCACGAAGTCCATGAGGACATGTGGTGGCATTGGACCAAAAAAAAATTATCTGAGTGTGTCTGTAACCTTAGTTATCCAGCATTACACCGGCATGCGCCGTAATATATTGTCATCAGCGGCCTGTCTGGTTGTACCGTATTTTTCTACATTATCTGATATAGGGCAACATTTTCGTAAACAATTTATTTAACACATAAAATGCGTTTTTGAAACATTTCTCATTCTAAGAAGAATTCAGCGAGACATTACAAATTTACATAGGTTTTCATGTCAAGGACTCGTTATTCTTGTCATGCTTTACCATAACTTGAGTGTTCTCGAAATATTTTGAAAAATACTCAAATATCATATTTCAAGAAAATCTGGCCAGCGGGAGCCACACTATTCTGTGCAGACGGACAGACAGATCGACAAAGCTAATAGTCGCTTTTCGCAATTTTTTTGAAAGCGTCTAAAAACAGAAATCTTACAATATAACCACGCTCAACATTTTATTTTGTACCTCCTACTTCAATTTTTAACCAATTCCCAGATTTTCACTAAACTTCTTATGAATGCCATGTCACTGAAGGCAACCCAATGAACGTTTAATTTCCCTAAATAAGCAATAATAAATAAACCTGCGAAGTTATGAGACGGAAGAGAAGGTAGCACCACTTACTTTCGGGTGCTGATACAGTTTATGGTAATACATATTAGAAAAGTTCTTCTTAAGATAATATTTACGTAGAATGTAAAAATCATTTGTCAACCAGGCGAATATTTGCTGCAGCTATCGATATCAATGCGATAATTATTAACCGATTTTACACAGGGATGTGAAATTTCGTAAGAATATACATCAAAGGAATACGTACGTATTATTTATAACTATTGTTTGTTACGGAAAAGTTACAAACAAAATGACAATGCTAATCTTTGAAGTTGTATTAGATACATCTAAGGTAGTAATTTTGTTTCAATAAACAATTCTTAAACAACAAGCTGAACAATAATAATTAATTATTCGATTATGCTTTTGGTAATCTTTCTTTTACCTGTGAAAAATAAACTTAAGGCAATTTAGGAAAAAGAATCATTTTTAAAGGAAAAAATCTTGCAAGTTAAGGGAACCAAAGGGTTGTTTTAGAAACAAACGTCATGTTTGTAGCTTATATTCAGCATAATATAATGTTATATAGTGTATGTCAACACAGTCACTTTATTGTATAAGGTAATACAGGGCTACATGTTTCGACTACATCCTAGTCATCTTCAGGCCTATATTAACAATTGTGTTACCGGATGCTATACACACTTTGGGATCCCATCGTGTTTACATTCGTGGAATATATCTAATTAAAACACTTGTCTAAAAGGTGTGATGTGCAAATACAGGATTGGGGTACGTAAAATTGTCTCTTAAAAGTTATTTTACAAATTTGTCAAAAAATTTTTAAATTATATAAAATTCGTTCTTATCGGTGCTTTGCTGTTCATCAGTTTCGGATGTGGGTCTCGTCGTTGCTTTCGAGGCTGTGGGTTGCTGTATATCTATGGGTGATGTCGGAATACGTCTATTTGCTGTTTCGTGGGGGTGGTGTGTTATCAAATGGTCTCACACTCTGAACTGAACTGGACAACAATTCACAGTGTGAGACCATTTGATACCACACCACCCACACGAAACAGCAAATAGACGTATTCCAACATCACCCACAGATATACAGCTACCCACAGCCTTGAAAGCAAAGACAACGAGACCCACATCCGAAACTGATGAACAGCAAAGCACCGATAAGAATGAATTTTATATAATTTAAAAATTTTTTGACAAATTTGTAAAATAACTTTTAAGAGACAATTTTACGTACCCCAATCCTGTATTTGCACATCACACCTTTTAGACCAACGTTTCAATTAGATATATTCCACGAATGTAAACACGATGGGACCCCAAAGTTTGTATAGCATCTGATAACAAATTGCTAATATAAGCCTGAAGATGACTAGGATATAGTCGAAACATGTGGCCTTGTATTACCTTATATAATAAAGTGGCGTATACTATATAACATTATATTATGCTGAGAGCACATCGTGATGCTTCCATTCAAAAAAAATTATTCAGCAGTTATCCGGTTGACACCCCTTCCCTGATAACGTCTACACTGAAAAATCTTTTGCCTCACTGCCATTCTACATATCACTTCTTTCTAAATAGCTACTTATCACCGTCATATCTCATTCAATGCTGCTTAATCCCAGCAGTCACTGAAGAACCTGCGTACGATTAGGATGTATTGTGAAGTAGAAGGCCTTACAAACATAAAAAATACTACATTTTGACAAGCAGTACATTTGATTTACTTCATGCGTCCTGAAGCTCATGTTCCACGCATTCAAAATGCAGAGATCTACGCTGGAATTCCAGTAATAAGCAGTGATAGAACACTGTCGGTAAGCAAACCATGAGTAGATAAAATTCTATTCTTCAACATAATATTTTTTTCTATTGCAAATATATTTCTATTGGTTCCGGGAATCATCCTTTCATTTAGTAGGTACCGGTGGCTCTTTTCACCGGGAAAAATCTGCCACGGTGTGAATCTGATCACTCATCTCCATCAGTGACAAGGTACGGAAAGCACGGAGTTATATTTTCACTTCTTCATATTGCTTCATTGGGTGCGCAAGAACAAAGTCGTCTTTCGTCCGACAGCTAATCCATAATCCACACAGCAGTTTGTTTTGTGACAACCGTCATTTATAAGTAGGTGATGCCGAGAAATGTGACTCAAACTGTAGTTAATCTGATTTCTATCTAGAGGTTACCCGTTCGAATATCGGCCAGGACAATGGCTGTAATACATCGCATAATCTTCGGTCCCTCCGTGTACGTATTGGCATTGTACCTCAAATTAGGCTAGCCACAAATACTCCTTCCACATACTTTCCAGTTCTCTATAACTTCGTCATCGTACCGCTATGCAGTCCGATCTACTGACTGCAATGTCAAATAAACACAATCCAAAAATCATTATAAATTCTAAACTGCCCACATTGTCACAATGTTCAGTTACAAGGACGCAGAAATGTGGTGCATATTATTGAGTCCCGGCTACATGCAAGTTGAAGTGGATGTTCTCAGCGTTACAGCATAATTAATGGTGCTTACAGCCACTACTGTGACACTGTAGGCCAGATCTGACTGCCGATTTCTAGCCCACACAAACAATCGTTTGTTTTTTTTTTTCTGAATGTGGAAACACAAACTGGTCAGATCAAAGTATGTGGAACCTTTACTGGTAGCTGGTCCACATGAAATACTTGGAAATTTGGATTCTTTCTATTCTCATCACTAGGAGAAAATGGAACAAGCTAGCCCCTCAAGGTACATGGTGGGAAAGCAGACATCGACTACTTATTTTACATCCCCTTCAATTCATTACTCATACTACAGTAGCACCTTAATCGATGTAAGCGAAAAGTCACGCAACCCATACTTAAATATTTATTGAAGGCTGTAAGAGAACCATTTCTTCTGGATTCATAGGAAAAGTATATATGGCTGTGACGACACTAGTGCAGAAGCCGCGCAAGTCAGGTGATTTTATAACAGACTCGTCCCGATCACTTTTCAGCACGCTTTCCTCATAGAATGAGTTTAGGGATACATATGTCAATTTACCTTTACTGCCAAAACTTTAATTGACTTTAGCGGATGCGTTACTAGAAAACATAGAAAAATTTGATGTGCTGACAATTCCAATATTCTTTGCTAAAAACCGTCACACCCTTTCGAATTCGGAGCATGTTGTAGTGCTCTTTGTCGGAGAATAAACGGCAACAGGAGAAAGTTAACAGGAACTAATTATGAATTTTGCATCCTTTTTTGAAGTTGACGAATATGAGTGCTGACATCATTCACATATGACCACGTGACATTTCAAAATTCCTAACTGTGCGCGAAATCTTTGCGACAATTTTGTTTCGCGAAACTTGTGGCCCCTCGATGTTACGATCTAACCCTATCAGATATATATCTCTGGGAGATTTTGAAAGAGAATGTCTAAACAAATCTGCATACAACACAAGAAGTGGAATAAAATATTAAGCTGTGCATTTGAAGCATCGTTAAAGAACTCTTCACCACTTGTATAAAATACGAGAATATGTGAATGCATACACTGCTCGGGCTGTTCGATATCCCAACACCTAACCTTTTAAAGCTTACTGGTTACATGATGCACCAGCAGGTTTAACATTCAACAATTCTACATTCTGCAAACACTCTATTATGTGTTTTGTATTTATCTCAGAACAAAGAGCGACTTCTACCTAGTACAACATAAACTGATCTGTTTTTATAACCAAGATAAAAAGTGTTTACAGCGCGGTACGGACTGGGTCTTTAAATAAAGTGGTCTGCGTTTCTTCTTTAAGTGGTAGTGGTCTCTAGTATTGTTTTTGGTACCTGATTTTAAAAATTGTTACTGATAAACCGAAATCTCTCTCAGAAATAGGATGCTTGACTTTCCAATTACTCTCTACAATATGAACTATTGACAGCGTCGTTAAACAAACCACAAATAATCCCAGGAGAGTAATCTGGTAAATCGGAAATGTAAAATAAAGAAAACATATAAGCCTATAGCAGAGAAAAGAGACGGCCCATTCAGTATGCTAACTATTGGTTGAATGGCAGGGAAATTCAAGTTAGATTCCCGAATGGGATACAGGATTTTCCCTTTGTTGCTGAGTCTGTATTGGTCTGATATTCTCCAAGTTCTCTGTCAACCGTTACAAAAGGGCATTTTCACCAGGTGTAAATGGCCGGGAAGTGAAGCTGAACACTGATCTCCATCTATGGTGGAGTATAAGAATGTGCGAAACTGTACTCATGCTTCCTCATACATACAATATAATGTTTTCTGCAGATTTCCTGCATCGATAATGAAACACAAATAAAGAAATAAAATATAAGTAATGAAGACAAAAATGTAGATGTTTAGTGTTAAAAAAATTATGTATTTAGCGCATGGATCCTTATAATGTAGCTTTTGAAAGGCATGAAGGAACCAACGTTGGCCAACATGAATCTACACAAAAGCACCTATAACCAGGGGAACCTATGACGAGGCTGTCTGAACCCATTAAAGAGACCCCTATACACAGACAGTAACAGATACTACTTGTGAATAATTAATTACAATGCTTCGCACAGATTAGCAGTAGTATATATATATATATATATATATATATATTGTTGTGTCCATTTCAAAACTAACCTTCTCGTATCGAATACGAATATTGCTACACAACTGAAAAACCTCACCCAAACTACCTGTTACGTTGTATAGAGCACGGGAGGAGCCGTAATGATATTAAAGGCACATAAATAGGGTTTAGTTTTTATGACATATCGTCCTCCTTTGTTTGAAGTCAGATTGTGCAATGAGAAGTACTGCGACTGATTTAAAATTTGTAGTCAAAGTCCTTTAGTATTATTTCTGTTAGCCATGGCCATGTGGATGGTAATTCCTTCCGAGGCATAACTGTAACAGAGACCGTTATAACGCCATTAAATATACGTGTCATTAACAAAGCGACGATAACTTCTGTTTAAAATTCAAGAATCCTTTATCAAATGTGAGAATTAAGTTCCTTACAGTCCAATACTGTTGGAAAGACCAAATGTGTTTGGGGAAATTAATGACCCAGATTTGAATGTTTGGTCCAACGGTGACGATGGGGGCAACATGCCCCTTCAAAATATCAGTGTCAACCTGCAGAATTACGCCGCGTGCGAAACAACAGACTGCGATATGAAAAGTCCACAAATTAAAATTTGAAAACGTACCTCTTCCTTTGAGAATTTTTATTATTTGGTAAAAAGTATGGATATAATGATATTGTGCTCTTTTAAATTTTATTACTATATAGATTAGCCAAAAAAATTTAAAAAATAAATTACAAATTTAGTTTTCCTTTTCTTTACACGTTCTGCAAACAAAATTAGCCTGAAATACATAGGGATAAAGTTAGGACTTTAGTTTTCTGTGACCGTGCATCGTGAGCAAATTGTGAAGTAAGAGAGAAAACCAACAAGATGCAACAGTTAGATGTTTATTATCAACACTTTCTCAACATGTTTCGGGCATCATTATGCCCATCTTCAGGAGAACAGGACGTGTGTTACTGCACGTGGCGTGCTGCGGTGGTTGTGCTAGATGTGGTTGGTAGCGGTTGTGGGGCGCTGTGTTGCAGGGTATGAGTCGAACAGTAACCTTCACAGTGTTCGCACCCTACAACGCAGCGCCCCACAACCGCTAACAATCACATCCACCAGAACCAGCGCAACACACCACGTGCAGTAACACACGTCTTGTTCTCCTGAAGATGGGCATAATGATGCCCGAAACATGTTGAGAAAGTGTTGATAATAAACATCTATCTGTTGCATCTTGTTGGTTTTCTCTCTCACTTCAAAAAGTTAGGATTCTTTCTTCCTATCTACAAAACAATAAATTTAATTTTAAGATTTTAAAAATGTTTTTCAAAGTTTCGAAGCTAAAATTTCAATCCAGTTAGTTATAAAAATTAAATTCCTCAGTCACAAGGAACAGACAGTCTATTTTAAGACCAACCTGTTAATTCTGCCTAGAAAATTATTCACACTAATCTGAAATTTTACGAATCCCTGAAGTATACTATGTGGACAAAAAAAATTCTTAATACTGAAGCAGTTGTACACATACAACAATGGGGAAATTGATACATTATCTTCATACTACTCAGAGAGATATCCAAGAAGACAGAAATCACCAGGTAAGCCTAATATCAATTGTGTGCGGTTACGTAAAACTAACTTATGCGTAACGGCTTGGCCCGACTCTACAAGCAGAGCTTCCGAATCTTTCTCCGAGTTTGTAGAACAAGAAATATTCTTTATTAAATTTTAAAGCAAATGTTAAATATATATGCCACGTTCTGTAACTTTAAAATCTTTGCATTTTGCATACAAAATTTATTCGTTCATTCTGCAATATTCTGAGATTAGGCCGCAGTATTTTCCTCGCGCACTGCTAAACGAACGGAGATGCGGTCTATTTTTTGTGGACCTGAAAATGAGCTCTAGTCTTGATTCACTACAACATGACTTTCGTGTATTGTGTAGTTCTTTTTTTTTTATTATTTTTCGTAGCTCAAAATCTTCGGAAGAAACGTATACTGATTTATACAGTGCGTTCGGAAAGTCGCTGTGCAGTTAGGCTACGGTAGAGTCTAGTTGAAATGTGATGGCCCACGGTGACGCACGAGAGGGGAAGTTTGGAAAGTCGCTGTGAACTTATAAAAGGTGTTGGAAGTGATGTCAACGGGCGTTTATACAGGCATGATCCCGTTTAATTTTATTCGCAAACACTTTCTGCAGATCTGCTTGTGCTTAAGTGCACATCGACTTTCCGAAAGCACGGTACTTCAACCAGACACTCTCTTTATCTCGTACCCTCTTGCAACGAATGTCAGAATGGCTAGTGAACAGTGAATTGGAAAGAAAAGATCTTGTTCTCTTTGGATGTTCTTAGTCTTCAACTTGTCTTGAAAAATTTAAGATAGGAAAGCCATAAATATCTGTCTAACCTCTCATATCCCGGAACATTTAGTGTATAAACACAGAGTGCTGCCCATTTGCCCGACATACTAAGCAAACGGCACAAGGTCTCGGTAGATATTAGGTAAAACATACACGTCTGTACATAAGTGAAAAATTGCAGGCTTTTTTTCCAATTACACTGGAGTTGCATGTATTATATTACGGCTTAACGGATATTTTGTGCTCTTTTTATTACATATCCCATACTGGAACAATTTAATCACTGTCAATGAATACAAGATGATCTCTTCTTACTTCTGTTTCGAGGTATGAGAAAAACATCTCGTCCTCAATGGTACTTCTACGTGAGAAGAATTTATTCCCTAAACATTACCATGTATCCCCCAAATTCAATCTTACATGTGGCGAGACAGAGTAAATGTATTATTCATGTGAATGACAGGTAAGGCAACCTTATCAGCTATATATTGCGGGGTTATGACCCTTTCGTCCGAAAGTCCTGTTATGTTTTCTTTCATCGGTAACATTAGAGGCAAAATTACACACTAAGTCCAATGTGTCATTAAGGTTCAACTGCAATCTCTTCGTTCTGAAATTAGAACCACATAACTTCAATGCGATTCTCGGTTCCGGGGTTTTCTGACCAGCAAGCACATTGTAGGTATTTTGTTTCCTTTCATTCTAAACGTAGGGCCAGCAAATACCATGCCACTCTCTGTAATAAACAAGAAGTACATTACTGGCATTTGTTTCCTTTCGACTATCACAACTTTTCCCAAGCATTCCTGGAAATTCTAAGTCTAGAAGTACTGAAATGGACTGTGTTCCGAATTATTCCATAGAGACGACAGGCGGTCTGTCGCAACGAAGGTTCGATTACGATCCCCAGTAAGTTCACGTGGATTTGCCGTGAAAAAAGTGACATTCGGCAAGTTTTACTCTGAGTACTTCGGTTTACCCTAGTCATTTTCGTTCCGTCCGTGCTCCATACTCACCTTTAATTCATCCAAAACCGACATCAATTAATCTTAGCAACTGACAACCCCTTTAATAAAACGGCTCTCTCTCACTCCCTGTACGGAACATTTTTTGTCATGTAACTTTTGCCAGTATCGAAGACTACAAGCCTATAATATCGAATGATAATATGACTTTACACAGGTAACACATCAACATTTTTGTTGAGACAGAGGAAGAGCACCATGACCTTTCAAAATAGCTACTTTACCTGTCAAAATTCGGAACAGGACCTTCCTTCCTCCCTACGCTAACACAGAATGTTCGGAGAGACATCTTGACAATATCACAAACGTGTATTTATATATTTCCCATCTACGTGGATGTTAGAAGACCATATCCTGCTCACAGGAGCCCGAGAGAGACCCTTAACCTAAAGGAGCGGAGCACAGATTACAGTGCAGTCCGTATAGCGACTACGCTACTGGCCGAACAGAGGAATCGAGATTCGACTCTTTGCAGGGAAAGCAGATTATTTTCTTCTCCGAAGTCTCCAGACTGTCCCTGGAAACAATCACACTCCTATTCATTGGAAAGGAAGGTGGGTTGCTACCCTGAGTTAAAGTGGCCGGGGTGTAAAGATAATCACTCACTTTCATCTACATCCGAAGTATGCCATAATGTACTGCACAGAAAAAGTTCTAAGCAGTGTGTACGTTAACTTCCTTTTTAACAACGCGAATTCATAAAACGAAATTAAAGCATTTAACAGACCTAACTGTATTGTAATAATTTTGTGATGCAAGTTATTCGGAAGCATGTCAATTACTTCCGTAAACCTATGACATATATTTTTCACGAATATCAGTAATGTGATAGACTAAACACACACTATCAGGTCTACGTAACCTCCTGCACAATTACACACAGAAACGTCAAATTATCACACAGAGATGCACAGTAACAATTGTACTAGCAAAATGATAACATTAGTGAATGTATCATTAGTTTCAAACAGTAATTAATTCGTTGCAAATAAATATTATTTTGAAATGCACTGAGGCATGATAGGGTTACTCAACCTACTTCATAAACCGTAAATACCAAAATGTTAAATCTGTCAGTGACATGAATATGTGGGCAAAACGTGAAGAACAGCATAACCATAAGTAGTTATGTCAGCTCACAAGTCTGCTGTTATGTACGAACATTACTACGAATTTGACCAAGTGTTTGATACTGACGAGAACTAATATTTATTTATAATTGTGGGCGCAGAGGATATAGCATTTCTCTGTCTGTATTTAACAAATTTCTATCAAAAGCATAATATCCATAGCGTCAAATAATACGACGATCATACATTAAAACTCAATACACAAGAACCTGGTTATAATTTAACGCTGCTGGCTACTCTTCGGGAGGTGATTGCTTCCAACTTCAGTCGGGACCCTGATTATACCGAGGCCCTTTCTTCTCTTCCATTCGTTCATCCAGGCAAGTGCTGTAGCAGTGTCTCAAATAAAGTCGCGAATATTATCTTCCTTTTTTTAAATCTATTATTCACGAAACTGTCCCATTCTTAAAAACACTAATGTTTAAGCTACTAATACATTCGTTATATAAAAGTGAATTAATAAAACATAATTAGGAAGCACCCGGATGATGCCGATTCGCCATCTCTATTTAGTACATTTGCATTCCTCCAAACACAGAACTTTTCTAAACATTACATTGAGCTATTACTATAATAAAAGCAAACGAGATGCACGATTTCTCAAATTTATTTTCGTTAAAGAACTCCATATGTTTCGGACAGATCTACTGTCCATCATCATGAGTCTCAACGCTGTATACACAGCAATAGGTATTTTTCATGCTATTTATGTTGACTGTCAAACAGAATATCAAAATTACTTTGAGGCCCTCTTAGCTCTCACTTATCAACCTACGTCACAGAAAGAAAAGATCGTACCCAAACCTTTGCCTTTGAATAAATGGCGGCAAAAATTTAAAGATTCTCTACATCAAGTACACACACAAAAATGAGGATTTTGGGAAACGAAACATATATCGGATCTCACTGAATTTCATTAACAAATGTAACTATATTAACTCTATGCAGTAGAATTCTTCTTGAGCAGCTAATAGTCGTTTAGCCAGTCAACAAATTTATCATGTTTGCAAGTCTAATTTCCTGTGTAAAATTTCTCAAGATACGGTTTTTGAAGTGAGTGATTAACCAACGTGCCCAACCCCCACCTAACATATGACCTAATAAAAATATGAAAAGATATGGAGCTTATACTGTACAAGCTACGGACACACATTAAATTACGGTTGACAGATACAGTCTGAATTTTCACTCCAGATTCTTTATTACAACCATGCGAGTGCATACTATTCGCAAGCAGAGGTTTAGCTACTGTATATATGCAGCGACTGACAAGAAAAGCAGCCTTTCCTGACGAAGATCGCTTGCCTCTAATCCGATATAAGCCTATTCCTACATAATCTCCTTACATGGAAACATATTCCTCCATTCTCAAATCAGAAAATCCTATACTTTGGTAAAAGACAACTCCCTTAATGAGGGTTATTCTAAAAACTTATATGTTACTCTAAAATTTTGTATGTTGTCCTGCCACGTTATGTTTAGTTACACATCCCTGTGTAAGTGTGTACCTACCTCCGATAGCTTGAAGAAGATCATGCGTGAATGCACGGGTAGGTCATCTTGCTTTTGTGAAAATTCGCAGCCACCTGGCATTTAAACGTCACTTAGATTATGACGTGCATCCTACTGAAACACTAAACTATCCGAGTAGGATATTGTATCTTAAGAAGTGTCCAGAATACTATTGCTTGTGACACATAGTGCGATATTTGCGAACTGAATACAAACTACTTGTCCGGTGGCTTGAAGTGTCCAAGCTGAAATGCCTAGACGAGCGTCTCGTCGAAATAATGCCACCGTGTCGAAAGTTCTTTGAATCTTGTTAACCTTTTGACGCCTAATGTCAACTATAGTTGACGTACCGCACCGCTAACCTCTAAAGTTGCATTTTATATATTTATTCAACAAATATAGGTACTGAATATTTTAAACATGGTATATAC
>Ga0123352_10011621_pt1 | contig 13888 bp, 9 predicted proteins | sample TergutLab28metaG_FD_89700 | JGI IMG/M metagenome (GOLD analysis project Ga0123352, IMG submission 89700) | Labiotermes labralis P1 segment gut microbial communities from Petit-Saut dam, French Guiana - Lab288 P1 | ecosystem: Host-associated > Arthropoda: Insects > Digestive system > Gut ...
CAGGTACGGGTCGCCGGGGTCGGGCACCACGAACGCCGCGTGCAGGTCGTACAGCTTGGGCAGCGCCTCGATGACGGTGGCCGGACCGCGGTCGGGCAGCAGCCGGCCGGCGTGGACCAGCAGCGGCGTGTCCTCGGACAGGCGGCAGGTTTCGCGCACGCCCTGCGGGCCGTCGGGCGCGGCGATCAGCGGCGGCGCGTTGCGGCACACCGTCGGGGTGGCGGACAGGCCGTGCCGGGCGCGCAGTTCGCTGGCCAGCCGGTCGCCGACGGTGACCACCGCGTCGGCCTCGGGGGCGAACGTGCGCTCGTGGGCGTCCGCGGCCACCGTCGCCCGCCGGGTCGCGGCCGGGACCCGCGGCGGCGCGTCCCACACCACCTCGATGCGGTGCCCGGACGCCTCGGCCCGCAGCGCCGCCCGGATCGCCACGCCCAGCGTGCGGTGGCCCAGGGCGTGGATGAGGTGCGGCCGGACCGAGTCCAGCGCGGGCCCGTAGGCGACCTCCTCGTCGAGCAGGCCCGGGTCCAGCCGGCGCCAGGCGCGGCGGCGCAGCAGCAGCCGGGCGAGCTCGGTGACGGCGTTGTCCAGCCGGGTGTCCGGCCGCTCCCTGCGGCGCACGGCGGTGCGGTGCTGCGCGGCCCGGGCACGCGTCCACGCGGCGCGCACGCCGTGCCGCAGCAGCGCGAGCAGATGGCCGCAGCGGGCCACCGCGAGCAGCGGCAACGGCCGGTGGACCAGGGCGAGTTCGGCGCCGCGGGTGGCGAGCAGCGAGCGCCGCGCGGCGACCAGGGTGGTGCGGTGGGTGTACGCCTCGGCGCTGCGGTAGGCCAGCGGCCAGCGAAGTCCCGGGCGGGGCCGCAGCATGCGGTGGGTGCCGATCACGCCGGCCACGGCCACGGTGCGCGCGGCCACGCCCAGCGGCACCGCCGTCGCCGGCCCGCGGCCGATCAGTGTCACCTCGTAGCCGGCCGCCCGAGCGGCGGCGGCCACTCTCAGAGCGCGGGAGTCACCGTCGAGAACACCGCCCGACACGACCGCCACGCGCGCTGAGCCGCGTAAAGTTCCCGCCATTCCCGTACCCAACCCGATCCAGTTGATCAAAGGGTTAAGTATGCCTGGACGCCCGGCAAACGCGCTCTGAGGGGGTCGTGGTCCCGCCACCGCGGGCGCACCGGGGCGCGCCCGGGACCCGGGGCGCGCGCGGGACCCGGGGCGCGCGCGGGACCCGGGGCGCGCGCGGGACCCGGCCGCCCTGCGGACCGGGTCCGCTCAGTGCCTCAGGCCGGGCTCGGCTCGTCGGCCGTGGGCAGCCCGTGCAGGTCGCGGGCCGTGTGCGTGATGCCGGTGAGGAAGGTGTGGGCGCGCGGCGAGGCCGACGCGGTGAGCCACTCCTGGTCGATGTCGCAGACCACGATGTGCACGCCGGTGCCGGCCAGCGCCAGCGGCAGGGTGTGCACGACCGTCGAGGGGAACGACAGCACCGAGCGGCCGATCGGCCCGCGGCGGGCGACGAGTTCCAGCGGCAGGTCCGGCCGGACGATCTCCAGACCGGTCTCCGCGGCCAGCCGGTGCAGCTTGTCCGCGGCCTCCCTGCGGTGCGCGAAGTACCGCTTGGCGCCGTGCCGTTCGGCAAGGGAGCGGACCACCGCCAGGTAGCGGTCGGGGTCGACCACACCGGTCTCCACCAGCGAGGTGCCGATCAGGTCGGTGCCGGCCAGCGTGCGCGGCGGCCCGAACCGGCTGCGGGTCCAGGCGAACCGGTTGGTGCGCAGCGCCATCCCGGGCGGCGGCGTCGCCGGCATCGCGCTGAACAGCTCGACGCGGTGCCGCCCGCCGGGCGTCAGCTTGCGCCGGGCCGCGGACGCGAACAGCCCGAACGCGAGGTCCACCGGGGACATCCGGCGCCCGCTGCGGTGCCAGCGCACCAGCCGGCCGCCGCGGCTGAGGATCTCGGTGAACTCCATGGTGGTTGTGCCGTCGGCGACCACCGGGATGTCCCGCACCGAACGGCACAGCGGCAGCAGCACCTGCACCAGCCGGGAGAACGGGTCGCCGAGCACCAGCCGCCGCACCCGCAGCAGCAGCGGGGCCAGGGCCAGCGCGGTGCGCAGCAGCCCGCCGCGGCCACCGCGCGCCTCGAACCAGCGCACCACCGCGCCCTCGTCGCGGGCGAGTTCGGCCATCCGGCGCAGCTGGCCGCGGCTGGTCGGGTCCGACGGCGAGAGCACCACCACGGTCAGCGGCTGCGCCGGCTCCGCCGCCGCGGGCTCGTCCGCGTCGGCGGCGGCCCCGCGCCCCTCGGCGCCGGAGCGGGCCGCGGGGATCACCGGACCGGCCGGTGGATGGACGTGCGCCCACTCCAGGACGTTGAGCAGCTGCACGGGCGACTCGACAAGGGCGACGGCGCCCGCCCCCGGTACGGGCTGGCGTCCGCCGGCCGGCGGCGTGGGCCCTTCGGTCATCCTGCTCGGTCCCCTCGTTCCTCGTGTCGTCTCGTCGGTTCCGCCCGCGGGCGGTCTGCGATCCGCGGGCGGTGTGCGGCCGCGGCCGCCGGCCGGGGTGGGCCCGGACGGCGGCCGGTCGCGGGTCAGACGCCGGCGGTCTCGTTCGCGGTCTCGCCGGCGGCCTCGGCCTCGGCGACGACACCGGCGACGCGGCGCAGCTTCTTCATCGGGCCCAGCTCGCCCTCGTAGACCTTCTTCACGCCGTCACCGAGAGAGGTCTCGATGATGCGGATGTCGCGCACCAGGCGCTCCAGGCCCTGGGACTCCACCGACGCGGCCTGGTCCGAGCCCCACATGGCGCGGTCGAGGGTGATGTGACGCTCGACGAAGACCGCGCCGAGCGCGACCGCGGCCAGCGTGGTCTGGAGGCCGACCTCGTGGCCGGAGTAGCCGACCGGCACGTTCGGGTACTCCGACTGGAGGGTGTTGATCATGCGGAGGTTGAGCTCCTCGTGCTTCGCCGGGTACGTCGACGTGGCGTGGCACAGCACGATGTTCTCGCTGCCGAGGACCTCGACCGCGTGGCGGATCTGCTTCGGCGTCGACATGCCGGTGGACAGGATCACCGTGCGGCCGGTGGCCCGCAGCGCGCGCAGCAGGTCGTCGTCGGTCAGGCAGGCCGAGGCCACCTTGTGCGCCGGCACGTCGAACTTCTCCAGGAAGGCGACCGACTCGACGTCCCACGGGGACGCGAACCAGTCGATGCCGCGCTTGCGGCAGTACTCGTCGATCGACCGGTAGCCGGCCTCGTCGAACTCCACGCGGTGGCGGTAGTCGATGTAGGTCATCCGGCCCCACGGGGTGTCGCGCTCGATCTCCCACTGGTCGCGCGGGGTGCAGATCTCCGGGGTGCGCTTCTGGAACTTGACCGCGTCGCAGCCCGCGGCGACCGCGGCGTCGATCAGCGCGAACGCGTTCTCCAGGTCGCCGTTGTGGTTGATGCCGATCTCGCCGGTGACGTACACGGGCTGGCCGTTGCCGATGTGGCGGCTGCCGACGGCACGGAGGTTGGCGGGGAGGGTGTTCTGCGTGGAGGTCACGGGGGAGGTCCTTCGTGGTCGGGACGTGTACTTCGGGGGGATTCAGGGGATGGAGGGCGGACCCTGGCTCAGCGGGCCAGGTTCGGGCCGAGCAGCCAGGCGGCGATCTCGCGGATCGCGCCGTGGCCGCCGTGCGCCGTGGTGACGGCGCGCGCCGCGGCGCGCACCACGTCGTGGGCACCCGCGACGGCGACCGGCCAGCCGACCAGGCCGAAGCACGGCAGGTCGTTGACGTCGTTGCCGGCGTAGAGCACCCGCTCCGGGGCGATGCCGTTCTCCTCGCACCACTGCTTGAGGGCGAGGTCCTTGCGGTCGATGCCGTGCAGCACGGGAACCTGCAGCTTGCGGGCGCGTGCGGCGACGACCGGGTTGGTCTCGGTGGACAGGATGAGGACGGGCAGTCCCGCGCGGCGCAGCGCCGCGATCCCGAGCCCGTCGCCGCGGTGCACGGTGACGGCCTCATGTCCGTCCGAATCGATCAGCACCCGGTCATCGGTCTGGGTGCCGTCGAAGTCGAGGACGACCGCGTCGACGTCGTCGGCGGTCGGGGTGGCCGCGTGCGGGTCCAGCAGCGGCGCGAGGGCGCGGGCGCGCTCCAGGTCGGCGGGCTCGTCTATCTCCAGGACCCGCGCGGGGTCGGTGCGGACCAGCGCGGTGCGGCCGAAGAAGCGGTGGCCGGCGGCGCGGAAGCCGGCCGCGCGCATCCCGTAGGCGGCGCCGGTCTCCAGCAGGTCCTGCGGGCGGTCCTGCCGGCGCGGCCGGGTCGCCTTGTCGTGGTTGACGCCCACGCCGCCGGCGGCCGCGGGAACGTCGGCGGTGCCGGCGCTCGCGTCCGCCTCGGTGGCGTCGGCGTCGGCGGCGTCGGCGTCGGCGTCGGTGGCGTCCCGCCAGACGAAGCCGTGGAAGGGCGCGACGGTGTGGGCGGTGTCGGCGCCCTCCTCGGTGACCGCGGCGACGACGCCGTCGATCTCCTCGCTGGTGATGAACGGGCTGGTGCACTGGACGAGCAGCACCACGTCGGCCGGTGTGCCGGACATGGCCGCGTGCGCGTCCATGGCGTGCAGCACCGCCGCCTCGCTGGTGGCCGTGTCCCCGGCGATGGCCTGCGGGCGCAGCACCACCTCGGCGCCGGCCGTGCGGGCGACCTCGGCGATCGACGGGTCGTCGGTGGAGACCACGACGGCGGTCACCCGGCGCGCGCCGGTGCAGGCGCGGACGGCGCGCGTGACCAGGGGGATGCCCCCTACGGGTGCGAGGTTCTTCCCCGGCACCCCCTTGGATCCGCCGCGGGCGGGGATCACCGCCAGGACGTTGGCACTGGGCGTCTGCTTCACGGGGTGGCTCCTGTCATCGTCTCTCGGCATCCGCCGAGCCCTCCCGCCCGTCCCGGGGCGGCTCCTTCTCCGCGCTGCGCCCCGCCGGGGGCGCGGCCCGCCACCGCCCCGAAGGGGCGGTTCCTGTGGCTCCCGGCCCACCGGCCGGCACCCGGCGTCTCGCGCAGTTCTCCGCGCGTCTGGGCTGGTTGCGGCTGCGCGCCACAACGCGGCGATCGACCTGCGCGGCCGGCCACTTCAGGGGCGCGGGGAACCGCGCGACCAGCCAGGTGCGGCCCGCATGTCGTCACCGCCCCGGAGGGGCGGATCGGGGCGTCCCGGGCCACCTGGGCGGGCTGGCGGGGGGCACGGCTGCCGCCGGAGAGCGCGGTCACAACTGGCCCCAGCGGCGGATGGCGGGGGCGACGCGCTGGACGCCCTGGCGGTAGGCGGTGCGCGCGGAGTTGCGGACCAGGTCGCGGACGGCGCGGCGGACGGGTCCCGGCTCGGAGGGCGCGAACCCCTCGATCGGCTCGCCCTTGACGTTCAGGCCGTGCCGGGCCAGCACCCCGGGCAGGTACCCGGGTGCCGTGCGCGCGGTGTAGTACGGCGCCAGCCGCGGCAGCCGCTTCGCGCCCAGCAGGCCGCGCACCCGGGCGCGCAGCGCCGCGTACGGGTCGGCGCCGGCCACGCCCTGCGCCGCCGTCCAGTCGGGGTCGGCCTGCGGCAGGTGGCCGTCGTCCAGCTCGTCCCAGGACGCGAACAGGCCCGAGCCGAGGAAGTGGTGGTTGCCGAGCGCCTCGCGGATCCCGAGGTCGGTGAGCACGGCGGTGGGGATCCCGCGGTGCAGCGCCTCCAGCGCGGCGGTCGAACTGACCGTCACCAGCAGGTCGGTGCGGTCCAGGACCTCGGCCATGTTGCCGTAGACCAGGCTGAGGTTGTCCGGCGGGTTCAGGCCGGCCACCAGCTTCTGGTACGGGTGCTCCTCGATGTGCGTGGTGTGCTCGCCCGGCTTGCTGCGCAGCTTGACCAGCACGGCGCGCTCGGGGTGCCGCCGCGCGTGCTCGACGGTGCGGCGCAGCAGGTGCAGCCGGTCGGCGCGGCCCTCGGGCGCGGACGGCTGGACGGCGAAGGTGACGGTGAACGGCCGTGCCGGGTCCGGGCGGTAGCGCTCGCCGCCGAGGAACGGCAGCGCGGTCTCCACGATCGCGTCGGCCGGGTGGCCGACCCCTTCGTACACGGCGGTGAACCGCCGTGCGTCGTCGGCGCTGTTGGCCAGCACGACGTCCGCGCCGGCCCGCAGCAGCAGGCCGTCCGCGAGCTTCTCGTAGACCACGCCCACGTACCCGGTCACCACGACCGGGCGCGCACCGCGGCCCTCCCAGGCCCGGTTGAAGCCGTGCAGCAGCGCCTGGACGGTGCCGCCGACACAGGAGACGACCACGACGTCGCAGCTCTCGTCGTTCGTTCCGGCGAGGATCTCCGCGGCGGTCGCCTCGACCATCGAGTCGGCGGGTATGCCCAGTTCGGCGAGCTGCCGCGGGGTGGGCGTGGCCCGGCCGCGGAGCAGGCGCGCATCGACGCGGGCCTCGGGGTCGATACGGCGCGCTATCAGCGCACCCCACTTCCACCGGGTATCCGAATCGGCGATCACCGTGACCCGCAACGGGCCGGACTTGCGTTCTGGCACGACGCAGACGGTAGGAAGCCGGAGGGTTCATCGGACAAATCCGCGACCAACGGCAGGTAAACAAAATGCCGCCACTTTGCGCCTCTCCAGGTGGCAGCGGTGCACCTGAGCGCCGGTGAAGACGCACGTCACCGTCTCGTCATCTTTCGTTTCACCAGATGTTCACCGGCGGCTAATCACCGAGCCTTAGGCGCCCGTAGTGTTCGCCGGGTGGTAAAGCTCTCCGTCATCGTGCCGTTTTACAATGTGCAGCAATACGCTCCTGACACGCTGCACAGCCTGCGCGCCAACGCCAGGTCAGACTTCGAATTCGTGTTGGTGGACGACAAATCCACCGACCGGACGCCCGAGTTGCTGGAAAGGGCGCTGGACTCCCTGCCGGGCGCGCGCCTGGTGCGACACGAGCGCAACGGCGGCCTGGCCACCGCGCGCAACACGGGCATCGACGCGGCCCGTGGCGAGTACCTGACGTTCCTGGACGGCGACGACTGGTACGCGGCCGGCTACCTGCCCCGGCTGGTCGCCGCCATCGAGGACATGGGAACCGACTTCGTGCGCGTGGACCACGTCCAGTGCACGGGCAGGACCCGCAACGTGATCCGGGTGCCGCACGGCCGCCGGGGCGTCCCGCTGAAGGCGCGCGACGCGATCCTGCCCGCCGACCGCTCCACCTCCGTCGACTACCCGTACGCGTGGGCGGGCATCTACCACCGCCGGCTGCTGGACGCGGGGTTGCTGCACTTCCCGGACGGGCTGCGCACCGCCGAGGACCGGCCGTGGATCTGGCGGCTGCACCGCAAGGCGGAGACGTTCGGGGTGGCGGAGCTGTTCGGCATCTACTACCGGCGCGGCGTGACCACCTCGCTCACCCAGATCGGCGACGTCCGCCAGCTCGACTTCATCCGCAGCTTCGACCAGGTGATCGCCAAGGTGAGCGAGGACCCGGACGCCGACCGCTTCATGCCCAAGGCCGTCCGCACCTACTGCGCGATCATCGCCCACCACCTGGGCAACATCGAGCGCTTCGAGCCGCAGGTGGCCCGCAAGCTCAAGTCGATGAGCGCCGCCGCGCTGCGCCGGCTGCCGCAGGACGTGCTCGCCGACGCGCTGGACTCGATGGACCTCGAACGCAGCGTCAAGATCCGCAGACTTCGCTGGCGGATCCCCGCCGACGGAACGGCGGCCGCGTGATGGCCCTCGGCACGGGCCGCACCCGCGGCCGTACCCAGCTGTTCGTCGCCTCCACCCTCTACGGCGCCGCCACGCTCGCCGCCGCGCTGGACGCCGGCTGCTTCGAGCGGGCCGACCGCCGGCTGCTGGTGGTCAGCAACAACGCGGCGATCCCGGAGATCACCCCGCCGCTGAACGAGGCGCCCGGCTTCGCCGCGCTGCGCCCGCGTTTCGACAGCCTGCGGTCGTGGAACGAGGCGATCCACCCGCTGCACCCCGGCGGCTGGTCGCCGCGCGCCGACGACGCGCCGATCTGGGAGCGGCATCTGCGGATGCTGTGGGACCTGGGCGACGACGAGATCGAACTGGTCGTGGAGTCCATCCAGGTCGAGCCGGCGCTGGCCGTCGCCGCGTGCTTCGTCGGCGCGCCGATCACCGTGTACGCCGACGGCCTGATGTCCTACGGCCCGACCCGCAACAAGATCGGCGCGCTGGTCGACACCAGGATCGACCGGCTGCTCCACCTCGACCTGGTGCCGGGGCTGCGCCCGTTGCTGCTCAGCGAGCACGGCGTGGAGGCGGAGCTGGTGCCGACCGAGGAGTTCGTCAAGGTCCTCGCCGAGGTCGCCGACGCCTCGGAGGTGGCGGCGAGCAGCACGCTCGCCGACGTGCCCTCCGGCAGCGCGCTGCTGCTCGGCCAGTACCTGTCGGCGCTGGGGCTGATCAGTGCCGCCGAGGAGGAGGACCTGCACCTGACGATGGTGCGCGGGGCCGCCGCACTCGGCCACAAGGAGATCGTCTTCAAGCCGCACCCGACGGCGCCGGCGCACTGGACCGAGCCGCTGATCGCCGAGGCCGAGCGGCTCGGCGCGCGGCTGACCGTGCTCAACACCCCGGTGCTCGCCGAGGTCGTCTACCAGAAGGCCGAGCCCGCGCTGGTGATCGGCTGCTTCTCGACGGCGCTGCTCACCGCCTCGGCGCTGTACGGGATCCCGGTCGCCCGCACCGGCACCGGCCTGCTGCTGGACCGGCTGACGCCGTACCAGAACAGCAACCGGATACCGGTCACGATCGTGCACGACGCGCTGCCGGACCTCGCCGACACCAAGGCGGTCCGCGCCTGGCGGCCGCCGACCGAGGAGTACGTCGAGGGGGAGCTGACCCCGCTGCTGCACACCGTCGGCTACTGCATGCAGGCGCAGGCGTACCCGCAGTTGCGGGACGAGGCGGAGGACTGGCTGACGCACCGTCTGACCGACCGGACCTGGGTGTACTTCAAGCGCCGGCGGCTGACCTCGCTGGGCCTGCCCGGCGCGGTGCCCGCGCGGCTGGCCTTCGTCCCGCGCAACCGGACCGTCCGCCGGGTGGCCCGCCGGGCCCGCGCGCTGAAGAAGGCCACCCTGGGGTGAGGTGTGGGGGTCCGGTGACCGCCGAGCGACTGCACGCCGGTCACCGGACGGGCTGCCCTACGATGGAAGCGTGACCGACATCACCCACGGCAGCCTGCGCGGCCAGCCCACCCGCGCGGAGGAGATCCTCGCGGGCGGTCTGCGCGACGAGAAGAGGAGGCAGACCCGGCGGCACATCGCCGAGGTCGCGACCGGCCTCTTCCTCGAGCGCGGCTTCGGCCAGGTGACGATCGCCGAGGTGGCGCGGACCGCCGAGGTCTCGGTGAACACGGTCTACACGTACTTCCCGTCCAAGGAGGACCTGGTCTGCTACCCCGAGGAGGTCTCGGCGCAGCGGATGGTCCAGATGGTCGAGGACCGCACGGCCGGCCGGTCCGCGGCCGGCGCGGTACTGGGCGCGCTGCGCGGCGAGTTGCGGCAGGGCGACCGGATGGTGGGGCTGACCCAGGGGTTCGGCCGGTTCCTGGAGATGGCACGGGCCGAGCCGACACTGGCGGCGCGGCTGGACGCGATAGCCCGCGAGATGGTCGAGGCGCTCGCCGCGGTGCTGGCCGCCGAGACCGGAGCGGCGCCCGGCGACCCCACTCCCCGTCTGGTGGCTTCCCAACTCGGCTGGGTCCAGGAGCAGTTGTTCCTGGAGATCGGCCGCCGCAGCCGCGAGGGCCAGGCGCCGGGCACGATCGCCGCGGCCGCCCTGGCCCTGCTGGACAGCGTGGAGTCCCTGCTCGGCGACCGCGTCCTGGCCTACGCCACGCGTTAGGGCCCCGCTTTCGCCGCCCCGGCAGGGCACGGGGAACCGCACGAGCAACCACCCGACCGGGAAGGAGCCCGGTCGGACAGGACGCGTTGCCCGCGGGGGAACCCCCATCCGAGCCGACGGCTAGAAGGCGTCGGTGGGCACGTAGGTGCCCCACACCTCGCGCAGCGCGTTGCAGACCTCGCCCACCGTGGCCCGGGCCCGCAGCGCGTCCTTCATCGGGTACAGGACGTTGTCCGTGCCCTCCGCCGCCTTGCGCAGCGCGGCGAGCGCCGCGTCGACCGCCTGCTGGTCGCGGCCGGCCCGCAGGTCGGCCAGCCGCCGCGCCTGCTGCGCCTCGATCGCCGGGTCCACCCGCAGCGGCTCGTACGGCTCCTCCTCGTCGAGCTTGAAGCGGTTCACGCCGACCACGGTCCGCTCCCCCGCGTCGGTCTCCAGTGCGATCCGGTAGGCGTTCCGCTCGATCTCGGACTTCTGGAAGCCGCGCTCGATCGCCGCGACCGCGCCGCCGAGATCCTCGACCTTGGCCATCAGCTCCAGCGCCGCCGCCTCGACGTCGTCGGTCATCTTCTCCACCACGTACGACCCGGCGAACGGGTCGACGGTCGCGGTGACGTCGGTCTCGTAGGCGAGCACCTGCTGGGTGCGCAGGGCCAGCCGCGCGGACTTGTCGGTGGGCAGCGCGATGGCCTCGTCGAAGCTGTTGGTGTGCAGCGACTGCGTGCCGCCGAGCACCGCGGCCAGGCCCTGGACGGCGACCCGGACCAGGTTCACCTCCGGCTGCTGGGCGGTGAGCTGCACGCCGGCGGTCTGGGTGTGGAACCGCAGCATCTGCGACTTGGGGTTCTTCGCCCCGAACTCCTCGCGCATCACCCGCGCCCAGATCCTGCGGGCCGCCCGGAACTTGGCGACCTCCTCCAGGATCGTGGTGCGGGAGACGAAGAAGAACGACAGCCGGGGCGCGAAGTCGTCCACGTCCATCCCCGCCGCGACCGCGGTGCGCACGTACTCGACGCCGTCGGCGAGGGTGAAGGCGATCTCCTGCGCGGGCGAGGCGCCGGCCTCGGCCATGTGGTAGCCGGAGATCGAGATGGTGTTCCACTTCGGGATCTCGGCCTTGCAGTACGCGAAGATGTCCGCGATCAGCCGGAGGCTCGGCTTGGGCGGGAAGATGTACGTGCCGCGGGCGATGTACTCCTTGAGCACGTCGTTCTGGATGGTGCCGGTCAGCTGGTCCGCGGGCACCCCCTGCTCCTCGCCGACCAGTTGGTAGAGGAGAAGGAGCAGCGCGGCGGGGGCGTTGATGGTCATCGAGGTGGACACCTTGTCCAGCGGGATCCCGCCGAACAGCACCTTCATGTCCTCGACCGAGTCGATCGCCACCCCGACCTTGCCGACCTCGCCGTGCGCGATGGCCGCGTCGGAGTCGTGGCCCATCTGCGTCGGCAGGTCGAAGGCCACCGACAGGCCCATCGTGCCGTGGGCGATGAGCTGCTGGTAGCGGGCGTTGGACTCGGTGGCGGTGCCGAACCCGGCGTACTGCCGCATCGTCCACGGCCGCCCGGTGTACATCGACGGGTACACGCCGCGGGTGAACGGATAGCCGCCGGGCGCGCCGAGCTTGGCGTCCGGGTCCCAGCCGTCCAGGGCGTCGGGACCGTAGACCGGCTCGATCGGCAGACCGGATTCCGACTCGCGCGCCATGCTCACGCCTCCGCTGAAGAAACTCGCTGGTGGGACCGGCCACGGACTGTAGTGGCGGCCGTGCTGCCCGTGCAGTGCGCCGGGCTGGGACCTTCCTCACAGTCTTCCCCGAACCTGCCGCAACCGCGCAGGCGCCATTCGGTGTCTAGGGGGTGACAGAGCAATTCCTACGGGGACGAAGGCGGGGAAAGGTGGCGACCGTGCGCAGAAGACCTACCGCGGCCGTGGCAGCGGCGGCGGTGACCGCGGTGCTGTCCGCGGCCGTTCTCACGGCCTGCGGGCCGACCGACAACGCGGCGGATGGCAAGCCGGCCACACCGTCCGCGACCACCGCGGCACCGGCGGCCAGCACGTCCGCCACGCCCACCGGTGATCCGACGACCACGGCGCCGACCACGCCGTCCGGTACGCCGGCCACCACCCCCGCCGCGCCGGCGACCACGGCCACCCCGACCGCGTCCCGGCCGCCCGTCGAGCCGGTCGTGATGGCGGTGGGCTCCAGCAGCGCCCAGGTGCGCGAGCTCCAGGCCAGGCTCGGCCAGCTGCACCTGTTCAGCCGCACCCCGACCGGCTACTACGGCACGGTCACCCAGCACGCGGTGAGCGACTTCCAGGAGCGGCACGGCCTCACGTCCAGCGGCACGGTGACCAAGGCCACCTGGACCAGGCTGCGGGGGCTGACCCGCCAGCCGACCCACACCGAGATGTACCCGCCGGCCCCGGCGAAGCCGGTGACCAAGCTGGACCCGCGCTGCATGACCGGCCACGTGATGTGCATCAGCAAGACGACGCGGACGCTGTCGTGGGTCGTCGACGGCAAGGTGCAGGCCACCATGGACGTGCGGTTCGGCTCGCAGTACACCCCGACCCGCGAGGGCCTGTTCCACGTCACGTTCAAGAGCCGCAACCACGTGTCGACGATCTACCACACGCCGATGCCGTACGCGATGTTCTTCAGCGGCGGCGAAGCCGTGCACTACTCCGCGGACTTCGCGGCCCGCGGCTACGCCGGCGCCTCGCACGGCTGCGTGAACGTGCGGGACAAGGCGGCGATCGCGAAGCTCTTCGACGAGGTGAAGGTCGGCGACAAGGTCGTCGTCTACTGGTGACGGGATGAGCGCGCACCCCTGAACGTCCGCGGCGGCCGCCAACACCGCTCGCGGACGAGCGCGGCCGGGCAGGGGGAATGCGCCCGGCCGCGCTCTGTGTACGCGGACCCCGGTACGGGGAGAACCGGGGTCCACCGGACCGATGACCAGTCGGTCCACTACCTAAAGCGCATCGGCCGCCGGAAGTGTCACCCCGCCGTCGCGGGCACCGCTGCGGCGGCCGGCGACTTCGCGGCTTTCTTCGGGGTTTTGGACGGCTTTGCCGGCTTTTGCGATGCCGCCTGCGCGCCCTGGTTCCTGGCGTGCCTGCGGCCGGAGGAGGACGGGGTGGCGGCGCGCCGCACGGCCGTGGCGGCCTGCGAGGCGTTCACCGCCTGGCTGCCGGAGCGGCCGTGGTCCTGGGTGTCCACGGCGTCCTTGACCGCGTTCTGGTTCTGACCCTGGCCGTTGTTCTGGCCCTGGCCGTTGCCGTTGTTCTGGCCCTGGCCGTTCCCCTGGTTCTGGTTCTGGCCCTTGCCCTCGGTCTGGCTCTGGTTCTGGCTCTGGTTCTCGTCGTCGCCCTGGTTCTGGCCGTTGCCCTCGTTCTGGTTCTGGCCCTGGCCGTTGCCCTCGTTGCCGCCGTCGCCCTTGCCCTCGTTGCCCTCGTTGCCCTCGTTCTGGCCGCTGTTGCCGCCGTCCCGCCCGTTCCCGGTGCGGTCCTTGTCCTTGCGGTCCTCGGAGCCGCGGTTGGAATCGCCGCAGTGGGCGGCGGACCCGTACCAGCGGTCGGTGTCCTGCCGGAGCGCGCGCGAGCAGGAGTGGGCCGGTCCGGTCGGCGCCGTGCCGTGCAGCCCCGCGCCGCCGCGGCGTGGCGGAACCGTCGTCGCGGGGGACGCGCCGCCGGCGCCGTGGGTGTCCGCGCCGGGCGAGCCGGTCACCGCGGGGGCACCCGAGCCGGCGCCGGGCACCGGCAGACGGCCGGTGCCCGCGGCGACCGCGGCCGCCACCCCGCCGAGGGCGAGCACCGCGGCCATCGCCGCGGTGGCCACGCGGACCGAGCGCAGTCCCGGCAGCCGCAGCCGCACGCCGCGGCCGGAGGCGGAGTCCCGCCGCACGGGCAGGGTGCGGACGATCACCGGCTCGGGGATGCCGGAGGAGGCGTCGGCACACCCGGACGACGCGGAGGACACCGGAGTCACGGAGGACACGGAAG
>Ga0123352_10011622_pt1 | contig 13888 bp, 7 predicted proteins | sample TergutLab28metaG_FD_89700 | JGI IMG/M metagenome (GOLD analysis project Ga0123352, IMG submission 89700) | Labiotermes labralis P1 segment gut microbial communities from Petit-Saut dam, French Guiana - Lab288 P1 | ecosystem: Host-associated > Arthropoda: Insects > Digestive system > Gut ...
GGTGGCAGAGTGCCTTCTTGAGGAACCTACCGCCTCCATCTTTCGTGTTACGACACACTGTATTTTGGTGGCAGAGTGCCTTCTTGAGGAACCTACCGCCTCCATCTTTCGTGTTACGACACATTGTATTTTGGTGGCAGAGTGCCTTCTTGAGGAACCTACCGCCTCCATCTTTCGTGTTACGACACACTGTATTTTGGTGGCAGAGTACCTTCTTGAGGAACCTACCGCCTCCATCTTAAGGATTATAACGCCTTGTAATGTGGTGGTGGTGGTGGTGGTGGGGGACACCAACGTTTCTAACAACATGTGACCTCCATCTTCCGTGTTACAACGTAGTCTAGATGAGGGCACCAAAATTTTAAAGGAAAATGATGTCTTATGACACCGTTTAATTTGGTAGCTGGGTATCACCTGTGTGAACTTACTGTTGCAATCTACTGCCTTCATTTTCACCTTTATCCCACCTATGTCTTATCCCGTTTCCATCTCCGTCTCCTTCACCCTGAAATATGGGTCTGTATATTTCTCCGAAATGTTGCTATCCCCATACCAGACCGGGGTAAGAGAAATACGATTTTATTTATCTCCAGTTACCAGATCAATGGCTTCAAAATAAATTCAGCACAAAATCGAGCAATAGTATCAGACGCTCTTCGTTTCATTTCTTACGATTAAACCTGTTTGAATGCGGGGGATCACTGACCGGCTGTGGTTTTTAAGGTTGTTTCGAGTCTGTTGAACAACAAACCGTGTTCATGATTTGCGAGATAACGGAAATACCATGGAAGACAGTGAATACATCACGAAGATGCATAGTTTCGGCTTCAGTTAACTGTACGTACAAACTTTCGTTTGGTCGACAGCTGTTCTTGTGCACGAGATCACTGAAATGCTGACAGCTGCAGCTCACTAATTGAAGTTATTGGTTGTTTGTGTTCTGCGTTTGTTTGCTGTACACACGTCATGTTATGACGCGTCTGCAGCAGGCAGTTTGCAAGACGCTGTGTGTGACTTTCTGTCTGTCTGTCTGTCTCCACGTAAGAGGCGAAGAACAGCTAAGTGTATTTTCTACAAAATTAGTGTTAGGGGTGGTTCAGTAAAATGCGTTGGCACGTTCTAAATTTTAGTAAAACCGGACAACAATAACCGACGTTTTTCATGAAGACTTACATGAATTTCTATACGTCCCCTCGCGCGTAGCTCGCGAAGTCATCGGAGCGAAAAGTGTTTTGTAACGAAACTTGTAGGAAAATGACACACAGATAAAACGTTCAGGACAACTTATATGTATATGTGTGTGTGTGTGTATGTGTGTATGTATGAACGTATATATATATATATATATATATATATGTCTGCGCGTGTGTGTGCTTTTGTGTATATGTGTGGTTTTCTAGATACAAAATGATGTGGTCTAAAGCAGCAGAATTATTGCGCTGTGCGTAAATTTCGGAAGTTGTTTTTATCAAGACTGGTTATCATCTTTATTGCTGTAATTAATATAGACATATACTCATTCTGTTGTGTACTTTCTTGTTAATGTCTTTATGTACCTTAAATTTACTCATTGCATCTTTCTTTACTTGAAGTAGTATATAAAACACGACAGCCGCTGTACTGTACATATAACGTAATATTGAGGCGCGTTCGTGTGACCACTGTTCAGTGTGACCACTGTTCGTGTGACCACTGTTCAGTGTGACCACTGTTCAGTGTGACCACTGTTCAGTGTGACCACTGTTCAGTGTGACCACTGTTCAGTGTGACCACTGTTCAGTAGTACAAAAGCGGGAATAATTACGTATTCCATAAGTGTGTGTCTGTAGCCTTTGGCACCCCAGCGTGAAATGCGCATGAGCATTATCGTCATCTGTTGCTTCTCCGGCCCTACTATACTCTTCCACATCATGTCATAAAAGGCACCATATTCAAAAATCAGTTCCTGAACATAAAATTTGTGTTCTTATTTCCCTACAACTTTTGTGTGAAATACTTCTCATTATAAGAAGAACTGAGCGAGATACGATCAAAAATGTGTATTGGGCTTCATGTAAAGTAGCTGTGATTCATGTTCAATTCTAATGAAACTTGAATTTTCTCGGTAGATTTTCGAAAAATACTCATAAAATTTAATGAAAATCCGTTCGGTGGGAGCCGAGTTCCATGGTGACAGACAGACGGACAGACGTGACGAAGCTAATAGTCGCTTTCCCTAATTTTGCGAATGCAATGCGCCCAAAAACGACCAATATCATATCGCCAAGGAGAGATATGACGTCTGAAGATTGGAATAGGATTTAGACAACGATGCTGTTTGTTATTCTATTCAAATTGTGCAGCGAATGCCTTGCCAAGGAAGCTATTGAAGGCTTTGGAGTCTTCAAAATAGGCCAAGTAACTCGCACTGTGAAGTAAACCGATGGCCCTGTGCCACTGGCTAAGTAAGAAACGATGCTTCAGGGCATGATAATAGATTGAATAAAACTGGAAAATGCTATGGAATGGAAATGAATATGGAAGAAACTAATGTAATGAGAATCTCAAAGCGACCATCCCCAATACAGATTATGGTAGATCCAAAGCATCTGGAGAATGTGGAATATTTGGTTAGCGTGATAACATAAGACGTAAGGTGTACGCATGAAATTAAATGCAGGTTTGCCATGGCACAAGTACCATTCAACAAGAGGAAGGCTGTTTTCACCAGCAAGTTGGACTTCAACTTAAGGATTGAACTAGTAAAATGCTACATTTGGAGCATAGCTCTGTATGGCACTGAAACTTGGACACTTCGGAAAGTAAACCATTAATAGCTGGAAAGTTTTGAAATGTGGTGCTGGAGGAGGATGGAAAAAATCGGTTGGACCAATAGTGTGAGAAATCAAGAAGTATTGCGTAGAGCCAAGGAGGAGAGTAATTTCCTACGAGCAATAAAAAGAGGGAAGGCGAACTGGGTTGTTCTTATCCCATTTTTTGAAGATCCAGTTTAATATTATCTTCCAGCATACGCCTAGGTCTTCCAGGCGATCTCTCTCCCTCAGGTCTCCCCTACCGAAACCCTGTATGCCCATTTCATTCTTCTTGATTCCATTACCGGAATAACATTTGGTGATGAATACAGATCACAAAGCTTCTCGTTATGTAGTCTTCTCCATTGCACTGTGACCTCCTCCCTCTTAGGCTGAAATATCTTTCTCAGCACCCTATTCGTAAAAACCCTAGGCCTGTGTTCTTCTCTCCATGTGAGAGGCCAAGCTTCACACCCACACAAAACAACAGCCAATTTCCAGTTCTGTACATCTTAATCTTTATATTATAGGGTATAGTATGTACATTATTTGTATAAAATTTGGAACTTAAACTTGTATTGTAATGTGATGTGTTATCTATTTTCCAAGCTTTTTTTTTTTCCCTTTTTGGGCATTTAGATTTTTTCAAAAGTGCTGTTACTTCAACTTTAAAATTTAATTGGTTCATCTTGTAGGCCTTTTGAAAAACTGTGATACATACTATTGTAACTAAAGAAGGCTCGCCTGTTCCGTTTGGACTTACTTCATAAGTCATCTTGTTCTCAGGGAAATACACGTGAAGCCTTTTACACGATATTGCCATAAAGCTAGGACTTTTAATACGTTCGTCACCCAAAGCGATGTCCAACCTCCCGCAGTTACCTTAGCATGTAGTATTAGATTTACAACGTATTCTGCGCGTGGTCATAGGCAACGGGTAGACGAAAGCGCACCATCGGGTCAAAAAACTGAAACTTCAGCCCCCTAATCTGCCAAAAAGTTAGTCAGTACCATTAGCCGTTTGACTTAAATACCCGAATAAATTTGTATTATCAAATACGTGACTTAAATTTGGAATAAAACATGCCCTGTTTGCGTTGAAACATGTAGGTCATTGATTAGTTCACCTGGTCGCCGTTATTTGTGACAGTGGCGGAGTAGTCGCTTTCACCTGCCGGTTCCTTGCCGCAGTTTTCAGTATGGCTGTGACATGTGAGCAGGTGTGTGCTTGTGTTCAATGATCCGCTTGCTTGCATTCTTGCTGATTCGTGTGTATCCTAATGCTGCCAGCATAGATTTGTGTTGCGATGGGCAAGATTCACATGGTAAGAGTACGTTCTCCATTCTTGTTGTTTTTGGCTGCACATTGTGTTTTCTTCAGTATTTCGGGCTGCATGCTGCGATAACACCTTCACACAGGCCCTAACCACTTTCATTCACGTAATTACTAATTTGTTTCACACCAGTGTTGTTTTGTGTAACTTACGCAATTGAAAAATTTATAAAAATAAGCATTTTTATTATAGCTGGTCCAGGCAGGGAGGATCGAACACTTTTGTGTTTTGCGCTTTTATTGTTTAAGCAAGGGTACTCCAGTAGGTAGTAGGCGCTTTTGAAATTTGGTGCACATGCTGACAAATTAGGCATGTTGGGATGAGCGAAAGTACTCAGCATTCATTGGAATGAAAAGTGCATACATTATCTACCGGCCAGCTTCGGTAGCGAGAGATCATTTGGGGGCACGTAAGTTATTCACAGATTGTATTATTACACCGTTAACACGACTGTTTATTTGTGAGCAAATGTTACATTATCATCAGCAACATGTCGCGACTTCTAAAAAGTTATTGTTAGACTAACTTTATTGAAATATAAAGATATAAATTTCGAAGTTATATAGTTATAAATTGCAATGTACCGAATCAATAATGAACTGAGATCTAATTCCTCTCATCAGTATTTGTAGGATAGAATATTTTGGTTATGACCCCTGTAATTATTTACATAGAGGATATTTTTAAAAGCATAATACATTACAATGGTATAGCTTTAGATGGTATATCATATTGTGATATATAAGCTATAATGGAGAAATAAAAACAACCACAGTTATGTTTTGTATTAATTTACTGTGTATTATATTGCAACCTGTTTGGGTTTTAAAAAACTTCATCAGGTAATGTACAATACTTAAAGAAGAATAATAACATAGAATAAATAAACTGAGATCTATTCTTTACTGTATTATATGTATTGATAAGTGCCGAAACCGAATGAAATAAAAAAGGCAAAAAATATATTAAGGTATATTACAGTCAGTATCTAGTGCTTCAACAGGGAAAGGTTACAGCATTCCGCATTAAGCAGGTCTCGATGGAGTCTGTAATTTAAAACAAATTTTAGTCCATATAACTCCTGTTAATTTTTAAATAAAAATAGTAAAACGATGAAATGTATCATATTATTTCATGACTAATGCTACTCTTCATCCTCCGACAAATAGTGAATTAATTGACTAATTAATTAATCGTCAATCCTCGTTTCTCTGTACCTATAAGAGCTTCCTACCGTATGTGAGTTAGTATTTTCCCAACATTCATGTTGTGTGCATATAGTAATGACATAATCAAAACAAATGTTCCGATAAACACCAATTCATCCTGTAAGTACAAAAAAAATCCAGTGGAATTAATTATTATTACTCATATACATTTAATTATTTACAGGAATCCCATTGAACTTAGCACCAGAAAATATAGCCATTAAAGGATATTAGGGTAGCAGAATTGATTCTGTAAAATATAAGCGGGTTGCCAGTTGAATAACATCAGTACACAGAGCAATAAAAATTTAATCTGTTTAACCATTGTAATATTAAAATTCTGATAGCAATAAAATATATATAACAAATTTATTAATTTTGTAATAAAGTTACAGTGCCTTAAAATATCGATCGAATATTCCTCCTTAATATATCGAAAATAACAAGGACCATACTATATTGTAATAAGTGTAGGATTTTAGCTTACAATATTTTTGAATATAATTCTCTGTGCAGCTCATTACAAGGACCACGACCAAAATATTTTGTCCTATGAATACTAATGCGATGAATGAGATCTGAACCCATTTCTGGCATGACAAATTGTATTTTATACAAATTTTGAAAAATTATATTTTTATGTTTTAACAAAACCGGCCTTATGAGTTTTTAAATTCGAAATATGATGTCTTTTTAAAGGTTAAACATGTTGCTGCGGATACTTCAAAATTTACTCACAAATGAAGAGCTGTGATTGGTGGTGTAATACAGGTTAATACAGGTAACCCAGCGGGATGTATAATATCAAAATGACGCGTAAGAAAATGTGGCAGGACAGTATGAACTTTCACACTGGACAAACGTGATGATCAAAGTGAGAGTGGAACAGTTTTTTTTTCTTCCCTCTGAGTACTTCGATTGTCCGCTTTTAGTATCGTGACACCAATGCTCAATGCTTATTCTTCTCTTACAGGCACTATATACGAGGGGGGGGTGCTGATATGTCCTTAGCCCGACCTACTTTCCGATGTCGTAGGATGGAATCGATAGTGTCGTTGGAAAGAGGGGTCTGTTCATGTGACGAATTGGAAGTCTTTTCTTGTTACAGAGGCTGAAAGGATGCATGTCAGGCGACGCGCGCGATATCAACAACATGTCATTATTTTTTTTTTCTGGAAGACAAGAAGCCAAAGGAAATTCACGCCATTCTGAGAGAAACATTAGGGGAACATGCACCATCGTATGCCACCGTCAGAACTGGGTGGTCCAGTTTAAACGTAGTGATTTTTCCACCTGTGATGCGCCTCGTCCTGGACGACCCAAAACAGTGACCACCCCGGAGATTATTGATCACATTCACGAACTAATCTTGGAAGACCGCCGGATTTCGGCTAAGTCAGTAGCTGAGCAACTGAGCATCTCACGCGATCGGGTTGGTTCCATCACTCAAGAAGATTTGGACATGCGGAAGATCTCCACGATGTGGGTCCCGAAATGCCTGAACGCGGATCAAAAAGTCAACGGTAACAGCCGTGTGAGCAAGTCTTGGAATTTTTTCGGCGCGATTCAGATGATTTCCTGTCGCGATTGGTGACCTTGGACTAAACCTGGTTATAGCACTATAACCCGGAGATAAAGCGACAATCAATGGAGTGGCGGCATAGCGGCTCACCCCGCCTCCCAAAATTCCGAGTGCACAAATCCGCTGGAAAAGTTCTCGCCTCGATTTTTTGGGATCAAGACGGCATCATCCTCATTGATTATCTTCCAAATGGTCAAACCATCAATGCGGAATGTTACTCATCTCTGTTGGTGCAATTGAATGACATTTTGAAGGAAAAAGGCCGCGGGAAGGTCATCAAGGGTGTCTTGTTCTTGCACGACAATGCCACGTCTCACCGGGCACTTGCAACCCAGAAGAAACTGGCCAACCTGGGCTTCCAATGTCTTGATCACCCACCGTATTCTCCAGATCTGGCCCCGTCGGACTACCACCTGTTCCCTAGACTGAAAAAACAATTGAAAATTCGCCATTTTTCGTCCGACGCGGAAGTCATTACTGCCGCGGAGACCTCGTAGGACGGACAACCTTCTGATTTTTTTTTGAGTGGCTTGCAAAAGTTAAAGCAAAGGGCTAAGAATTGTATTGAGCTTCGTGGGGAGTATGTTGAATAAATCTTGAGTTCGGTCGCTGTGGCTTGTTTCCTTCCTGGTCGGGTTAAGGACTTATCAGCAGCCCCTCGTAGTTTTAGTAATTCACAGTGATTTTGAATGACAAAAAAATAATACGCTGGTATGTCGCAGTTGACTGGATTGGTATATTTGAGGAATTTAATGGTGGGATTTTGTCAACATAAAAATGAACATTCGGTTACATGAAAGACTGTACTTTTTGATCAGCTCTGTGAATGTCACACTTGTAAGAAGGATCCTGTTCTTGGAGTTCACATCTACTGAGGTCCTCGTCAACATGGCGGGTAGTGGAGAATAACGCTTTGCTTAGATTAACAGTTTCGTTTCACTGACTTACATATCGGTAAATGACGCGGGAGCAAAGTTGAGCGCGAATGTAACAAATCATATCAGTCGCAACCTTCACAGCCATTCGGTTCATACCGATCAAATTGTAGGACGCACAGGTTGACTTCGAAGGCGTCGGAGCCATGTCCGTGTGTTTCTGTGCTGTCTGCGTAGGAAAGGGCTTTGCGATGGGCCAACGCCCACTCTGGCCCCCTCGGAAGTATTGCTACCTTAGAAACGAGGCCCTCTGAATTAACACTCCCATTCAGTTCAGCAAAATCTTTTTCACTTGCTTGTTGATTTTGCAGTAAAACTTGTCTCCGAGCTGTCAGTGCCTCTCAAGCCATGTGTTATGGGAGGAGCAAGGGATATAGTACAGTGTCAGAACACACTGTTGTGGATAGTACAGTGTCAGAACACACTGTTGTGGATAGTACAGTGTCAGAACACACTGTTGTGGATAGTACAACCCTGCATTACCCTCTGTTCTCAAGTAATTAATGTCGCATTTTGGACCTAAAGGACTTTCAGTAAGTAGAACTGCGTAAGTCTTTTAAAACCACAAGACCAGGCTCACGCATTTGGATAATCTTATGTGACTTGCTGCTTCAAAGCAACCAGCAAACAGATAGAATCTTGAGAATGCCTGAAAAGTTCCGGTCTTTAGCGTGAAACGTATTTAATATTTTATACGGTGATAAAGCCGTACGTGCAATACTGATGTATAAATTGACTGATCACTGTAAACCTGCAGTAACCTTTATGCTATGGACTTTGTCCCCCCCCCCCAGGGGGCACAAGAAATCTGTTACTGTTCCTCACTAAACTATGAGTGCGTGCTTCTGATCTAAGGAGAGACTACTTCCAGCTCCTGACCTTACATTAGACTATTGTTCTGGAAAGAGCTTAGCATACCAACCCTTCAAGGGCTTACCACCGCCGCTCGCGTAAGTTGTTTACCACCAGTTATGCATCCGTGGGTGTTAGAACGCGTTTCACATACGAACTTAGTTGTAAAGCAAAGAATAATTGGAACGTCAGCCATTTCATATAAATACACTGAATTCCGACTGCGAGAAAACAAACTTGGACACAACGCACTCAACAGACGCACTTTTGCACTTCACTGTATTCGCTTCGTCAGGAAGGTGGAGACCGCTTCTTTAAGTGTAGGCCAACATTACTCAGAAATTTAACGCGTGTGTTGTTGTTGTTGTTGTTGTTAAGGGCAAGCTGAACATTTTGTCAGTTCTAATGAACTATAAACTATTCACATAACCTGTTTCATGCAAAACGCTAATCCGATCACAATGTCGACATCAGGTGCATAATTCGTTGGGGATGTTTCACTGAAGTCAAAGCCCACATGAGACTGTGATCTACCCTAAAATGCGAATCCAACTCAGGACCTTTCATCATGACAGGTGGAAAAATTAACATGTGTCCGTTTAGTTCACGTACATACGCATGTCTCATTACCCTACCTGGTACAGTTATCAGCGTCTTACCAATTTACAGCCCAGTACCACCTACGGTATCGTCTAGACCCTCGGAGTTTGAACCCACGCAGCGTATTTATGTATTCTTTATGATGCCCACATTTAACAGTGATTACATCCACACATGGCATTAACAAATTGTGCTTTGTAACGGAAACACTGTGTGTTTTCTGTGAAGTGGTCACTCATCTGGTCAAGGAATTTCCCGCCTTTCATAGAACCCGATTGTTAATTGCTTTGTCTAAAACAGCCTGACATTAGATCCAATCTCCAAGCAGAAAACCGCGTATCATATTTCATTAAAAGCAATATAGTGCTATCCTTTGATGGACGCCCAAGAATGTCTGGTATCGGACCCTTTACTACTAATTTTCCCACCAAGTTGCTAACAGTCAAGTCTGCCAGAAGCCCTTTGCATTTCATCCTGGTTCAGTTATCACTCTGGTAACATTTGCCGATGCGTGGAAAAGTATAAATGCCCTCAATATGTACTTTTCGACATCCTCCTATTTATTCCTGTCTCCTTTCCTCCAACACCGACAAGGTACGCAATTTGGTTCAGTAGGCATTTTAAAACGTTTGGTAATAATTGGCAAAAATTAAATCCATTTTCTTTCTCCCTTCCCAATAAACGAACGGTTTAATGTGTTGTATTTAGTGTTTTATGGACAGCAGACCTAAAGACAGACTGTCTCAGCTGCCAGGTTTCCTTGAAATTTGTTCTGCTCTTAATTTCTTCGTGAATAGAAATTTGATTTCTTATCATTATTCTCAAAATATTTTAACTTCGCCGCGTTTTTTAAGGTTTTTACTAATTGTGATATTTTAGATTCGTACACCGATGAATATTACATATTACAACCTTCTGGTCCCCTATCGTACTACATACAGGAAGTCATCGCCTAGAAGAACGTAAACTCTTGGTTTATTGGCTATTTTGTAATGGTTTTGTCGCGAATTCTGCCCACTCACTCGAGCACTTCTCGTTTTTGTTCGAAACGCACTCAAAGCGTGATTCTTGACACAGAAGCATTTGAATGACAACTTTTGTGACCACACCCTAAGCCTACCAGACTTGTGCTGCGTGTGCGTGTGTGTGTGTGCGTGTGTGTTATCGTTTTAAATTTTTAACGAATTGAACGATCGCAATGAAGTATCGTATGATAGTTAATGCTGTTGCCTAAGAATGGAGAAGACTACGTAATGAAAAGTTTTATGATATGTAAGAAAATCGCGAAGAATGAGATGGGCGAGCTATGTAGGACGTATGGGAAAGATTAATGCATACAGGGTTTCATGGGGAACCCGGAGGAAAGCGATCACTTGGAAGACCTAGTTGTAAATGGGAGGATAATGTGAAAATGTATCTTTAAGACGTGAGATAGGGGGAAGTGGCCTGGATTGATTTGGCTTAGGATAGGGACGTGTGGCGGGCTGTTGTGAATGCGGTAATGAACGTCAAGTTTCAGTAAAATTGGGGGAATTTCTCGGCTAACTTGACCTGTTGGCTCCTCATGAAGGCTTCTGCTCTATATAGGTAGTTAGTTAATTGGTTGGTTAGTTAGTAAATGCTAATTAAGACCACCCGAATATCGTATTTTCAGTTGCTACTGCTGGTAATTAAAACATGCCGGACCCCCGAACGTAGGAGATGGGTGCGACTTTACTGCCATTTCATGTAGGATGCTGAAATAGTGCGCGGTAATATATATTATATAATTGTGCAGGTTTGTTAAAGTAACAGTGTGGTAGCCTAGCGATTATTTCCTTCAGCTTTCCTTGTAATGGCGATGAATATCGAACCATGTGCATTAACATCATTTACGTTCTTACACACACCGGTTTTTAAGAGAAACCTGCTGCCTACATATTCATTGTGGATGATCTTCTGGGATGTGGTGGTGCGTTGCAGTTTGGTTTCGTATAAACTTCATGCTTCCATCTGTGGAGTAAAAGAAAAAAAGTCAACACATTCCTCCGAAAAGTCGGTACCATTCGCTAAAGTCCCACTGACCGCCGTGGGAATCTCGTCATGACACCACCACAGCTTTTGTTGTATTCCTAACTAATCGTAGTTAGTTGTTGCTTCTCCTTTATCGTATTTTTGTTTTCTAGTTAAGATCACGCGTTTCTCTGCTGTTCTGTCAAATTTCCCTGACTAGTTATATTTATTTCTTTTTTGATTCTACACCCCAAAGTCGATTTACAGTCATAATTCTCTCCGACGCTTTAGAACACAGACGGTAGGTTAAGCATGGTAAAGTAAACCAAGCTGTGACATTTAAGGTTGTCACAGCTGCGCCTGTGATGATTGTGGTCTTGTGACGCCACGTAGTCTGGTAGGTGGGTGCCAATAGTTACGGTTGCCTGCTCAGAACCTTGTCTTTCGTGATGTTACCTCGTTCCAGACTGCAGTGTGTTAATCCGAAGACCATATTCACTTTTCTTACGAAGATGGAGGCAGCGTGTTTATCGAAAACTTTATAACCAATCTGACAGGCGGCACGTTGTTTCGGGCAAACAGCTACCTGATGTGTTTGCAAGGACAGAGCGCTGTGTCAATACATCTGGCGGAATAAATGACAGGCGGCTTCTGCGGACTGAGATATGAATTCATTTTCAGTAACAGCGGTTTGTCTTCATCTCTATATTCTTTTATTCCAAACAACAGTCTGTTTTTTTTTTTGTGTTTACAAGCTTGGAATAGTCATTCTTTCATAAGGAGTTTGTGGCAATGCTATTACACGGCAGACAAGTAAGGAACAAGATTGTACAAGGACACGCCGTTCGCACCTTTTTGGTATTCATGTGTATATTTAAAGTTTGATAAATGTATAAGCAACATTGTTATGGTTATTTTGGCTTATTATTATTATTACGTTTAATACAACTCATGTTCTACCTGGTTACTGAATGTTTTGAGCTTCTCTGGTTTCATTAATTATCAGATTCGTGCGCCCACCAATCCCTGTTACCTCTTGTGGGAAATTACTAAGTAGCACAAGCAGTTTCGAACTGAACTCGAAAGACTACGTCAAGTTCTACAGGTCCGTTATCGTTGGTGTTATTTTATAGTGACTTTGTGGAGAACTCTTCTTTGCCCATCCTCTGTTATTCGGATTGAACCTGCAGTTTGTAGAACTGAATTTGTTCCTTTCGTTGGGCGAAAGGATGGAGTGTATATACTGACTTTGGTCTGATACAAGAACAATTCTCGCCCATCTGGCTGTGGGTCGAATATCCCAAGTATAATATAACGTAATTAGACCCTTCATAATTGTACTTCTTATAAATATAGCCTTTGTATATATTTACGTCAAATGTCTGATATAAACTTAAAAGAGTTTTATACTATCATCCCTTTTTTTTTTGTGAATCTTGACTTCAACAGTGTATTTCATCGTAATTTGTGCGTTTGTTTATGGTCTGTCGCCATTCCAGAGTTCACATAACCACCTTCTCGATCGCCAGATTGTTAAGCTACAATGTACATATAGATTATATTAGCAAAATTTGCATGTGTTTCCACGATATTGTGTCGTGTATCATTCAGGTATCAATGCTAATGTAATTTCAACTGCTGTTCCCTGTTTATGTCCTGCTGTGGGCTCTGTTCTACATAACGGAGAGTAATACATAGTTATACTTGTATTTTCCATCAAATATAACGCATTTATTGATGGTAATTTTAGAAACGCATGTTTTGAAAAATGACACGAATCTAATAAATGTTGTGTGTTTGATGGGAAACTGCGATTTCCTCTCTCACTTTGGAGACAGTACTGGAATGAGGACCAAAAGAAACGCGACTGACATTTTTTGTGGACATCGCATAACAAATTTAATTGGAGAATTCCTTCATTAAATGTGACGTCACTGTATGTGGTCAGCATGTTTATATTGCAACCGTCCTTTCCTGCCCGTACAAGAACCTAACTAGCTCGCACCGGTTTGCATGTTTTATCTCAGGGAATATTTACGTGTAGGCTGGATCAGACGGACTTCACAGTGTCAGCACTAGCAACTGATAGTAGATTATTTATTTTATTTACCACTTATTTCAAATTTAATACCAACCTTTAGCAGCCAGCAATCTGAAGTAACCACGGTGGTTGTTTTTAGTCACAAGACTGTCACACGACATTTACCTCCCTTGGGTGCTACCGCTAGCGTTGAACTCTTGTCCCTCACTGACTTAACCTTCTCTAGTGATTTTCTTACTCCACGCTCGAAAAGATGATATAAATAAGTCTTCTAGCAGTCAGTTATGTTCGGACCGCACTAAAACAGAACAAGAGTCAAGTGTCTCGTCGTCCATCCTGTCGTAAGACTACAAAAGGTTCCTTACAAAATGTCAGTTGGACACGCTTCCTTCGCTCCAGAAAACCCTGCTGTTAGAAAGTCAAACTATCCTTCATCATCATCATCATGTTCCTGAAGGGTTAGGTGTGTTTCCTGTTCCTTGATCCTCAAGATGAAGTTGGTCCCTCCATCTCTTCCTCGGTCGTCCTATGTTCCTTCGTCCTTTTGGTTTA
>Ga0123352_10011625_pt1 | contig 13886 bp, 5 predicted proteins | sample TergutLab28metaG_FD_89700 | JGI IMG/M metagenome (GOLD analysis project Ga0123352, IMG submission 89700) | Labiotermes labralis P1 segment gut microbial communities from Petit-Saut dam, French Guiana - Lab288 P1 | ecosystem: Host-associated > Arthropoda: Insects > Digestive system > Gut ...
TTAACGGCTGTGGGGACCCGTTGCGCTGACCACGTGACACCCCTCTATCCGCAAAAAGTTGGCACTAACTTCGCCGACCGGCGGCAGCCGCTCTGTCGGTATAGTTCACATGCGGACTAAGGCCACGGAGTTTAGTTTGGTTTATGAGAGATGCACCTCACAACAGCAACACTGGTGTTCATACTGGGTAACACGTGCTTCCTTAACCCTTCTGTGATTACTGAAATATTTATTTACTGATGCAGTTTTTTATAAGATGTGACCGCTACTAAATGACTCTTACATTCAAAGTTCATTAGTTTTCTATCATAGTTTATGTGAAATATAAAAATTTTAATGTGGGAAATATAAGAAAATTGTTTATCACAATATGTTGCACTGAAACATATTATTAGATAGCGATTATCTTCCCTCGGTAGAGTTAAACTACAGCATGACTGCCAGAGACTTCAAGTAACTGTTTCCTTCACATAGCTTCATTTTTTTTTTTAAGTGAATATTTTGAAGAATTCTAATTCAAAAAGTGGATTAACAGAATGCTTGAATATGACAGTGCTGTAGGATAGGGCTATATGGTTTGCTGGTGGGCATGTCATTTGAAAAGTAATGTATCGTATAATAATTGCTTCTGGGTTAAAGACATCTGTGTACTGTGAAGTTAGTAGTGATATTTTATTGATGTTATGTAATTTGGCTTAATAGCCATCGGTTGAATATATGGTCAAAGTTTTGAAACTGTTGACACTGGTCCACATGCAGATGTTAATATGTCACTTTCATTCACATTACTTTAGAAGAAAAGTCAAGTGCTTTGATAATTATAGAGTTGGTTCCAAGGCGTAATGAAGAAATAACTGTCTGTCTTTAAAACATGGAAAATTGGGATGTTGACTGGTTTGTTTCCACTCAGGCCAGGGTCCAGAGGCAGGCTATAAGGCATACAAGAATAAATTTTTTGCCCATTAATGGAGGAGAAGTTTTCTTGAGTAGCTGCGTGAGTATGTAGTATGAAGATGGGCTCAGCTTCATGGAGTTATTGAGGTTGTAATATTTCTGACATTTCAAACATGCTCAGCGCCATTGCCATTCTTCTGTGTGATCTGTTGTAATATTGCTCTTCATGTTGAACAATGTATATGTTGTTACAGGTATATCTCATATATGTGCCTGTGTAGGGAGATAATTCATTATCACTAAAGTGATGGGTTTTAACTAGTACCAATTATTGACATAACTTCCCATCAGCCTACTGACATTCAGAGAGTAAGGTAAATTAAGTTTTCTCTGTACACATCAGGAAGGCATATTGGGGAGGGGAGTATAGCTCCAGTCAGTCTTATTCTCGGTATTGGATAGAGATGAGGGATCAGTTACACAATGTGGATGCTTTATCTCTGAGGAGATTGCTGCTAGTATCCATTTAATATGAGGGCCTTAGAGGCAGCCTGGTAGATTTGAAGAACACAAAATTCTCTTGCCCCTGCCAGGAATTGAACCACTCTTCCTTGGTTATGCAGCCCATAGCCTATTAACTTTACCAATTTGGCATCTCTGCTTCCACTGACACTCATTGTTATAATTGACCAAATTAGTATGTAGCTAATAATATTCCTAAAAATAATATTCCTGGCTCACCATCCCAACAAACAATCCAGCTGTTAGTGAACTATCCGCATTAAAAAACTAGTTTCTTAGATTCTGAATATAAAGTCATTATTCTTGTGTTCATCTTTTCTGTCAAAAATGAAAGTTACTTTCTCTTCAGAAAACTGCTACATAGTGGAAAATCCCATACGTGGCCAGATCTGCTAGAGGAGATGATGGAAATAAGTGATCTGGATTCCAAACCACTTCTTCTGTTCTTCAAAAAACTGGAGTCTTACCTGGTAGAACTGGAGAAGTTAGAGCCAATAAAAGGAAGCACACTCGTCATGCTCTCCACTATTACAGCAGCACCACCAACTACAGCAGTAACTGTCTCAGGAAGTTTAAATGATACTGACATATCTGTAAATTCTACCATTTCTTCTGTAGAACCAAATTCAGCTATTAATGAATCAGAATCAAAGATTACAACTGGAACTGTAGTTGTGCTTGGCTGTGCAGGCCTTGCTATTGTGGCAGTTGTGATCGCTGTTTTTGTGTTTGGTCGTCGACATTTTAGCAACAAAGCATATAGCCCGACAAGCACTCGAGAAACTTAGTCTGGTGATGATTTTTTTTATATCAGTATTTAGTGTCTTCATTAAATTAAAATTTAAATTATTATTCATTCCACTATTTTGAATACTTTGTAATATAAAGCTAATAAAATTTTCCCTTCAGTTTAAACAGTCCTGTATTCCTCAAGTCCTTCGTTTTATGTGGCAACATATTCCACTTGTTATACCTATGATTCTAGTTTCATTCATTCATTCCATTGGCGTGTGCAGAATGCGACAATTCCATGCCGTTCTCGGGAGCTTTTTCCATTCCTCTCTGTTATGTACTTTTTCCTTCCACCTGTCTCCACCAACTATTCTTCCATCCTGTCTCACCTCTTGTCATCTATTTCTTGGTTTGCCTCTCAATCTTGTTGTTCCCAAATTCATGTATAATACCCTTTTGGGATTCTATTTTCTTCCATTCTCTGTACATGCCCAAACCAACATAATCTATTTAACCTTATTGTCTCTATTATAGTAGGTTTTTTAACACTTGCATGAATTTCTTTATTGGTTAATATCTTCCAATTTTCTTTTTCATTGTCGTATACTGGGCCTAAAATTCTTCTATATACTTTCCTTTCAAAAATGTTCAGTTGCTTTCTATCTCTCTTTGTTAGTGTCCAAGTTTCTGATGCATATGTTAATGTTTTGTCTATTATTGTGTTCTTTAGTCTTAATTTTAGTTTCTTTGATATGTTTTTATTTTAAAAAAATATTTATAGCATAAATTATGTTTTGTTAGCATTTTTTATTATTTCTTGCAAGTCTATTTGGTTATTGTTATCTACATAACTCCTAAATATTTAAAATTTTCCACTCTTTCAAATTTGTAATTTTTTATCTTCTAATGTCTTATTTTATTTTTCTTTAAACTCTTTTTACCTTTCCACTATCATATATTTTTTCTTTTCTAGGTTTATCTGTAGTCCGAAATTTCTGGCAGTGTTTTCCATTTCTACAAAAAGTTTTCTTATTTCTATTTCATTTTTTCCGATTAATGCAATGTCATCTGCATGTGCTAATACATTCGATTGTTCTTTACTAATCATTATACCACTAGGAAACATTTTTATGCTTTGTATCACATTTGTAATGCCAAATTAAATAATATTGGTGATAAAGGGTCACCCTGTTTCAAGCCTGTTTTATTTTCAAAAAAGATGACAATGTTCCTTCTATTCTACTCACACTTCTTGTCTTTGGTACACATGTTTTACACATATATATTGATTTAGTAGGAATTTTAAATTCTTTCATACATTCCCATATTGTATCTCTGTTTATAGTCATATGCTTTTGAAAATCAATAAATAAATATTGTACACTCTGATTATATTCCCAAAGTTTCTCGTGTATTATTTTCAATGCAAATATGTTGTCAATTACAGATCTTCCATCTCTAAATCCATTCTGATAGTCCCACAAAACTTTTTCAATATATGGTTTAATCTTTCCCAGTATTATATTCGACAAAATTTTGTAAGCTGTATTTCCCAATGCTATTCCTCTGTAATTCTCACACATATATCTGTCTGCTCTTTTGTGTATAGGAACTATTATTGTTTCTTTCCATTCTTCAGGTATTCTTTCCTCCTTCCAGATTTGTCTTACTAGTTCATACATTCTATTCAGTAGTTTATTTCCTCCATATATTATTAATGCCAGATATAATCCATCAGTTCAGCTGCCATGTTATTTTTTAAGTTTCTTATTGCCTTTTTAACATCTTCTATATCAAGTTGTTCCACTTCAACTTCAACTTCGCTAATTTCTTTATTTCCTTTTTTAATTAATTCACTTGGTTATTTTGTGTTCAGTAATTTGTCAAAATATTCTTTCCATATTTCTGCTTTCTCCTTTGTGTTCATTGCAGATCCTAGTTTGGCTGTTTATAATTTATTTAAATTAAACCAATACTAATGTCTGCATAGGGCAACATTTATGTGACACATTTTCTGTTCAGAATTGTGTGAAACAAATCTTCCAATCTTTGTACTTCTTAATTTCCTGCCATGAGTAATACGAAGATCGCAGCACTGTGGTGTGGGATGTGCACTAACATCATTTTGTGACATGGCTAGAAATGTTGTGTGGCAACAGATTTCTTTATGAAGGTAGTATTTCACAGAATGTAAAATAGCATGTTGGCAATAAAAGATCTCTACTTACCTTCTGCTGTGATAGTAAAGTCACATTGAACACTTGAAATCGGAATTCTGAAAATTTGGATTGAGATAAAAACCATAAAAATACCTACAGTTTCTTTAGGGGCCGTCATTTCAATACAATAATGTAAATGTTTGAAACCATATTTGACAAAGTAAATAAGCCACAATCTAAAGAACTGTAATTATGCACATAAATGGATTGCTAAATTGTATGTATATTAATTGACAGTTTTGTTTGCATCGCTACATAGTTTGAAGAATTTGAAGGACAGTGGGCATCACAAATTCTTTACAGAATCTGTTGATTTTTAAAGTTACTGGAAAAGAGTTGATCCAAAATCCATAATGCCTAGAATAATTTTGTGTGCTAATGAGCAGATCCTCAAAACAACTTACGAGGTTTTGAGTTTGACCTCACTACTGACGCTGATCCCAAACACACTGTTTTGAAGGGTTAAAGTATTGTGACTGTTCAACAGTGCCTCCTAAAATGTTGTGTTACATGAACTGTAACTGAGACCATAAGCTTTGCTCTGCAAGATCTGTGGGAATGAAGCAACTCACTGCCACAGACCTTTAGATAACCACTGCTTCTTAACGTTAGCTTGTAACTTAAGTCATGTGACAGGTAGAATTTGAATACTGGAGATAGCGTATTTAATATTAAAGGGAAAAAATGGATATTCTATTCAGTTTGTTACAAGGTATAACATAGCTTCTGAAATACATGAGGCTTCAACTGTCACATTTGCAGCTGGTGGGTTTTTACTGTTAATGTGGCTGAACACGTGAACACAGTTTGTCTGTCTGTGTTTCAGTGTCCATGTTTTATGCTTTACATAATCAGCATTAGCTTTTTATAGCGACATACTTTTATGTTATGGCAAAAACACAGGAAAACTGAAGAAACAGTTGACAATATTTGAGAGGGGACTGGGCTTTCTATACAAAAACATTTTAAAGCAGTGAGGCACTGTTATAACAAGCAAAGTCGTTAACTGACACTGTGGCAGCACAGCTGGTAAGTTAAACGCTAATAGTGACAACTTTGAACAGAAATGGTTGTGAACTATGCGTGATTGCAGGCTACCACCATGAAAGAGTAGCAAGTAGTGGTAATCAGCACAGTTTGCTGTGTAATAACCTAGAATAGCACAGTTGTTGTGCTTGTGAACTGTTCTACCCACGTCCTGTCTCCCAAAGACACAGCTCCTCTTCCCAAGAGGTTTCCCAACAAAAATTCTGTGTGCATCTTTGTCATCCTGCACTAATAACCAGCCCGTTATTTCGGTGTTGTAACAACATTGGAAGACTTGCGATCATGGCAATGATAATATAAAAGTGATGAATTTATCATGATTATTGAAGTGAAGCATATGACTGTATTACAAACAAACAAGATTTCTTGTACTGTGTGGTTCATATTGATTGGAAGAAGAAGAAGAAAAAAAGAAGGAGGAGGAGGAGGAGGGGAAGAAGGAAGAGGAGGAGAAGGACGAGAAGGAGAAGAGGATGATGAGGATGAGGAGGAGGAGGAGGAGATTCAGCAGAGCTGAGAGATGTTTTTCTGACATCACTGATATTGCATAAAAATTACATGGAATGTATGTGGAAGATCGAGTGTCCACCATTACTTTGGACACACAGGTAAAGAAACTGAAGAAGAAAAAAAATAGTTAGGGCGTTTGAGAACAGCACTCTGCCCGAAGGGGTGATATGAACATGACGCAGAGACAGTGACAGAATACAGAACTTAATAATTTATGGTGATTAAATAAAGGAGTATGTGATGGGTAGGCCATGTAGCACGGACATGAGAGAGAGAGAGAGAGAGAAGTTCAAACAGGGTATTAATTAAAAAATCTGAAGAGAAGTGACTACTTGGGAGACTTAAGAGTAGAGGGGAGGATGTGAGCTAAGTACTTTTAAAGCAGAGTGTGATGATGTTGGGTGCATTCAACTGGCTCATGAAAGGGTCCAAAGGTCGGCTTTGGTGAACATAGTAATAAACATGGAGTTTGAAAAGGTCGGGCGAATTACTGAGAGCTGAGCAGCTGTTAGCTTCGAGGACCTACTGTATAGTTCGTCTTTAAATGAAAGACGAAGGGTTGCTAAGTGACAAATGTCCCCGACTTTGTGAGCATTACGTGCGGCAGTCGGCCGAAATTCACGTCGTCTCCAAATGTACCTAACGTCTCACACATTGTTCATTAACATCTATACCCAAATGTAGACTTTTGAACGTTCAGTATTTTTGGCACTAATATTCCCATTCCTACTAAGTACCTGTGGTCCTTTATCGTGTTCCTGAGTAAGAATTTTTTCGCACAGAAGCCAGCATCTGCCGGGACGTCCCTTGACAGCTCCCGTGTTCAGGGACACGATACAACTGAAAACTATACTAACGGTATCAGTTCACGTGAAATTCGTATTCACAATTTGCTTGTTTCGAGTCATGAAAGTAACATACGTGCAGGCGCGAATGCTTATGTCGCGAAGATCGTCTGTTAGCTTCGTCATGTCTCCCCATCCATCTGTCCGTCTGTCTGTCCGTATGCATCAACGGCTTCCACTGGATGGATTTTCTTGAAATTTGATGTTACCAACTTTAATGAAAATCTGTTGAGAAAATCCTTATATATTTAATATCGGACAAAAATATGGGCCACTCTAGTTGAAGAACCAAGCGTATGTCGTATTGTTGGCAGCGACATGTATAGCGTAACAATACAGACAACGCGTCATTGTGCTTTCAAGGTTTCAGTCTTTAGGCGCGTTCGCAAAATTGCGAAGAGTGGCTATTATCTTCGTCATGAAAGTAACGTACGTGAAGGCGCGAATGCTTATGTCGCGAAGATCGTCTGTTAGCTTCGTCATGTCTGCCCATCCATCTGTCCGCATGGAACAACGTGGCCCCCATTGGACGGATTTTCATGAAATTTGATCTGTCGAGACAATTCAAGTTTCATTAAAATCAGACAAGAATAACGGGCACCTTGCATGAAGATCCATGTAAATATACGATAATGTCTCGCTGCATTCTTCTTATAATGAGAAATGTTACAGACAAAAGTTGTAGAGGAAATCAGAACACACAATGTTAATTTTTTTTTTAATGTCGTACCGTTTATGAGATCATTTGAAAAATGTTTCTCGAGCCAGACAGGCCGCAAATGGCTAACTAATACGGCGCCGAAATATGCGATTTGCTTGCCGGATAACTAAGTCAAGAATACAGACACACATCATTAATATTTAATGCGTCACACTTGATTAATTATGTCTGATCTCGTAAAAATGCTTTACGGCATCACAAAAACTTAGAAACTGCTTAACGACTTAACTGTCATTACGATCTGTTCAGCCATATTATACGTCTACAGACGGCCATGATCAAACGAAGATTCATTCGTTTCGATGCAGCATCGTGCACTTTACACAAAGACATACGTACGCTTTTATTGTTGCCGGCGACATAAATTTGTCACAAGAGGATTGTTGTGCACCGCTCAGTATTTTTATATAACTGACAGTGACGTGTAGCTCAACAACACATACTGAATGCATTATGTTTTCAATGCAACAATGGTTACGCGAAGGCACAACAGCGTTAGGTTATACTACATTGCGTACATTGTTTGAACTCCCATGGGTAGGACCTGAATTCATTTATTTCTGATAATCAGGAGGTTTTGAGGACAGAGAAGGGGAGGTTTCTTTAAGACTGTCGGTGGTATTGATTGTATACGTATATCGTATGACTTAGCGGTGTGGAACTGGTGTGAGGGGCTTACTGGGTGTTGTCACATGACGATAAGCTGCGAACTTCATGTGCACTAACGCTGTTCCGTATAACTGTTGCGCACACTTTGTAGTGAAAATCTAGAATGGCGCTTTGAATAGTAAGTAGGATAAAGGAAAATTCATGTAACATCTTTGAAACTAATAATTTCATTAGAATCTTTTATTTTGTTAGTAACTGTAAATTTAAGACGACGTACCAGAATACTGCGTTGAGTGTGATGTCTGCGTCCTTTACAGATTCACGCCGCCTCTACAAATAACAGTCTGCAGCTTCCCTGTATATTATTTTATTTTTAAGTCTTACCGTGTACTTCGATGTGGTTATACAAGCGTTACACTGAAAGTGGCACAGGAGTCCTTTTGAGGTCCATTTTTAGACGCGCTGGCATTCGCTTCGTGCGCACATGCGTCTGTATGCATGGGAAATTGCGAGAATGGATAGACCAAATTTGAATACTTTTTATGCTAGGGCATTCTACGAACACTCTCTCGGCATGTCAATTTTCTTTCAGGTCAGATAGTTTTAACAACATTTTAGACACGTTTGAATTCTAATGGAATGTCTGTTAAAAGTGGCTCCTTCCCGCGTATCTACCTGTATGCACGGAAAAGGAAACTGCCGAGATAAACTATATTTGATGAAAATACTGACGAATTGTATGAAAAGTGTTCAGTCAATTCAGTTTTCATTTAGATCAGGCAGTTTTTTTTAAGACCTTTACGTATGTACTGATATATCCTGACGTATCTTGAGCTTAATTCGTTAAGTAATCGCGAGGTTTCAGACATCCGCCGCGACTTACAATTGAGGCCTTCGTTCTTCTGGAACGTTGCGCGGCGTTACGTTGGTAGCTGGTTACCGGCGTCGTTCAGAGAAATGCCCAGCATTTTCGGTCCCTTTTCGCAATTTTGCGAAAAGTGACTATCAGCTTTGTCGTGTCTGCCCATACGCGTGGAACAACTCGGCTTTCACCGGACATATTTTCATCAAATTTGATATTTGAGTATTACACGAGAATCTGTCGAGAAGGTTCAAATTTGATTAAAATCTGACAAGAATAACAAGTACTTTACATGAATACCTCTGTACATGTATGAAAATGTCTCTCTGAATCTTCTCAGAATGAGAAATGTTTCAGACGAAAGTTGTAAAGAAAATCAAAACATATTTTATGTACAGTTACCTCTTTTTCCGAAAGTCGTGCCATTTAAGAGATCATGCGTAAAAATATGGTAGAGCCTGACAGTCCACAGATGACAACACAATACGGCACATGTGCATTGCATGCTAGATAAATAAAGCTACAGACACACACAGAAAATGTATACTTATCGCTTTTGCGTGGCAACAGTGGTTACGCGAACGTGCCTGAATGTTACGTTTATATGTACATTGCTTGTCTTGTTGCAGATTTACTAGCTTACTGGCTTTCTGACGTCACACCAAGTAGTGCTAGTGTTGCTCACCGCTTGGCCGTCATGTTGGTGTTATTGATGGTTGGAAATGAAAAATAAGATGAGTGGGGAGAGCTCTTATGACATGACATTAATTAAAGTTTAATTACAAACTCCGAATTAGCTCAAATATATTAGAGTTGACATACATGAGGACTGTCGATCCCAGTGGCCGCGCGGTCTAAGGAGGGTGTCTGCAGCCGCTCGCTTGCTGGGATTGCGGGTTTCGAAACCTGTCGGGGACATGGATGACTGTCGTGAGTGTTGTGTGTGTCTGTGTGAGGGGCTTGTCACCCGTCCAGAGGAGTCCTACCGAGTGTGGTGTGTCTTGAGTGTGATCGAGGTCCTCGATAATGAGGAGGCTGTGGCCCATTAGGACTGTTGCGCCGTAAAAAAGAAAAGTAAAATACGTGCAGATGTACGGACAGGATTTCATAAACCTGCCTTTTCCTAAAATATATTACAAAGATTAAAAAATATCATAAGACCGTGAATTTTCAGCAGCGATAACAGAGTCTTGAGAGACAAGGTTTGAGGTAGGGGGATAACCTTAAGATGGACATTCAAAACGTAGGTTATTTGTGTGTGTGTGAAATGCAAGGAACTAGATGGGGATCGTGTTCTGTTATCCTGTTTGTAGCTCGGACATGGACGGACAGTACGTGCAGTAATGCTGTGTACGCTGGCTTTATATGGCAGCGTTCTTCCGCAAGTTCCCTCCTGCATACCTTACCCGGTTGTGACTAATCGTGGGTTACTCACCTTCTGCCACACTGAGCCTTCCATTTTTACGGCCTGTACAGTCGGCAACAAGCTACTTAAATATACCACATGCTGTAGTTTTGTGACTGGTGAAACTGCATTGTGATTAGCTTCATAATTTGTATTGTTCGTTAAATATCGTTGGGGTGACTGTCAGAGTGGATGAGATGGGTAAACTGTGTGACTGAGAAGGGTGAGATGAGAAGTGCATTCACAGTGTAGTGGGTCCTGATCGTGAGAGGTTAGAGGGGTAGATGGGATCTTGGTAATTAAGTGGTCCGTAAATTAGTAGCATTGGTGGTGGTGGTGGTGGTGGTAGTAGTAGTAGTAGTAGTAGTAGTAGTAGTAGTAGTAAGAAGAAGAAGTGTAAGAACAGTAGCAACTCGTTAGAAATAATGATGCGTCATACATGCTATTAGAAAGACGGAAGCCATAATCAAATTAGACCTTCCAACTAAGACTGAAGTTAATTTCTTAAGGTGCGCTGGCATCGTGATGTGTGCCGATTTCGAACAATAGAATTTGAAGCAATAACAACGCTAACCTCAACAGTAACCTCAAATGTAAAAAGAATACAACTATATAATATTTAATACCAACTTTGTGCACAGTGTTCTTATTAATTATTGCTGCGACGTGTTTCGACCTCAGTTCTTGGTCATCTTCAGGGAGCGCATACTTTTTTTGATGCGTGTAGCATTTATATCAACGTATTTACAGAAGTTCTACCTACATGATTAAAATTTTGCCAAATAAGTTGACATATAAGCTGCACACACAAAAAACTGACGTGCTTCCTGAAGATGGCCAAGAACTGAAGCCTTGTGCCGTATAGCGTGCGACTCGCACGCTATACGGTACAACAAGCACATCGACAGCCGGTATCAACTGAACAGCGTCCGACTCGCATATAACACACGACATGCTGCCACAGCACCAAATTAATTATAGCGAAATAAATCACTGAGTGTTTTAAACTGTAACTTTAGCAAGGAACAAAGTATGCTCCCTGAGGATGATCGAAACATGTAGGAGCGTTTTAAGTGTTTTAATGTAAATTTTAGCTTCTTAAAAACTATATATGTGCATTTATTGGTGTGTTACTTAAATCAACTACAAAATGCGCGGTGCAAAGATAAAGGAAGTTGGTATTAAATATTGTTTATATCTAATATAGTTGCACGTAAAAGGTAAGGTATTAAGAAAGAATACAGTTAATTAAGAATTGGACCAGTTTTGAACTGATGGCAGGTCTTGATGTGTCTTGGCCAGTTTGCCATATCGTGTGAGGCCTGCGGTGTACGTTTGAGGTAAGCTATGGTACTGCATTTGTCCCTACTGCCGTTAGTACGAGGACTGTCTGAACGGTCCCTCACTTCCTCCAGTGCAGCAAGGTATAGCTAACGCACATGACAAGTTGCAGCTTCCAGTGTCACAACTTATGACCCCTTCGTAAGAACTTCCTTACGTGGTTAACGTTTATCGTCCGTATAATACTATTAGTATCATCTTTACATGTCCATTGTGCCTCTACTCTTTTTGCACAAGTAATCTGCATTGTTAATTTATTTCGAACAATTATTCTTATGTGTGTGGTTATTAGTAACAATTTCGCATTGCACGGTAGCTGATGCAAGACTAACATTTAGTACTGACAGTACTGCGTTTATACGGTCAGGATTTATTGCCAATATTAGAAATATTTTGAAAATCGTCATACCGCTCTTAATCGGCATTTGGTCTCACTGGGTCTTACACGGCCAATATTTCTGTGAATTTCGTAACGGTATCAGTATTCACACTGGGAAGGGCCCTTCAGTACACAATGGTTTACCATATGTTCAAGATACATTTAAGAAAGCACGAGATTTTACCCAATTTCGAGATGGCGCCAGGGCGCCATGCAGTCTGGACGTCTCCCTCCCCTTATGACGTCACAATATGGCGTATGCGCAAGTGCACTGATAAAAAACAAGTTGGGGAAGGGAGGCGTGTGTTGGAAGGGTAGGCAGTGTCGTTCATTGCTGCGAAATGCGAGAGGGCAACATTGTGGTAGAACAGCGTCCCTTACATAGCTGTCGGTCAAGGAAAGGAAAGTTAACCCAGTTTGTCTAGTGGACGTCAGGAAGATAGTGCTGAGTGTGTGCAAATAGTGCGTGTGGTCGTGTTGGAGGAATAATATCGGAGCTGCCAGTGGAGCGGTGAAGACGAGTGAGCAGGTACGATCTTAAAGGAACCCAGCGTAACGTGCTGCCCCCATGTCTCCAATTACGTTTCCTTAATTCGTACATGCGTCCGGCACTTGAGTTGTACGAGACTGTTCAAAAGCTAGGCACAAGCGCACGTCACTAGCTTGTTGTAGATGGAATAAAGTACAAAACTGCACAGAATATACTCGTTCTTTAATCGTGAAATAATAAATGAATTGTGGTTCTTCATTTGGATAGTTGTAGGAATATACAAGGTTAAAATTAGTGAAGGCCACTCTGTTATTTTAAGCGAAATATTTTTTATTTGTACAGAATTGCGGGGGGGGGGGTTTAAACGACATATTATAAATATTCTGCAAATAGCCCGGTAGAAATAAATTGCAAGTCATACATTCACTTACGGTGTTCAGTGTTATGACGAAAACTAATAATAGCGTCTAGCTGTTAAGCGCGTATTTGTACGCTAGACCGTAAGCTTATATAAGCCCTATACATATGTGTAGGTATTCATCGAGTTACTTGTTACGCGCTGCAACACTGCGGTTCCCTTTCCGGTAGCTTGGGTATATTTCTTCTCGCCACTTGCCACAGATCAAGTGAGACCACCAATCTTCCTATTCATCGAGTCCCGTAGGTTGTTTCCCCAGTGGCAAATGGGCTGCAGCTTGAAGCTGACTACCCACTTCCTTCTACCCCCCGACTTTAAGAGTATGTGAATTTTTGTTTCCACTCTTCCATGTGTCTCCATGGCGTTTTGCCCAGTCACAGCGACATTTCTAATTATGCATTTGTTAATTATAATGTACTTGTGTAAATTAGAATAACGTATTTAATTTAAAAGCAACATTACGTGGCGCGTTTTCTTGAGACGATTTACAAAATTATTTGGTAGGTATCCACAACCACTTGAATTTAATTTAATTTAATTAAGTTAAACGTGGCGGACGCTTGTGAGTGCGGTAAAGAACCTTCGGGTTCCGTGAAATACGGGGAATTTCTTGACTAGCTGCAAACCAGTTAGCTTCTCAAGAAGGACTCTGCACCATGGAGTAAGTAAGTAAGTTAAACGTATAATTGCTTTAAATTTTCAAAAGGCGTTTTCAGAAATTCTACGTTCAGATAAAAACCCTGCCCCTTTTTGTATTACCCTGTGTAACGTAAGTGGTAACCATACGTACGACCTGCTTTAACCTTAAAGTACTCTATATTTCGCCTACGTAGTTCTTTATGGGTTAGATTTATGTATGATACTCGGGATAAACAGCAGTATTTTCCCTAAA
>Ga0123352_10011627_pt1 | contig 13883 bp, 10 predicted proteins | sample TergutLab28metaG_FD_89700 | JGI IMG/M metagenome (GOLD analysis project Ga0123352, IMG submission 89700) | Labiotermes labralis P1 segment gut microbial communities from Petit-Saut dam, French Guiana - Lab288 P1 | ecosystem: Host-associated > Arthropoda: Insects > Digestive system > Gut ...
AGACCAACTTGATGTCACTAGCTTTTTATTTCATTATTTAATGCTCAACATGTTTCGGATGTTAATACATCCATCCTCAGGAGCTTGCGACTTATTTGTTGAGTTATTTCATGGGTTGTATTGCTGTGGTATGATGTGTGTTGGTGTTACGCTGTGGTTTGGCTGGGATACCACACCACCCTAGCCAAACCACAACGTAACACCAACACACATCAAACCAGAACAATACAACCCACGAAATAACTCAACAAATAAGTCGCAAGCTCCTGAGGATGGATGTATTAACTTCCAAAACATGTTGAGCATTAAACGATGCAATAAAAAAGGAAGTGGCATCAAATTGGTCTCTCTTCATTCAACTATCAAGGTGATGCACGGTCCAATAAACATAAGCGAACAGACGTAATCGCACTTTATACGTAGGCACTGATAAACCTTCTAAAATAGAAAACAGACAAATAAAGTCGCAACGATGGTAAAAAGAGAATGAGAATATTTAAAGATGCTACAAGCATCAAAGGAGAACCATTTCCTGAGAATAAACGCGACAAGGGTAAAACGAAACGTAAGAAAGACGGATAGAGTTTAAAGACACAAATGCAAACATAATTATAAACAAAGGCACTTGAAAATGTTGGAAAGAAATACGAGCATACGGAAAATTAGATAACTTTATTTTAAATTGAAGGCTTATTTTAAATAAAATGAAGTTGTTAGCAGTGGAACAGCATTTCTTGTATTTTCTAGCACATTTATTTGCCATTTATTGTACCGCTTTTCACGTAAAGCAGTGCGGGCTCTGAGCACTCTTAGAATAACAAAACTGCACATCTTCCGACAAATTACTCCATGTGCAGCTAATTTTCCTACATACAAGCCAGGTATTATTTTACCTACATTACCTCTATATAAACTTAAGATTAAAACATACAGAACTTACGTGTTTGTGATTAGATTTTTCGTGATGTTAAAATTCTGCAGCGTCCCTGAATCTCATGTCGTAAATTACACATACATCAATTTGTCACTTTAATTATGAACAACAAATGCACATATATAAAATGTCACATTAAGACACTTAAAACCGCTCCGACATGTTTCGATCTTAAGATCATCCTCAGGGAGCTACGTTGTTCCTTGCTAAAGTCATTTTAAAAACATTCACAAAATAATTCCATTATACTAACAGGGTTAGTATAATGGAATTATTTTGTGAATAATGTGGAATATTGTGGAATTATTTTGTGAATGTTTTTAAAATGACTTTAGCAAGGAAAAACGTAGCTCCCTGAGGATGATCCTAGGATCGAAACATGTCAGAGCGATTTTAAGTGTTTTAATGTGAAATTTTATATATGCTCATTTGTTGGTTAATAATTGAAGTGATTCTACAAAATGCACGGTGCAACAATGAGGACATCAATTTGTATTCGGTCAAAGTTACAAAGACATTTTGGTCATCAATAATTTTTCATAACATATGAATCATTCACAAAAAAAGCCTTAACCCCTGTGAATAATTGTGATGAAATAATTAAAGAGCAGCCTACAACAACCCACTTGTCCAAGTAGGGATGCTGTCATTGCCCATTTGTTCCCAGCTAGCTATTTCGTTCACGACTACGGTGACCATCACAGTCTGCATGATCTCAAGAGTTCCTACATTACTTCGACAATGTCAATACTTCACAAGTTCGTGTTGATATTTCATAAGAGCAAGTGCAAATGTAACAAGTATTTAACATGTATAAATAATAACGTTGCAATGTATTTGTTTATGTATGTATTGAAATATACAATAGAAGAATCCGAGTCCTTCTTCAATAGCTAATACTCTGTGGTCAAGCAATTATTTGCATATTACGGAACGTTTCGTTGTTCACAACAACCACGATGTCATTGCATGTTAATTCACATAAGTAGGCCTGTAGTCCATTGTCCTACCATCCACTGTTTTCCACTCGGTCTTCTCAAACCTGGATATCTAACTGTTTTAATGTACATTAGACATTTCCAGTCCAGGCCATATACCCTGTCTCGGCTGAGCGAGATAAACATACATTATTTAAATTTTAAGAAACTGTAGATATGGTGAGAAAAGTGCAATTAGCACTTGGTTTATTGTGAACAAGAATTAGACCTACAAAATATAACGGACGAAAAAGTACTGGAAATTATCTACATAAAATTAGATGCGAACGGGTGAATGAAGTCCGCCAGACAGCCCTTGTGGCAAACTTATTTGGAATAGCATGAGGAATTAAGGACGTTAGTTGAAGGAAACGGAAATATTGTAATGGTGGGAAAATAGGTGAAGTGTGGAATAATACAGTCGAAAAAGAATGAGTGTGTAGACCGATGTAAATAGCTGTGTACTTATGTTTATTGGACCGTGCATCATCTTGATAGTTGAATAAAGAGAGAGACCAACTTGATGTCACTTGCTTTTTTATTTCATTATTTAATTGCTCAACATGTTTCGGATGTTAATACATCCATCCTCAGGAGCTTGCAACTTATTTGTTGAGTTATTTCATGGGTTGTATTGCTCTGGTTCGATGTGTGTTGGTGTTACGTTGTGCTTTGGCTGGGGTGGTGTGGTATCCGTATGCAGGCTGAAGCCTCCATCCGGATACCACACCACCCAGCTGTATACTTATTTAATCTCTGCTGCACAAGAACCCGATGTTCACCAAGCACGTATTTACGTATGGAAGGGTCCGTAAGTGAAAAAAGTACATTCTTACTTCATGTTACAATTTAATTTTACTGCAGGTCTTACCCACCTCACTCTTCCAGGTTTGTTCACCGTAATTAAATTGTATATGACAATAGATTGTTTCAAAATTATTTTAAAATGTAGGCACTCTGTAACAATCCACGTACGCGCAAAGCATTATCTTCTGTCAATGGATGGTCATGGGAGGCGTGGTGGTATATATAGTACACTAGAAGAAACTTTTCCATAAGTTACAGAACAATGCCCCATAGTTTTTAGTTTTTTTTGGAGGGGGGGAGGTTTAATGCCACTACATGCCCTTGTGGGCTTCGTGGTCCTCCCTCCTGGGCATGACAGGAGTGTAACCGACTTCCGAGGTTGGGACGCCCATGAGGCGCGGTTACGTTGCCCCATGATGTGAGTGGTGATATTGGAAGATGTAGTGCCAGGAGGGCCCTTAAACCTAAATTCAACCAATCTACCCAGACCATGGTCACAGCGGGAATCCTCCCCTTCAGGGAAAATTCCCACGGTAGACCCGAGAATCGAACCCGGGACCTCATGATTAGTAGTCAGAGACTCTGACCACTAGACCACGAGGCTGATCTATTTTCAAATGTATAATACGTGAAAAATATTAAAACTTAAGAAATGAAGTTGTGATAACTGCTTGTTGAATGTTAGTTTACAGGTAGATATATTAAGGCTGCACAAATTCCAAAAAAAATCAAATTTAAAGTATTAAAGGCTTTATAGAAATTTGCTTCCTTGAAAGGAGTCAGGAATTTTGCCAGTAATATAAAGCTCTGCCATGTATACTCATGGACTAATATAATATAAACTTTACGCAATATACAGAGCTTAAGGGATTATTAAATCGAGAGATTTCATTTCCTTCCCTTTTTCCGGCCTTCATCCTTGATTTAATTGTGATGCAAAATAATTGCTTGTAGACATATTATAATAGTATTCTCATCTTTAAAATCAATTCTTTCAGGAAAAGCAAAAAATACTTCAGTTTATAATAGGCTATGCTTTAAGAAATGTGGCAATATTAGCTAGGGTTATATTTTTGTTGCAGCTCGTGTCCACCGAATACACAATGAAATTTTTAGATTAATTTAACAAAGGTAAGGAATTAATGAAATATATCAGTTAGTAGAGCAGCTCCGCAAACAACAAGAATTTTTAGGACTAAAATCTTCCGGTACGTTAAGCCGTATCAACTGGTATATAGTCACCGACATTTAGAATGGCCGTAGAGTCTTCGCCTTCAGGGTCAACGTCACGTCCCGTAAGACTCGTAACTTCAGCATCACAACTATTAAAACTTAAAATGTCACAAGTACTTTTCAGTGTAGAAGATTTAGTCATCCGCAATGTCTGTCATTATTCCCGTCACCTGGCTAATGCTAAGCAGTGACATATATAGTATAATAATATATGTGTGATTCACATAAATAAATTCAGAATTCCACAAACCCAGAATAATTATAGCACTGAGCAGTTAATTTGTTTGTTTGTTTGTTTGTTTTTGGTGCGACAGCCCCCAGTCGGCCAGGGCCTCCTCATTCAAGAGGTTTCTATATCACACACAACAACGCACCACAGTCGGTAGGACTCCTCTGGACGAGCGATCAGCTCGTCGCAGAGACCTCTACCTGACAACACACAACACTCACAACAGAGAAACATCCATGCCCGTGGTGGGATTCGAACCCACAATTTCAGCAGGGGAGGGGCTGCAGACCTACGCCTTAGACCGCGCGGCCACTGAGATCGGCTAATATTTTTGAATTCTTGCTATATATTTTCGAAAATACCCAATCAGTGTGTGTAACGTCACAACGTACCGACTGTTTAACGTGCGCATAAAACTTTTTCGTCAAACTAAGGGAAGACAGTGCAGCGAACGGGAAACAGACTTGAAGGTAGCGTCTATAATTTGAAGGAAGAATAGTAAAATTGGCTGAAGTGTTTATTCGAAAATTTAAGGATATACAATAAAATGTAAGTCACACTTAACTGACTCTGTTAATATAGATTGGTCCCGTGATATGAATCAGGGCAATAAAACAGGCACAGGTGTCGCAGTTGGTTGAGGCACTGCGCTACAGGCCGGAAGATCGTGGGGTCGATTCCCGATAAGATCGTTGGAATTTTTTCATTGTCTTAATACTTCAGACTCAGTAATTACCTGCTTTCAACTCAGCCTCTAACAGATATGAGAAAACCAATTTGTCTACTAAGGGTACAGGCGGCCGGTGCTTGAGACTGGCAAAAGTACCAACTTCATTTGCCAATTTTCTAGAATTTCTGGGAGGCCCAAATTCCTGGATCCGTAAGGGCCTGTCCATCCCAGTATAGGGATAGTTTTTACATAAAACATTCGGGGAAAATTTAAGTTGTTGTTAGACCTACCGATGCACTGAGCGGTCAGATTTGCCCTCCAGCCACTACATTCTCAGCTAAATATCCCCAGTAGCCACTGAATGGGAGGCTGGGTGTACAGCACAGATTGTCTAGCCAAGTTGGAGACGTGAAAGACTCCTGTTCTCTGCCCGATAAAAAAGCACATTTCCTGGGACAAACAGATCGTAGCGTAGACAGTATAACGACTTCGCTATACCCGCTCACAAAGTAAGTTTGTAAAGAAAATTTAGTGTAAGATGGTACAGCTGAGAAAAAAATATCAATATTACTTTATCATATGCACAGTTTATAAAATGTTAAAATTAAGCTGTTTTTATGACAAATAAATTGAGAAAGTCGGAAAGGAAATTTTCTGGCCTGCTTTATGATATCATCCCAACGTTATACTGAAATGACAAGGGAAACCAAATAAATATTGACTGATGTATCGGTTCTTCTGCAATATGTCACCGCATTACTGGGTAATTGGTTTCCATCTTTCGAGTCAAGATACTGGTCATGGCCATGCGGCGACGTACCACGGAAGAAAGTATTCCTCTTCTGCATCGTTGCCTAGACTTAAATACTCGCGAGGACATAGTTAAGATATATATGAAATAAAGTGAAATGCCAACTTGATGCAACTAGGTAATTTTATTGATGTATACTTAGCTCGACATGTTTTGAGTACATACGCCCATCACCAGGAGCATTAGATGTTGAGTTGAAGTATATGGTTTTCTGCACCGAGTTTTTGGAAGGGCGGTGGTCTTTAGAGCCGCTGCGTAGGCCGTGTGTACGGTGCAGATGGTGCCGCGCGACTCGCTCAGCACCATCCACACCGCACACACGACCTACGCAGCGGCTCTCAAGACCACCACCCATCCAAAAACTCGGTGCAGAAAACCGTATGCTGCAACTCAATATCTAATGCTCCTGATGATGGGCGTATGTACCCGAAACATGTCGAGCTAAGAATACATCAATACAATTACCTAGTTGCATCAAGTTGGCAGTTCACTTTATTTCATGATGAAGATGCACGGTCAAACAACCCTTAAGACATCTAGTTTTTCCACACCGAAACTGAGCCCGGAATCTCGAATCCCGTACCTCGAAACAAGAGAGCCAGCCATTTCGCAACGATGTTTATTGTTCTTAATGTGGAGTTTCCGTTTTTATGACTTTACTTCTTAAACCATGCATCAAAAGTACTTTACTTTCTGCTTCTTCGCCCAACATAATGCATTTCACACACGTTTTCGCACGCATTTGCAAACATGTTTAATATAAAATCGCAGGCTTACGCAGTTTATTCCCTCACAATTCTAAAATGTTCCATGACAAGTTACGCTTTACCACAAAGCTTCTTTATATTTGTGAAAATAACAAAAGTTAGAACAGTATTCACCCGCACAGCAACAACTACTTCATGCAAAATGACTGAACTAACAACTCTCTGTTTCAACGAAGCGTCAGGCTAAAAGACTACCTCAGTTTTCCGAATGAGACAGCGGATAAAATATTCAAACACACACCGTCTTCCTGACCCCAAACAACTGAGACCATTGGACGTAGAAAACCTTCTTTCGAGGTACAAGCAGTATCAAAGACAGGAACATAAAAAGCATGCAGAAATTCTAGCGCTTACCGCGGTTATTTCAAATACAAAAGCGATGTCTTCTTAAAAAAGACACCCCAAAAATATTTCAAATGACCACGATTTAATTCTTCATTAAAGAACAATAAAACAATAGTATAAAATGATAAGTAATAAAAAATAAAAAATGTAGAAAGAGGCAGGGGGGAAACTAAAGAGAAAGAAAATGAAATGAGGAGGAGAGTGGGAAAAATTTAATTTAAAATATCAGGAAGTCAGAACGTAATCAAGCATGAACATTAAAAATGTATACATGCGAGGATATTGAAACACTTATTAAGCTTCTAAACCCTAATTAATCGGCCATTTAATAAAATACTGAAACGATGCTTACGACGAAAGGTAAGCGTAATTGCTGTAATTAATTAATTATTGATTTACAACGTCCAATGACAGGTTTCTGAGTTTTGGAAATTCTGACCTAGTGTTAAGAAAGTGTCTTTCCCCGGTTACGAATTAACTAAACAAGTAATTCTCTGGAGCAAAGTCCTTCTTGAGAAGCTAATATTTCCTAAAGAACACAAAAAGTCAGCATTTTAAGTAACCCAAAATTTCGTTACCGTGTTCAACACAGATTCAATTTTCTTAAGACCCCTGTCAATATAAATACTCCATCCACGCTTGGATCTTGGCACGCCTTTCTTTCCTACAGTTTGATACACAAAAATAACGTCCACATTTCTTTTCCCATGCAGTCTTACAATTTAAATATTAAACAATATTATCATGCATAAAATAAAGGCGAAATTTTGTATGGAACATAAGTAGGTTATTCGGAAAGTAAGTACCGTCTGCGCATATCTCTCGCGCTTCGTCGAGACTGTCACTTTGTGTATGTGCAGTGGCTTCTTATGTCAATTTAGAAACCACAGACGCCATTTCGTGAAATTTGTGTTATGTTTATGTTTGTTCCTGTGCGTTAAACATGTTTAAGACAATTGAAGGGGCCGCCGACTGTGAAATACGTCTGCAATTTGCTTTTTGAACGTTAGGAATGTGCTACCAAGTGAGATTCATCACCAGATCTGTCAAGTGTATGGTGACAATGCGATGAGTGATGGCACGGTTAGGAAATGGGTTCGGATGTTCAATGAAGGACGAGAGAACGTACACGATGAGGCGCGAAGTGGGCGTCCATCTTTGGTGAATGATGATTTCATGCGTAAGGCCAATGAAAGAGTGCGTGACGACAGACGTTTCACAATTTCTGATCTGTCCTTGCACTTTCCTCAGATTTCAAGGACTCTGCTCTATGACATTGTCAGTAGTGGCTAACATCGCAGGCGGCCGCATTCCATGAGGAGGGTACACAAAATTTGTGCCCCGCTACGATAAGTGCCTCAATAATGGCGGCGAATGTATGGAAAAATAGTTTGAAGAATGTAGAATCTGATAACAATAAAATATTATACGAAAACATACTCGATTATTTTTTACAGCGAAAGGATACTTACTTTCTGAATAAGCCTCGTACTTGCAATTTACATGTTAAAGAAGTAGCTTACACAATCATATGCATGACTTCATATTATTTATTGATTTGTCAAGTTAAGAATTTAGTCGGCTACAAAAACAGCAACAAATTAACGTGAATATATACTATTTTGAGAACTGTAGTATTTATTGCTGGTGACTTTGCTGCAGTATGTGAATTCTTGGTTGTCTATAGCATTCAGACGGCAGTTAAACTGAACATGGAGTACTTCATAATTTTGACTGTAGTAATGCCAAAATATAACTAATATGTCCTTTCATTAGATGACAAGAGAATTTATTTTCCATGGATATCGAACACAAATATATTTAGAAAAGTAATAGCTGGTATTTCTGAGCGAGTTATCTTGTTCATATCATTGAAAAGTTTGCAGATTGACATGTAAGGAAAAAAAGAGCAGTTGCATCACTTTACAAACGTCCAGACACGGAGAAACGTCACTCAACTTTTCCCTTGTTTTTGGCTCCATTTCCCTTTAGCCAGCATGGATATGTACGTTAGTGTTTTTTTATTTCCATTCTCGTCTTTCCGTATCCTACCACTCAATGCCCAAAAAACTTTATATTTCTTTCATCCTTCTCTTTGCGCTGATTTAGCTGTCCATTACATGACACAGACCCTAGTTCCATTTACTTTTCGTAACTCAACTTTTTCTTCTCTCCCTTTATCCATGCTTTTCTTTCTTCTGAAAGTGTTCTCCAACGTGAAAAGGCTGTATTTTTTAAAGAAAAATTTTCCTTTTTCTGTCTGCCGTGTCCTTCTCAACTTCATGCTGCTGTATCAGTCTTGAAGCAGAAACTAATCTCCAATATTCACAAGTTCTACAAGCAGAGTTCTCACTTGATAGGACGGTCAGATTTGAAGCTCGAAGAGGAGATATCTTGGTGACAGAGTCTTCTTTGATATTCTCAAGAAAAAGTAGAACTTACGGCAATTTTGGTGAGATTAAGACAGTCACAAGTAACACTACTTTTTGATCTCATGAAGTTAAATCAAATATTTCATTTATACAATCACTACTCTAACACTCCTTCAATTGCCCAAGCCAATCTTTGGTTATATTAAGGTAAGTGAAATTTATAGTGTTTCGGTATATTCACAAAAGGTATATGCTAATTCAATTTAATTTACAAAACCCAAATTCACTATAAACTATTAAGTCAGTTTAATACATTTATTATAGTAATTACTTCAAGGACACTCTAATCGAAAGATCAGTTCACGTATTTACAAAGACGAAAGTAGAAAATTTTATGAATAAGGAAAATCCACTTAATAAAATTTATAAACTCATAGTCCATTTCACCTCTAACATGTACTTTAATTCCCTTCTCTCGTTTACTCCTGCTTCTTCTTAGGTGTCTCTTTCCTTGAGACTGTCGAAAAATTATAATAAATTAATAGAAATGTAATTAATCAGTTTTATCTTACAATCATAAAATTATCTCAGTGTTATGAAATTTTAGTGTGATTTCATATAGTCATATAAATACAATGTAACAGGTAAAGAGAAATTTCAGAACATTACTCTATTCGGGAATGATGCACAGCAGCATATCGATCAGAAAATAAATTCAGCTTCTTCCGCTCAGCTTCTGTTTTAATTTTCAAACAGTACGCTGTTTCGGATATGGGTGATATTTCTATATTTTATGCGTTCTCAAAGAAAACCACATATCCCCTTGAAAACTTTCTTGTGTTTAATTTTGTAAAGAAAATCATTTTTTGATAAGACTAAAACTTTAAGTTATATATATATATATATATTTTTTTAAATTCTGTTTCCATTCCAGTATTCATGTCTTCACCTTGTCGTTTAGAAAATCTCAACCTTCTACGTACCTACAAGGAAGAGACAGGTTTTGGATCCAAAATGTTGTGTTTGACAAGCCCTATATTGCTAGCTAGGATCTGTGATAAGCTGAACTCCACATAATGTACGGATATATGGAGTGCATTCTACTTGTGTCAGACGCCAGTCCTGTCGCAAAACGTCACGATTCATCGGAAAATAAGAGCCGAGAAGTAATCAAGTAGAGTTTCTCGCTCAACACACGTCAGGAGGGATTTGAAAAAATATTCTACAACAAAGTGCAAAACTGTACATTCAGAAATTAATCTCTCTGATTACAGACTGACTACGTGCTTTATTGTACAGAAAGAATGGAAGTCTTGCACAAAATGTAGTCGGTAAGAGGTAATGTTTATGAAATGCACAATCAAAGCAAGCCTAAAATATGTAAAACTTGTCAGACATAATATGAAACATACGCAAGGTTTTACTTCGTAGATTAATAGTATTTAATACAGATTTTATACACTTGATTAGTACAAGCATTTATCTCCATTTAAAATTCCACGTGCCTGGATCCAGTTGCTCATTACGCATCTCTTCAGATACAGACTTCGCACATCCGTCATGTTAGTCAATAATTTTCTGCATTACAAATAAACAGCTAGAATTTTAATATTGTTTAACATCTAGTACCACAAATTATTTTATATCCCGCAGTAGATTTCGTTAGTTTCTTTTATACAAAGGGGGGCCAAAAATTCTCGGAATTGTTAAAGAAATTTATTTAAAATATTCATAAAAGTTTGAAACTTTAGTCCCCTTCAAGGTACTCCCCCTGTGACTGGATGCAGCGATCCCAACGCCGCTCCTACTGCTGGAAACATTGTCTGAAATCTTCAACGGAAATGCTGCCAAGGGCCGCCAGCGATTCTCGTTGAACCTCTGCGACGGCAGCAAAACGCCTCCCTTTTGGCTAAAAACAAAATGGTAGTTGAGTCCCAACACCCCCCTACCCCCCTTTCGACGACCTCGCTCCATGCAACTTTCTTTTGTTCCCAGGGATGAACCAGGATTTGAAAGGGAGGCGTTCTGCCGACTTTGCAGAGGTTCAACGAGAATCGCTGGCGGCCCTTGTCAGCATTTCCGTTGAAGATTTCAGACAATGCTTCCAGCAGTAGGAGCGACGCTGGGATTGCTGCATCCAGTCACAGGGGGAGTGCTTTGAAGGGGACTAAAGTTTCAGACTTGTACGTATATTTTAAATATTTTTTAAACATTTCTAGGCATTTTTGGGTCCCCCTTCGTACATGAAATTCAGTTCAAAACACGTACTCTATTATTATTGCAAGCTAATAAACCTCATTCCCACCCAACGGAATGTAATCTTTAACAGGCCTATGTACCTTCTTAGGTCTATAGGTCTATACCACACTTTTCAAACCTACATCCATTAGGAGCCGATATTGGTAACCGCGCCGTCTAAGGCATGGGTCTGTGTCCTCTGTCTGGTTGGCATTGCCGGTTCGCATCCCGCCGGGTCTTGAAGAACTGCTTCCTTTGATTCCTGTATGTTGTCAGATACTGGTCTCTTCGACGGCCCGATCATTCCTCCAGAGAAGGTCTACCGAGTGCGGTGTGTCTGAGTGTGACCACGAAGCCTCGATAATGAGGAGGACCTAGATCACTAGTGCTGTCGAGCCGTTAAAAAAAACCCGATGATGAGAGATTTCAGGTTCTCACATCTCTGGTTCTGGATAGTCATGTCTTATGGAATATACACGTAATACCCCTTCTATTGCGAAATAGTTACCGAAGTATGTAGGGGAGCTTCCAAAGTTCTTCGGTGGTCTAGGCACTCAAGACATTCACATATTGTGACGTGTAGATTGATAAAGATTTTACGATATTTCGGAGGCGCTTGCTGCCCCATGTTGAAGGTGTAAGCCATATCTACTTACTTATCGATTCAGCAGCACATGTCAGAAAACGTGAAGTTTACTACACTTCTTAATTCACAAGTTATTAATACATATATGTAAAGGAAAACTGATCCCGTTACAGGCCCTGTGTGGCCCAGAGGGTGGGTAGAGGTATAGCTCTAGTCTTCCATGACCGCGGCACCAGAAGTGGGTGAGTGGCCAGCAACACGCTCCGGCCGCACTTTATCCCCGGGAAAGACCCGGTACCCATTTTACAGGAAGCTGGGTGAGCCCCGGGGCCGGTCTGGACGGGCGGAAAATCTCGTCCCCACCGGGATTCGATCCCAGACTTTCCAACCCCCAGTCAGTCGCTATACTGACTAAGCTGCTCGGCCCACATAACATATATATATATATATATATATATATATATATATATATATATATACACACACACATACACACACATTCGGTTATGATGACACTCGAATTTTCTTTCCATTTTAATGACACTGTTTCAACTGCACAAATATTTAATAGAATCATGTTTAAAGTTAATACAAGGAAAGAAGACACACTGCCAGTAGCACAGCAGTGTTTGGATAACTGGGGAATGTTCAGACTTCAGTCGGTATAATCGTCTTCCAGAGAAAGTACCGAAAGTGAAGCAAAAGTGCAGTTATTTAATCTTCCAATATCAACGATATCATATACCTACTTTTTCTTATAAAATTTTAGGTAGAGAAACTGAAAAGCAATTAAACTGACACGGTTACCAGTAATAGTGGCTATGTCTGTACACATATTCGCGCCCGTTCCTTGACGTACACACGTAAGTTCCAATCCATAAACTGCAGTTTATTTCCTTACGTAATCCACCTAATATCCGTTGGCTGCTCCGCCAATAAGGGTTAGGATCCCGAGGGAAAGACGGCACAGCACTGGATTAAGATAATATTCACCCTATTTTAAAGGAAGCTGGTCGATTATACATAAAGGAGCCTTGACCTGGCCTGACCTGATCTTCGTAACGTGAAAGATTATAAAGCTGATACACATCCCACTTAACTAGAACGCAACGTCACGTAATTCATGTGTAACTTACACCGATGAAAGGAGGTGGTTACAATTCACAAATTATAATAATAATATTTGATTCATGTAATTTAACCAATGCAGCAATTTTCCAATATCGAACTTCCCTGGACAGGAGTAAATGACGAGCATAGACAAGAAACGGAATATAGAAGGAGATATTAATAACAGAGGATTTGCTTGTGCATTCTTTTTACCTTTGGCATTGCGAGTGTTTCTGGCTACTCTGCATGACTGTTGAAGACATTAACCACTTTAAGCCCACCTCTAGTTCTTACTGTCAATAAAATGACTACCGGTTGCTAAGGCAACTGTATTTCGGAAGTGGTTTTACTGCACCTACCACAACAATATTTTGTGCGTCTGCCTCATCGCTAGTACCAAATGTAGGCAATCATAAACTCAAAGCCTGGGGGTCGACTCCAGTTGAATAAATTTTCATTCCAGTATTCTTTAATATCCGAATCTCGATTTGATACAATCGGACCGGTGAAGAGACTGGGATAGTCTTTCATATGTCATCCTTTTATATACAAGTACATTGCGGAAAACTTGCGTACTTCCTTCCGTCTCCATAACCTTCGGACAAAATAAGGTATGACCGCACCGTTACAGGCCTAGAGTGGCCCAGAGGGTTCCAGGAAGTTAAGGTTCCCAGATTTCATGGCAACGGCACAGGATGGTGGTAGGTTGTCAGCCTTATGCACCGGCCGCCTTTACCCCCAGGATACGCTCCCGGTACTCATTTCTGTTAGTGGCTGAGTCGACCCCAGTGCCATATTGCGAGG
>Ga0123352_10011628_pt1 | contig 13882 bp, 7 predicted proteins | sample TergutLab28metaG_FD_89700 | JGI IMG/M metagenome (GOLD analysis project Ga0123352, IMG submission 89700) | Labiotermes labralis P1 segment gut microbial communities from Petit-Saut dam, French Guiana - Lab288 P1 | ecosystem: Host-associated > Arthropoda: Insects > Digestive system > Gut ...
GGAGGGAAGAAAACTTCGCCGGACCGGGTGGGGAGTTTGTTTTTTTTTTTTAACTTTTTTCCCCCCCTTTTTTTTTTCGGGTTTTTGGGTTCCCAAAAGGGGGGGGGGGGGGTGAAAATTTATGAGCGCAGATGTGAAATTCGTGTCACAGTCGTGGTATACAAAATAGCATGCTTGCTGCCGTTTAGTACTCGAAATGTAAAATATGGCTGTCAACTGACGGTCTTTGTAAAAGTAATTCCTAGTTAAGAACAGAACTGCAACACGATTACTGACCATAATCACACACACTTACCGGAATTTTTAAAAGGAAAACTCTTTAAGGAATTTTGGTTTTTTAACATTTCTTGTTTTTTTAGTGATGAGCGAGGAGCTGGCCCGCTGCATCAACCCCCAACCTGGAGGACCAGGTGATTTTTGGTCAAGGTTTTCTTCCTCTAGCCCTTGATAAATCAATATCAAACTGCCTGGCAGCAGTGCTAGTTTCGGTCCACACCGATTATTTTATTTCCCCGGTACCCACCATATCTGGTGAGCGTTCCCCTGTCCGCCACCTGGGGAGGCGCCCGATGGGACAGAGAATACCAAAATTAATCATGGATTGGATAAAACGGGAGAGAAGGAAAAGAGGACGTCCAAAAAAAACGTGGACGGAAGGAGTACAAGCAGTCATGACAACAAGAAATTTAGAACCAGATCAATGGAGAGGAATGGCGTTTGGTTTCCGGAAGAAGGCAACAGCTGTTAAAAAACCGGGCAGATAGACTCTTTAAGCAAATCTTTTACGCATGGTAAAATTTGATTTGTGTAATTTTGGTTTCTAATGGCCGTGATTATGAATAATAGTACCTTCATGGGGGGGGGGGAACACGGTGGTGCAGTTGGTTGAGGCACTGCACTACAAGCCGGAAGGTCGCGGGCTTGATTCCCGATGGTGTCATTGGGACTTTTCATTTACTTAATCCTTCCGGCCGTACCATAGCCCTGAGGTCAACTCACCTCTTACAGAAAAGAATACCAGGGATGTTTCCTGGGGTAAAGGCGGCCTGCGCGTAGGGCTAACAGCCTTACCACCTTCGTGTGCCGATTTTCTGTAAATCCTGGGAGCCTCAACCTCCTGGAACCCTAAGGGGCTGTATAGGGATTGCTTTATCTTGGTAGCTTTACTGCCTACTGTACCGGGGCGCTGATAAGTCCTTAGCCCAAAGAGGAAGGAAACAAGCTCGGAAGCAATTCAGGGACGCGGCGCGATTTCAATAACATCGAGACGCGAGCTGTCATCAAGTTTTTTTTCCTGCAAAGCAAGGCACCGAAGGAAATTCACGCCATTCTGACAGAAAGATTAACTTGTTTCCTTCCTGGCCGGGCTAAGGACTTATCAGCACCCCTGTATGTGACGCTACGTGTAGTGCCATAGATATGTACTGACGTTTAAGATAGATAAGCTGACTGTACTATCATTTTCTGACGAAAGAGACAACAATTTGAACCGAAACTTCTCTGACTTCATACAAGATTACAGGGCGTTACATGCCAGAAGACGGTATTTTTCAAAGTTTGATGTGGTGAGAGCACATGATTTCGTCTAGTCTATACAAGCATCACAGATACCCTGATGAATGCGGCTCGGATTATCTCTATAGGTGAAAACACACGCAGGACTGAAATTAGGGCAGACCCCCAGGGACTCAGACTACAGACCTCCATTCGGTTCACATACAAGTTCAGCTGAAAACATACGTCTGGTACTGGAGAATGTTCTTTTAACAGTGTTTTTAAATCAATGTTTATCATATTCTCGACAACTCCGACCGATAGAAACGTGTAGAAACCCCATCAAACCTCCAAGCTATAGGCTTACGTAAGAATTATTTGATATTCTGTACGTCACATTCATAGTATTTTATATTTAAAAACAAAGCTTATTGATAAATTAAATAAATTTTGAAAATTACAGGTATTTAAATAATGTGTTTAGACCACAAAAAAACCTTAAGAAAACAAGAATAAAACTATACAATACAGTAGCCTTTCCAGTCGTGTTATATGGCAGCGAAACTTGAACTATTATAGCAAGTGACGCCAGAAGAATAACAGCAGCAGAGATGAAATACATGAGAAGAACAGCAGGATACACTTGGACAGATTGCAAAACAAATGCACAAATTGTAAAAGAGCTAAAAAATAATACCAATTTTGGACAAATTACTGGAATACAAGAGAAGCTGGATACAACGTGTAAATAGAATGCCTAGAAATAAATTACCCAGGGTAATGAAATACTACTCCCCAACTGGCAGAAGGAATCATGGAAGACCTTTGAAGAGACTTCTGGATACGTGAGACCGAAACGGGTTAACAAGTGGCCCAACTCCATGAAAGATATATGATGATGACGATGATGATGCTTATAAAAAGTAAAGTGATCCCGTTACAGGTCCGGTGTGGCCCAGGGGGTGGGTAGAGGTATAGCTCTACTCTTCCATGACCGCGGCACTAGAAGTGGGTGAGTGGTCAGCAGCACGCCCCGGCCGCACTTTACCCGCGGGAAGGAGCCGGTATCCATTGTACAGGAGGCTGGGTGGGCCCCAGGGCCGGTTTGGAAGGGCGGAAAATCTCGTCCCCACCGGGATTCGATCCCGGACCGTCCAGCCCGTAGCTCAGTCGCTATACCGACTGAGTTACCGGGCCCATACAACAAAGTTTATACGTTATTAAAAATTAAGATGTAACACGTGTTTAGTTTTGACCTCTTCGATGTTTTCTAGTAAATTTTAGACTTGTGTTTTACATTTTTTTAATTCTTCGAAAACCTGGTTATTGGAAATCGATGTCTGCGGTCTGCAATTTGAGAAACACTTTTGGAGGGGACAAAAGTGTCCTGGATGTATTTTTGCCTTACATATTTACAACTGCATTCAGTTCGACTTGACTTTTGTCAGTCAGCTACATTTGAATGTTAAAGGAAATAATCCGTCGACAGTGAGAAAAATCTAACAAAATCATTTCTCTTTAGAAGCAAATTGAATGTGGATTTTTTTCAGAAATCCAACACTTAACGAGTCTTAGGTTAAGAGGGTTTTATGAATGAAAATGCCGTATAGAGAAATGATGCAGGGTCTTTCTCAGTTGCAAGTTCTGGTATGAAGAGAGAGGGACCTTTGGTTTCTGCTAACATATGTTAAATTAAATACTGTGCATTGCAGTACGAAGTGTGACATCTCATAACTTGCTGCCCTCTACTTTGAGGGTTGTTAGCGTCAAACCCAATAATCAAGATGGAGGACCACCCCTTATTAGCTGTCAGTGAGTGCTTTTTTTAATGACCCTTCACGCACGAAGGCCGTCTTTCCCATCCGTAATATGAGGGCACTCTATTCCGTTCTTTAAAAAATCAACAACATCACAAGCTGGTTGCACTTACCAAAATATATGTTGTGATATTCTTCATTTTTATGTTTTATTGAAACAATTCAATAACCACTTTTTTCCCCACAAAATATCTCTATCAATCCATTATTTGATTCTTCCTTTTAAGTTTATTCCACCTAAGCGTAGCAAATCCACATGTTCAGAGTTTTCACACGATAAATTTCACACATTGTTATCTGACGTCATAATATGCTGCATACGTGTAAAACCACATTCTTCACTCTTATCACGAAAAAATTCAACATTCGTTAATTTGCACAGTATTTAACCACCCTTCCGCTTACATCTGAAAGGTATTACTGGCAACCTTGAACTTCACGTTACCTATCTACACCTTGACCAAGATTGAGGAAACGAAATCAGTGTTGCCAAACTACCTGTTTCAGTGACATGACTATATCATGGTTAAAGAATTCGAATGTGGGTTACTCTGGCAACACCGTTTAAGGAAGCTGCCACTAGGTGTCTCTACCAAGAGTCAGTTCTTTTGTAACGGTAAAAAGTGTTACGAATGGAGGTCAGGTAATTTGTGAGTGCGTGTGCCTTGAATAAAAGGAGTAAGGATTTTTTCTTTTTAATTTATCATAAGTGCAGGAAGGGGCAGTGATAAATAACATCAGTCCCATAAAATTAATTTTCGGTTTCCGGAAACAACGGATTTGTCACCGCTTGTTGTTCCACTTTGTCGTATTTGTTCTGTTTATCTTCCTGTATATTTATTGTTGCTCTGTAGTTTCTACTTGTATGAAAGCACACAGGCGTTTCAATTGTAACGTCCCTGTGTATTTATTGTTGCTCTTTAGTTTCTAGTTGTATGAAGGCACACAGGCGTTTCAATTGTTACGTCCCTGTGTATTTATTGTTGCTCTTTAGTTTCTAGTTGGATGAAGGCACATAGGCGTTTCAATTGTTACGTCCCTGTATATTTATTGTTGCTCTGTAGTTTCTACTTGTATGAAAACACACAGGCATTTCAATTGTTACGTCCCTGTGTATTTATTGTTGCTCTTTAGTTTCTAGTTGTATGAAGGCACACAGGCGTTTCAATTGTTACGTCCCATCGTCCACTGCAGTCAGTAGAACGCACCGTCTTAACAGTGCGTGCTTTATATTGAATCCCCTGAAAGATTTCTGCATCAATCACAGACGTCTGTTTTGTTGCACTAACTCAAGACATTAAGTAATTCTGTAATTCATGCCAAGTTTGCTAAACTTATAACTACCTACCCGATATTTCGCCACCGAGTTTATACGAGCCCACTACAGGACTCTAATTTGGGGCACTTTAATCCAATCTATACCGTCATATCCTGTATATTTAAAGTACACATTAACATCATTCATATATTTATGTCTAGGTCTCCCCGGAAATGTGTCCTGTTTAAGTCCTACTAATCAAAACTGTTTATTTGGATTTCTTCTTTCCTTGCACACTACATGCGCGCTATCGTGTTCTCTCTGATTTTCTCACCTTAATAACACTAGATAAAAAGATCACGCTGTAAAATCTTCTTTGTGTAATTCTTTTCGGACTGAAATTTATTTCCCTTTGTTGTTCAGGTGATTTTGTCTACACTGTGTTCCCGGGTATATTCATAGGATGTTCTTCCCAATCAGTAAGAAGCTGGTTTCACACACATATCATAATACAAGGTACATTCATATTTTTTAGTGCTGGAATATTGGGGCTCTAAGCAGCAGAGAAGAAGGTAAATTAACGTTAATTGAAAAGACAGAGGAGACATCATATTTCTGGTTTTGTAAGAACAGGTTCTACACGATCACCCTTTGTAACTTTGTTGTCCCAACGCGCTCAGTCCGGTAGGTGATCCTCTTTAGGGAAACGGGTGTGGTTCACCGAATCACATATAGTTTTAATTATTTCTTTTTTTACTTGTTGTTTTATTTACTCAGTTCATTGTTGATATAAAATAATGGAGCACTATATCCCGTAAAGCAACTAGATCATTTCTAGGAAACTGATACATTCACTTTTCTGTACTGCTACCTACACAACACTCGTACGCGACTGACTTCCTTACTGGACTGCTAGCGTCCGTTATCAGCTCCTAACTGTTTCGGTGTTTAAATCTCTCCCCTCCTACCTATCACCAACGGTCCTGAATACATATTGGCAGATTAACTCACAACGCATGCCATGAACCGTCCGTAACTGACGCCAGCAATCCTAAGAAACAACTATACTAAAAATGATCAGCTACAAGGTTAAATAAAGAATCAGGAAAACATTAATTAACTAAAGACCTATACAATGAGGCGATATTATTATGTCTGTCTTAACGCCTAGGTACCCAGCATATAACTTTCATTGCATTTCTCCTGTAATATGTAACAAGTCAGACAGTGTATGAATAACGTAATATCGAGCGCGTTCGTGCAATCATTGTTGCTGTGAAAATGCAGTAAGTGTTACGTACTCTGAAGGTGTGTTTTTAGCCTTAGTTATCCAGCATGCAATGCGCAAGAGCCATATATTCTTCTGTGGCCTGCCCCGCTCTACAATATTTTTTCCACATATCATAGACGGTACAATTTAAAAAAAAAGTTATTGAACACAAAATGTGTATTTTAATTTTCTCTACAACATTTGTCTGAAACATTTCTCATTCTAAGAACAACTGAGGGAGATACGATCAAAAATATATATTGATCTTCACGTAAAGTACCCGTTATTCTTGTCAGATTTTAACGAATCTTGAATTTTCTCGACATACTTTCAGAAAAGTCCTCAAATATCAAATTTCGTGAAAATCCGTCCAGTAGGTGCCGAGTTGTTCCATGCGGATGAGCGGGCGAATAGTCAAGCAGGCAGTCAGATATTACGAAGTTAATAGTCGCTTTTCGCAACTTTGCTAACGCGACTAAATTTGCGATAGTGTGGTTTGAGCCCTCCCAGGCGAGAATTCACAATTTAAAGCTTCGTGGCTGCTTTACGTACCACCGTTTTTAACTTCCCAACAATTCTGAGTTATGCCCACTCAGTGCCCTTTACGTGTTCCGTCTGTATTTCAGGGGAAAAAAATGATTATTTCCCCGTACAACATTAACTGATTTTGACGTTTTGCTGACCGTGCATCTCAGTATATTTATCTCAGTAATTAACCAACTTGACGCACAAAATTTTTGTTTTACAATAAGTTTAATTTATGCCTCTACATGTTTCGAGCACATGTGCTCGAAACATGTAGAGGCATGGAAAAAACTTATTGTAAAACAAAAATTCTGTGTATCAATTGGGTTAATTACTGAGATACATTAACTGATTTGTTTCTATAACCAAGTTGGAGTGTGTTTACTGCGCGGTAGAAACTGAATCTTAAAGGATATCGGGCTAATCATAGTATTTGAAGTGTTAAAGAAGGGCGATATTTTTAAAATTAGGACTTGATCTGCCTGTCGTGTTGCCAAGTCAGTCCGTGTACGAGGGAGAGTCAACAGAAAACCTTAATAGTACGATAAAAATTCGAACCACAGCTCGACTGTCTTGTAAGTTTGAACAATGATATTCATGGTTTGAAGAGTGGCCGACAGGTGGTAGTACGTCACTACATATAAAAATAAAGTCATTGTGTACCTTTTGCCTTCAATAAATTACGAGATAAAACATATTTAAGGTTTCCATTTGACTCACCCTCGTACATACTCCGTGTCTAGCACAATTGGAACCCCCTACAAGATCCACAAATGTATTGGTTGGGGGCTCTGGCTTGTCAGGTGATAAATGGTAGTATAAGGATAATGTGTTTTCGGCGAGTTGGGGAGATGGTTTCGTGTTCACATCCTTACAAACTTGGAACTCTTATTTTAAATATCTTCAAGTTAGAGTTATAACGCTGTCAAAAATCGGTAGGAACGCTGTGAATTGTGCATTCTTTACAAAAAATGTTATAAAATTGACGGACAGTGGGGTGGTCTTTCTTCATGTTTAGTCTCGTTAAAAAAATTACTTACACAAAAGGGCGTAGATCCTGAAAAGTCTGTCGCAAGGGCGACTAAATTTTGTACGGTGGTCCCTAATATTTGTGGGTTTTCAGCACGGAACCTCAATGTCACGGTTCTGATGCCTAGGATTTTGACGTGGTTCATAGGTTCTGGGGTAGTTTGTGGGGCCCCCTGAGAGCCACGGCCGACTTGAAGCAAATGACGACTAGACAAATCACGTTCGTTCCCATTGGATTACTGTCTCCCGGTACAGCATTTGATATGATGCTGGAGCCAAGGCCGATGTTTAAAACCGTCTAGAACCGTTGGACCCGGTACATTATAAACTGGACAGTCAGGTAGAAACATAATATAAATCTAATTACCGCACAGTTATCTTGCTTGAACTTATTTCGTTTATTTACTCACCTTCGTAAAAATCGTTAAGATTTTTGCCTTATTATGATGTACTTAATAACGTCGTCAGTAAAAATATAGTTATCCCTGTCTCTGCCATGACAGCGTATTGGGGGAGTGAAGGTAGAGCTCCACTCATTCTTAACTTAGACAATAATTTCCTGTGAGTGGTCATCTTCAAGGGACACGTAGTTTAACTCCCAGGTTCCCATTTAATATGAACTTGGGCGACCTCAGAACCAATCGTGACGTCTTAGAGAAGAGATGTCTTTTACCTTTTCCGGGATCCGAACGACCCATCCCGTAGTCCAGTTACTGTAATATTAGTATCGCAGTCGATATGTCATAAAATGTTAAGGTAGTTGAATAGTGAATACCTGGAAATGTGATGAATATGGAACGAAAGGCCATAGTCTGGTATGAGGTGGTGACCCGGAAATGGGCCGAAGGAACCGAGAAATAAAAACACGAAAATCTAAAATTATGATACCCGGTTTCCCGACGTATATCTGAAGCCAGGAACTGTCAGCTGTTAAGGAGGAATGCTACTGATATTTCCTATTCAAAATTTTGCGTAACTTCCTTTAACATTTCCCACAATCCATACATGGATAGACACCGCTATTTCAAATTCTGTAGAGAAAATTCCTTCTCGGGCACACAACTTGTTTTATATACCATTCGTATTCCTTCAGTATTTCCACGACCGTATAGTTTAACATGAGGTGTGGAATGCAAGCCATATGGCAAAGCTATTAACCTGCTCACTCGGAACGGGCTTTAGGTATTTTATGCTGGAATTACATATTGCTCTTTTATAGTAAAGAACTGTACAGCGACTTGTGGCACGTCGTGACAAATCCAAGGTTAGTAAACAGTTTTATAGAACGGGAAATACTAACCATAGACAACAATTTTTGGCCATGTGCCAGTCAGATAATTCGTCCTTAAAATCCATTATAAAGTCTGGAGAAATACAGGTGCCCAAGAAATCTGAAACTGTGGGCAAAATAGTTCGTATTATTTTTTTAAATTCTCTATTCGAGTTTTATGTATCGTTTATCCCGTGTGGATGTATCAGTGTGGGTAAAAACGGCTGGTAAATTGATAGACTGTTTGTTAAATAATATATTTGTAGAATTAGATATAAAGTCTGAGTATCGGAAAAACAAGACGGGTAGTGTTGGTATAACGTAATACTGAGGCACGTTCGCGCAACCATCATTGCCGTGGAAAAGCAACAATTATTGCATATGCTGAGTGTGTGTCTGTAGCCTTAGTTATCTAGCACACAAAGCGAATGCGACGTATTATATTGTCATCTGTAGCTTGTCTGGATGTACCTATTTTTCTCCTTTATCTCAAAAGCGTCACGATTTTCGGGGAAAATTATTGTTGAACATTGAGTGTGTGTTTTGATTTTCTCTGAAAACTTTTTTCTAAAACATTTCTCATTCTAAGAAGAATTCAGCGAGATATTATCACAAATGTACATAGCTCTTCATGCAAAGTACCCATTATTCTTGTCAGATTTCAATGATACTTGAATTTCCTCAACAGATTTTTGTGGAATACTCAAATGTAAAAAAAGGTAAAGTAATCCCGTTGCAGGCACGGTGTGGCCCAGAGGGTGGGTAGAAGTATAGCTCTACTCTTCCATGACCGCGGTACTAGAAGGGGGTGAGTGGTCAGAAGCACGCCCCGGCCGCACTTTACCCCCGGGAAATACACGGTACCCCTTTTACAGGTGGCTGGATGGGCCCCAGGGCCAGTCTGGACGGGCGAAAAAATCTCGTGTCCTCACCGGGATTCGATACCGGACCGTCCAGCCCATAGCTCATTTGCTATATCGACTGAGCTACCGGGCTCACACTCAAATATAAAATTACATGAAAATCCTACAGCCTGTGTAGTAGTGTCCGTGTGGCAGACTGAAGCACAGAGTTTTGCTTCAGCCTGCCACACGGACACCACTCAAACCCAGCCGCACCAAATCTCCAACACACGACGAACCGAGAACGTAAAGACCGATGTGGTAATTCAACAAAACAGTCGCAAGCTCCTGATGATGGATATATTAATGTCCGAAACATGTTGAGTACATAAGAAGTGAAATAAAATAGCAAGTGACATCAAGTTGGTCTTTTATTCTTCAACTAGGATACTGGAAGTTGAAAGCGGAACCACTAGATCGCACTCTGTGGAAAATTCGCTTTGGAAGAGGCTGTGGACCTGTCGTAGGGCAGACTACGGTTTCAGTGAACCTAACAAAACATTTGGTCCCACATCTCAGAAGACATTAATTGTATGACCTACGATGTTAATTCTTGTAACTGAATGATTTGGCATGGATCCAGGCACTACAGTGTAACATATTTAAATCAAATGGTCTTGGAACCCATTTCTCTGCCCCCCCCCCCTATCAGTCCTCTGCCCTGGAAACGGATAAAATAAAATGTAGTTGATGATAAACTGTAGTGGGGTATCACCGTCAAAGGTCACGCCGGTTTGCCTCTAATTTTATCGCGCTGCAGGTGGTGCTTTCCTGACGCCCGTAATGTGATTTTTGCATCCACATTGTCAGTAAAACAGAACGAACCCCTGGCAATCTTATTCCATTAGCCACCACATGCTGTTCATTTCCGAGCCTCTTACTTCCTATCTCCTGATAAGCAGCGTGGAATTTATTCTGGGCAGTATGTGAGATTCTGTTCAATGGCAGGCTGTGAGGTCCTTACGACAGTCGTAAAGTTCGCTGTTTTGTGAGACATGACGCAGTGGAGTCTGGTAGAAAGGCACCAACATTCAGTTGGCGCCTTTCTACCAGACTCTACGGGATCGCATTGCAGAAGATGACAATCTTCTGCTTGTTTATTCGCCTCTGTCTCCGTCACAGGAACCTTTTTCATCTGGAAACAGCAGTGAATCGCTTCAAAATGTCCGTTACTTTTTGTGACATCGACAATTACCCAGCGAAACTTGCCTACAACACAATTGCGAGGGGCATAATTTTTCCCCCCATTCCAGGCAGGTTTTATTTAGTACGGGAACTTGAAATTTTTAACCTGGGGACTCTAAAAAGAATTTTTTTTTTTTTAGCTAAAGAGAGGTTTTCGTTGTGTCCGGGTTCAGTTTAAAGCAGGCTTCACTGTATTAAAATATTTACATGCACCGCTGTAGATTTCTTTCGACTTACTGCAATAAATATATTCATACTCACAAATGTCACCACCAACTAGGCACACGATATTTTATATGTATTATACACAACTGCTACATGTTTCGACCGTATATCCTGACCGTTCTCAGGGAGTGGCAAGTTTTTTCGACGAGTACAGCTTGTCACAGGCAATTGGCAGACTATGTATGATATAATGTAATAAGAATACAATGATGATTATCATTATATAAGTCGTCAATAAATATTTACATTGTTGTAGTATAAAAGTTTTATTTATTCACCAACTGACACACTAGTAAAAGGTAAAGTGATCCCGTTACGGGTCCGGTGTGGCCCAGAGGGTGCGTAGAGTTATAGCTCTACTCTTCCATGACCGCGGCACTTGAAGGGGGTGAGGGGTCAGCAGCACGCCCCGGCCGCACTTTACCCCTGGGAAATACCCGGTACCCATTTTACAGGACGTTGGGTGGGCCCCAGAGCCGGTCTGGACGGACGGAAAATCTCGTTCCCACTGGGATTCGATCCCGGACCGTCCAGCCCGTAGCTCAGTCGCTATACCGACTGAGCTACCGGGTCCACAATGCACTAGTGAGTTTTCTTAAAAAACAAAACAAAACTGTCGGAACAGTGCAACACACACACACACACACACCAATAAGGACCTAATATATGCAGCCACACCACCACCTTATTAACCACACACCGATGTGTTTTAATGAACTGTTTTATCAACTGTAACTTTAGTACGCACGAATTAATGCGCTCCCTGATGATGGTGTAACTGTAACACCGAAGCATGTCGGAGCTGTTTCTGTGTAAATTTTAATGTAAATTTTACTATTGTTTTTAAGACAACTCGCTAGTGCATTAGTTGGTGAATAAATCAAACTTCGATAATATCAAGATGCTGCACGGCACGAATGTGAAAAAAAAAAGTAGTTACAAGTGTCCAAATTGTATTTCAATTGATCATAAAAAGCTAATGGTACTAAATGTGTTGAAAGTAATGTTCAGTAACCAAACACCTGTGGTGCTGGGATTTTGCGTTCGTTTAAACCGGAACTTATAATCCGTTGTGTTTGTACTGCGAATGTTCACCATGAAGAAATACGCTGTAAAACATCAAGGTTATATTTATACTTAGGTTGTACGTAAAATGCATGGAGAAACATGCCGTGGCGCAGTTGGTACAGTCACTGCACTACAAGTCAGAAGGTCGCGGTTTCGACTTCCGATGGTGTCACTGGAATTTTTCACCGACATATTCCTTCAGTCGCACTATGGCTCTGGGGTCGACTCAGCCTCCAACGGAAATGAGTACCAGGAACATTTCCTAAAGGTAAAGGCGGCCGGTGCGTAGGGCTGACAACCTTACCACCTTCATGTGGCGACTCTCTCAAAATCTGGGAGCCTCAGCCTCCTGGAATCCTCAGGACCTGTCCAGGCCTGTATATGGATTGCTTTACCTTTATTATAGGGAACGGACAGTGATTGGTTCTCAGGGAACTTGACGCTAGCCAGTAGGGTTAGTGGAGCGTGAGGAGTCGGAAGGGGGAAGGAGAGGACGTTAGTGTTCCCGGCATTCTTTTTGGACTGTTTGAACCTTTGAAGATTGAACCGATCGGATGTCCTGAAACGTCGGTCACTATCACTGGCTGCACCCAGGCGCAGAGAATGTCTCCAGAGAAACTATGCACTGTAATGGAATAGCAGTTAAGAAGGTGGTGTTTTAGTTTCGAGCATCTTGTATTACTAAAGAGAATTCAGCCTTACGAACGCTCATTAAGATCTGACAATTCACCGCATTGGTTCCTCACTTCTGTTGACAATCTATACAGGCCTCTTTCGAGTTATTTTGCGACAGCGCACTTACATGGAAGAGTCGGCCGTCCCGCTAGCCAAGTGGGGCCGAAGCGTAAGGCAAATATTCGCTCTACTGTTTAGGAAAATCAGAGCAGGGCTTTGCTGGTAATGTAAGACCAAGCACAATAGGAATTATCAACACGCGTGTTGTAATAAGCAGACACGTGCCTTGCTTGTGATGCTTCATCCGCAGATTATTAGTCACATTTAGTGTTCCCTGCAATGTATTATTAATTTTTCAAACTCTTGCTCCTGGTTTTTACGTTTTGTTGACCTGCATACTAACATAATGATAATCTTTTTTTTACCAACTTGATGCACAAATTCTTTGTTTTAATACATTTATTGCAGTCCTCTATATGTTTCGAGCAAATTGTGCTCATCTTCAGGAGGACAATTGTATTAGTACAGCATCTGGTATCGTCACTCTCATTAGGTGACTGTTCAGTACACAGGTTACGAGAGTCCTTTCTTAGCCTGTGTGCTGAACAGTCACCCAAAGAGAGTGACTGTACCGGATGCTGTGTTAATACAGTTGTCCTCCTGAAGATGAGCATAATAGTGCTCGAAACATGTAGAGGAATGTAATAAATGTATTAAAATAAAGAATTTGTGCATCAAGTTGGTAAAAAAAAAAAGACCATCTTGCTCCTGGATTTGTGTTTGTAACTGGACTTTTAGATGAATTTCTAGACCCGTTAGATATTTCTCCTTCAGACTCTTCATTCTTCACGAATTCGTTGTTAAGTTCTGAAGTACAAACACGGGTATCAGTTTCTGCTTCTGGCTTCGAAAGTACAGTTTTGTTAATCTGTGCTGCTATTCGGCGCCGAGAATTGTGATGCCACCTGATGTGGCCTGAACTACGGATGGAGGAGAGGGACGAGGAGAGACGAGAGACCTAGAGAACGTGCCCCCCCCCCCCAATCAGCCGTTTAACCAAATGCATTACGGGTACAATTCCCATAGCAAACAAAAAAATGCGCCCCCCAAAATCCTTCAAGTGGTAAAGTTAGCACTTATATACTTAATAAAAAAAAAAAGACC
>Ga0123352_10011630_pt1 | contig 13880 bp, 10 predicted proteins | sample TergutLab28metaG_FD_89700 | JGI IMG/M metagenome (GOLD analysis project Ga0123352, IMG submission 89700) | Labiotermes labralis P1 segment gut microbial communities from Petit-Saut dam, French Guiana - Lab288 P1 | ecosystem: Host-associated > Arthropoda: Insects > Digestive system > Gut ...
AGGCTGAGTGGACCCCGTTCCAGACCCACTACTACTCAGAAAATCTGGTAGCGCCGGGGATCGAACCCGGGACCTCTGTATCTATAGCCAGAAACTCTGACCACTAGACCACAGAGGCGGTCCCTATGCCAAATATAATGATAATTATGGATACATTCTATAAGTGATAGATGTATTCTCGAAATATCTGCATCTGATCCCCATAAGGACAAAGAGTGAGCCGGCCGTCGCCTCGGCGTTTCGGTCTATATTCGATGACCCGGAACGTCGGCGCTACCCAATATGGGTGCGCACTGACAAGGGCAAGGAATTTCTAAATAAGCATTTCAGGACATATTACGGGACGAAGGCACCAAGTTTCAGGTGTGCTGAAACCCCGACTTGAAATTTGCAGTAGTGGAACGCGTGCATCGCACGATTCGCGACAGACTCTATAAATATTTTACATATAAAAATGCATACAGATATATTGCTGTCTTGCCGAAATTTGTCAAGGCCTACAATGACACGGTTGACTCGACGACTGGCATGGCGCCCTGTCGAGTCACCGATTTAGAGGTGCTGACGATATGGAAGAGGAGCGTTCGCGTCGCAAAAGCGACGTTTCGGATGGAGCAGCACGTTTGCATCAGCAAAAAGAAGATGCGCTTTGCCAAAGCTGTCGAACATAATTTCAAGGTCGCGAAAGAATTGGATAGGCGGCCGCGTGCCGTCTATGAACTAGAGGACTTAAATGCACGCCTATCGACGGCCAGTTTTATCGCGAGGAACTGACAACCGTACGAATTACTGAGCGGACCTCCTATAAGATATATAAAATACTGGACAAGAGGGTTAGACGCGGCATTCGCGAATATCTCGTCCGTTGGCGAGGTTACAGTAAGGACTTCGACTCTTGGGTGCCTGCAGCTAGCGTGAAGAATATCTGAAAGTATGGCGACTACTAGCCATTTTTACGTAGCTCTGTTCAGCAACGTCTCGCGTGACTTCTACGAACAGAATACTCACGCCGATTTCACGGTGAAACTGACTGACCCCGTGGACCTGGGTTCGACATCCAGTTGGGAAGTGGGGATGTGTGAAATTTCGTGTTCCACACCCCTCATGGGGGAGGACACCACTGTCCTAATATACAGTAACCTGATATCACCTCAATTTGTGGGCGACAACACCGTCCGTAGACTGCGGGCATCCGTCTTCCCATTATCATCATCATCATCATCATCATCATCATCATGTCAGGACGAGTTTAGAAACGTGTATTACGTGCCTGTCGAGAAGCGGAGATTTCAGGACATTTGAACAGAATTCCTGACAGACGAGGGGTTGCACATCCCCTTCGAGGACAGCACAACGCCCACAAAAGTGGTGCTTCATTTTCGGAAAAATTACAAGTGGTAAAGTGTTTAAAAGTGGGCGTCGCCATCTTGAATAGGACATTTACAGCGATGCATCCATTCGAAGTGTACTACCTAAATCAGACTGGATGTGGACTTACCACCCCGGGGATCGGTCCTGTCTACTGCGTCCCGCTCTATCTTCAGCGACGACACGGAATAGGCAATTTTATCGGCAGTCTCTTCCGTTGGGTCCAACCACTCCTGTGGAGCGGAGCCAAAACAGGGGGCCGCGAGACGTTGCGTACCGGTGCCAAAATCCTTACCGATATCGCGACACGCAAGTTGACTGCTGACGCGAGTTACGGCGACATCGTGTCTAAACACGTGACTGAATCTGCCCAACAGTTGATTAGCAATTTGCGAGGCAGGGCATCAAACAAACCAGGGAGGCTGTGGGAATTGTGAAGAAGAAGGTTCCCAAGTCTAAGAAGATCAAGAGTGCCAGAAAAATAATAAAAAGGGACATTTTCCCCAGGTTTCACTTTAGTCAATCTTCATCAGCCGGTCATGTCTGCCGCCGCGGAGATAGCGTCCGTTAGTAGCGAGTTTGACGTCTTTGCACACAGGCTTATATAGACGTCTGTGCTCGGGACAATAGAGACGGCCTACAAACCTATCGCCCCCGTTGATCAAAATGATCTGGAATTTTTAATACCTGCCGATACCGACACGTACATTGATTTAGATATCAAACTGTATATCCGAGGTTAATTGATATCGGGCTCGGGAAGTCTGTGGACTTTTCGGACCACACTGGCATGACAAATAATTTCCTCCACTCCCTATTCAGTCAATGTAACGTCACTCTCAATGGCGTCAACATCACGTAGGCCAGTGAGCATTACCAATACCGCTCATATCTCGAGACTCTGATGACCTATGGCTAAGATGCTGCAAGCACTCATCTCTCGAACGCCTATTGGTATCTTGACACGGGCGACATGCAGCCTGTCGACCCCTCGGCCGAGAATGTGTGCGCCACGACTAACAAGAGGATTCATCCTTCGTTCGAACAGGATTAGTGCGAGTAGGGACGTACAGCTATTTGGTCGATTACATAGTGACATATGTAACGTGCCCTATACTTGATGCCGGGCGTCAGGTTGCAAATCCGGTTGACCAAGGCTTCTATCTGACGAACAAGAGTGTCGATTCAAAGACCGTTTTCAAATTATTGGACGCCCAATTACTGGTCAGGCGCGTCAGGCCGAACCCCATCTTATTGCTGGCTCACAATTCGACACTGAAAAACAGTGGGAGACTTGCGCGCTAAAACCTGACGAGAGTCGAACTCAAGACATTCACATTCGCAGCCAGATCGAAATCCCTCTCTATAGACAACGCCGTCATTGGTACAAGTTTCAGCATTACGACATCAGCGAATTTTCGTTGTTTGTGAACGGTAAACAGTTCCCTAACGAGGGCCTAACTCTGGACATGGATCATGAAAAGTCGACCGTCATGGGCTACAGGACGATGTTCGAGGCGTCCGGCATACATCACTGGAAAACGGGACTGCAGATAACACACGATATGTATACAAACGGCTATTTCAAATTACTGTTTTACCTCACAACTGATAGGGACGCGTCGGTGGGTCATACGTCCCACCCAGGTGACGGCAGCATCAGACCTGAATTGAAATTCAATAAGCCCGAGCCCAAGGTGATCACGTGCCCGTTGTACCTAGAATTCGACATTTCGGTCCTCATAGATTTTGCGCGTACCTTCAGAACCGACTTCTAAAAAATGGACACAGTGCAGATACTGTGTACATTGCGTGACGTCAGCTCCTTCCTCGACGTTTTTCCCCTCCGATCACCTACCACCATAGATCACGCGTACCTCCACCGTCATCGTCAATGCCGATCCCCACACAGAGGGAGGTTCACACTGGCTAGCCGTGCAATTCCGACCCAAATCTTCGAGTGCCTACTACTTTGATTCATATGGCATCGTACCGCTCGTACCCGCAATCCAGAAATTTATTAAACGCAGCTGCTCGACCTTGGAGTATAACAGGCGACAGTTGGAAGGCCTGACGACCGACGTCTGTGGCAAGTACTGCTGTCTATTCGCCCTCTACATGGATCGGAGCTACACACCGCAACAATTCATCTCGCTCTTCGATGCTTGCAACAATACAGACCGGCAGATGGAAAGAATGTTCACTGCCGAATTCGGGGCTCAGATGTCTCGGGGCGGCTGGGGTCAATGCTGCCGCAGCTGCCTATAAAAGGTAGGTACTTTGCCCGATTCCAATTATTGCTAATCTAACATGGATTGAGGCAGGGAGGTCGTCACTGATTACGAGTTCTTGCGGGGGCGCCCGAATGAAACGGTCGTCAAGGAACTGTGCGTGGCTAGCGCCGCGGCGGCCGAGACGTTCCGTTTCAAGAGCCCCTACAAGATGGCGTATCACGGCTCGTCAGAGAACGGTCTAAATTGGACCGACGGACATACCGAATATAAAGAATTACACACGGTCCTTACAGAGGCCATGGCCGGTTTCGCACACCTCCACGCCTACGGCGTCTCAAAATGTACATTTCTCGCCGGACTGACGGGACGGCCGATCCATAACCTAGAGGATCTCGAGTGCCCCCACCCGTCTCTTTCAATCACATAAGCTGATGTACATTGCAATGTCAAAAGTTTCCCAGATTCTCTTGCGCAACCAAAACCGTGCATTCCCTCTACGATTGGTTAATGTACTATGTGCAGAAGAAAGAGTAGGTCCAATGTCCTGCTGACATGTCACGTCATACTGCCGACTTTGTTTCAGCATTTCAATAAACCGGAAGAGCACATTGCCCTTCCCATCACTCTGCTTCCTGCTGTGATGGCGTCTACTACTGGTAAGCGGTCTACTACCGACGTTGCGGCTGCCAAGCGGAGGAGGGGGAAGAGGTATCTCCCCACGGAGGAGCAGCAGTTGCCGCCTGACGCCTCATTTTCCGCCTACAGTGACATCTGTACCTACTGGGCAGCCAAACCTGCATTCGATCCCCAGAGAGTGCTGCTGAGGCGCCTGTTTTTCCTAAATGCAAACGAGACCAAATACGTGTCTGTCGGTTTCTACCCCGCCCGTGACTCTCTCCCTCTGGTGGAATTCGGTGTCATACGGAGAAGTGGATTCAAGGTTATGATTCTCACGTACTAGCAGGTCTACACGCTGGCTCAGTGTCTACCCATGACTGCCAATGCTATGTACAAGGAGGGGAAGGAGATGACACCAGTCATCAAGTGCGAAAGTGGTAATTTTCGGTTAGGTATGCCGAAACGTCGCCACGGGTTGACCAGACTGTATGTCGGCAGTGAGTACATATGTCTGACGTCAGTGGATCTGCACTACCTGGCCCGAATGTTTAATATCGTGCATCAGCAATTGCGCGATTACGTACTTGCTTTGCTGTACTTATTATCATACGTGACGATGTCGTTGACTTCGGTGGTGTACGTGGAGCCGATGCCTAAAGCCAGTGCACACATAAATTATCCTCACCTGTATGAGGAAATTGTGTAAAAACATATACATTTCATTGAATAAAGGTTATCTAGTTGTGTTTGTTGTTTTTCTTTATTTCATGTGTAGACAGTGTTGTGAAAAAAACACTCCACTCACTTGTTTTATCCCTCGGCGTACGGCACGTGTTGCCGCTCGTTATGTCCCTCTTTCTCTCTGCAGCAGCAAGCCGGAACTGATATGTTTGAACCTAGTTGTAGATGCACATTAGTTCTCTGTCCACATTAAGCGGTATGTGACCAATTATAATATACCGGGTACATGGACAAGGCCACGTTACACGCACTGAAAAGTGTCTGTGTGCATCAGTTTCATTCCCGGCGCGGTAGCAAAAATCTCACGGGTCCCAGCCCTTGGCACCAATGAGGTTGTTGCAACCGTCACCGAGTGAGAAACTGGTGCACGGAGACACGATTCGGTACGTGTCACTTTGCCTCTTCCATGTACCTGATATGTTCTCTTTGTTCACAATATCGCTTAATAACTTCTATATCTAAATGCGTGAATTTCATTAACATGTTCAGAGAATACATGTCCATCTGACTGGGGGGTAACACCGCACCACCACCGTCTTCCAGGGAGAACTTCACTCTTCGGTTGTCACGCCCTCCCTCTCAGCAGCAGCAGCAGCCAGGATCCGCCAACATAGGGGCCTGGATGAAAGCCGTACAGTTACGTCTCTTGTCACTTACCACTGTACATCTCATCGTTATACTCGCGTTTCGCACGAAGGCCCGGAATGAAAATCACGGATGTACGTCAAATTGATTCTGATCTCACACACTAGTTTATTGCATTCCGGGTCGACGTGCAATACGTGAGTATAATGGTGCGATTGTCGTTCAGGTTAACACATCTTCAATTACATATTCAGTGGGAAATAAAGTATTGCTTCACCTACCTTAACGAATTCAATCTCCGGATGCCACGCCCTTCTTGTTCCAGCATCAGTTACGTTTTCCCCGTATAAATGCAATTCGTTCTCCTCCATAAGTACAATTCGTTGCGTTTAATACGAACTGGTGGCTTACACTTCTACGCATAGCATAAGCCACTAGAAGCGTATAAACAGTTAACGGACTGCACTTACCAAACTGTACGGTGGCACGCCCCGTCCATCTTCTTCACGACCTCCACAGATTTCACGTTACAGCAAGCACACAGATTTTAATGATATATGGTCCTGTGACTGGACTTTTAATTCCAAACCCCCGCCCTACTGCTAGTCGTATGATGTCCATTTAGGTCTATTTCCACTTCTCGCGGTATAGACATACCGCCTCCTTATTTGCAAATACTCACCCTTCTTTACCAACTCATGATGTTCGGTACTTTCCCTACTCGGGAATATTGCTGCGTCCGCAGATCAGGCATCTACGAACGTGCAGGTATGCACTGACATCACCTCTGGTTATTCCGAGGTATCACATGATGTTTTCTGCGCCACCATCAGCATTCAGGGTTGTCCCTCACTCTGCTCTCCTCGTGGAGGGGGCAATACGGACGGAGCTTGCCCCCTGGGGCCGCCCCCTACAAGCCGGACGGCGCGGCTGCCAAAAACCGCTATTGTTACACGCAACCGATCCCCTTTTTTCTATGCTAAAGAACGAGTAGTGCTCAAGGGGTTGGACGCTTTTAGGGCCTTCTTGCACAACACTCACCCCAACCCGAAGTTGGGGCGTAGGGGTCGCAGGAAACCCCACTAGCAAACTTCACGGGGGGCCCTCACACTTATAGCCTATCCTTTTCATGCTCAAGAACGAGTTGTGCCTCGTCCGCCCCTTACACCCTCCTTGCCTTCAGGGCCCTGGCGAGCAAAACCGGGGGACGGAGGCCTGCCACACACACCTTTGCTTTTTAATATTATGCTCAAGAACGAGCAGTGCACGGAACGCATATAGGTCTTCCTTGCACACAACCATCAGCGCAGGGGTGGCTACGGTGGGGCCGCAATACCAGACTGCACGGGGCCCAAGCCTACGCTATTCAAATTGTAACGAGGCACCAATACTTTTTAATATTATGCTCAAGAACGAACGGTGCGCGAGACGCATTTAGGTCCTCCTTGCACTCAACACTACCATCAATGTTGGGGTGTCTGCGGAGGAACCGCAGGTATCAGAATGTACGGAGCCTGACAAATTTTAATTTTCTACTCAAGAACGAGGAGTGCGCGGAACGGATTTAGGTCCTCCTTCCACTCAACCCTACCATCAGCGTGGGGTGGCTACGGAGGGACCGCATTTACAAGATCGTAGGGGCCTGCCTGCTTATTTAATATTATGCTCAAGAACGAGCAGTGCGCGGGACGCATTTAGGTCCACCTTGCACTCAACCACTACCATCAGCGTAGGGGTGGCTACGGACGGAACACAGCTACCAGACTGTACGGGGCCTACCAAATTTTTTATACTATGCCCTAGAACGAGCAGTAAGCGGGGGGCATTTAGGTCCTCCTTAAACTCAACCACTACCGTCAGCGTAGTGGTGGCTACGGAGGGACCGCAGCTACAAGACAGTACGGGCATGCCAAATTTTTTAATATTATGCTCAAGAACGAGAAGTTCGTGTGATGCATTTAGGTCACTCCTGCATATACCAAACAGTAGGGGCCGCCACCCTGCAGAAGGAACCGGAAAAAGAAGTCGAAACAATTGGCATAGGGGGGCAAAGGAGGAACACTCTACCAAATTGTACGTGGGCAAACCCACTTACACAAAAGTTAGACTCATTCGACTTAGACCACTCTTGCACCAAACGCCCAAAACCTTATTTTACATATTAGGGGTGGACTAGACCTCCACGGTTACTACTAGAGTCGCTATCATTAGGCTACAGAACGGCTAACACTAAGCGAAACATGTAGCCACAATTTTCAACAATAGGCTTGAGAATAGCTATCACTGGCCGAAACATGTAGCCACTGACGTTCTCAATTGGCTACAGAATGGCTAACACAAGACCATACACGTAGCCACAATCGTATTCAATATCCTTGAGAATGGCTAACACTGGCTGAAACATGTATGCCACCGTCACTATAAATGGGCTACAGAATGGCTAACACCAACATTAAAACTAGTCGAAATATGCAGGCAGAGCCCTTATTCATAGGCTAGAGAATGGCTAACATTAACCGAAACATGTAGCCATAGTCGCTATCAATAAGTTACAGAATGTCTATCACTAGCCGAAACATGTAGTCACACATGCTTTCAATAGGCTCCAGAATGGCTAACAATAGACGAAACATATAGCCATAGTCCCCATCTATAGGCTACAGAATGGCTAACAATAGATGAAACATGTAGCCACAGTCATTATCTGTTGGCAAAAGAATGGCTAACACTAGCCGAAACATGTAGCCACAGTCGCTATCAATATGCTAGAGAATGGCTAAAATTAGACGAAACATGAAGCCACAATTTTTATCAAAATCCTACAGAATGATTAAAACGAGCCGAAATATGTAGTCACAGTCGCTATTAATAAGTCACTGAATGGCTTACACTAGCCGAAACATGTAGTAATAGTCCCTATAAATAGGCAACAGCATTGCTAACACTAGCCGAAACATGTACTCACAGTCGCTATTAAGAAGTCACAGAATGGCTTACACTAGCCGAAACATGTAGTAACAACCCCTATAAATAGGCAACAGAATGGCTTACACTAGCCGAAACATGTACCCACAGTCGCTATAAGTAGGCACGAGAATGGCTAACACTGACCGAAACACGTAGCCAGAGTCGCTATCAATAATATACAGAATGGCGAACACTAGCCGAAACATGTAGCTACAATGGTTATCAATAAACTTGAGAATAGATAACACTGGCCGAAACGTGTAGCCACAATGGTTTTTCAATAGGTTTGAGAATCGCAAACACTGGTCGAAATATGTAGCCACATTCGCTTTCAATACTCTACAGAATGGCTAACACTATCATTAGCCAAACATGTAGCCACAGTCGTTATCAAAAGGCTACAGAATGGCTAACACTAACAGAAATACAAGCCGAAATATGTGGTCTCAATCTTTATAAATAGGCTAGAGAACGGCTACATCTAAACGAAACATGTAACCACAGTGGCAATCAATAGGCTACAGAATGGCTAACACTAGTCGAAACATGTAGCCGCAGACGCCATCGATAGGCTACAGAACGGCTAACAATAGCCAATACATGTGGTCATAGTCGCTATCAATAGGCTACCGAATGGATAATATAAGCCGAAACATGTAGCCAAATTCTTCATCAATAGGCTACAGAATGGCTAACACTAGACGAAACTTGTAGCCAAATTCCTAATCAATAGGCTACTGAATGGCTAACACTAGAAGAAACGTGTAGCCGCTGTTGACTTCAAAAAGCTACAGAATGGCTAACACTAGCCGAAACATGTAGACAAAGTCAATATCAATAGGATAAGAATGGCTATCCCTAGGCGAAACATGTAGTCCCAGTCGTTACCAATAGGCTACAGAATGACTAACAATAGCAGAAACATGTAGCGACAATAGCTATCTATAGGCTACAGAATGTCTGACACTAGCCGACACATGTAGCCACAGTCGCTACCAACAGGCTAGAGAATAGCCAACACTAGTCGAAACATATAGCATCAGTCGCTATTAATATGCTACAGAATGGCTGACACTAGCCGAAACATGTAGCAAAAGTTGTTATCGATATGCTACAAAATGCTAAAACTAGACTAAACCTGTAGCGAGAATCGCTCTCGAGAGGATACAGATGCGTACCAATAGCTGAAACGTGTAGCCACAGTCGGTATCAATAGGCTACCGAAAGGCTAAAATTGCCCGAAACATGTAGCCACTGTCGCTAACAAATTGCAACAGAATGAATTTACCTAGCCGAAATATGTAGCAACAATCGTTATCAATATGCTACAGAATAGCTGATATTAGCCGAAAAAGTAGCTGTAGTCGTTATGAATAGGTTACAGAATGGCTGACACTAGCCGAAACATGTAACTATTGTCGCTATTAATAAGGTACAGAATGGCTTAAACTAGACGAAACATGTAGCCGTAGTCCTTATCAATGTGCTACAGATGGATAACACTAGCTGAAACATGAAGCCACATTCGTTATCAATAGGCTAAAGAATTCATAACACTAGCCGAAATATGTAATCACAGTCGCTATCAATAGTACACAAAATGGCTAACACTAGCCGAAACATGTAAGCACAGTCTCTATCAATTGGCTACAGGAGGGCTAAACCTAGTCTAAACATGTAGCAGCAGTCGATATGAATAAGCTACAAAATGGCCAATACTAGTCGAAACTACTACCTACAGTCTATATCAATAGGTTACAAAATGGCTGGTAAAAGACGAAGCATGTAGCCACAGTCGCTATCAGTAGGCAAAGAAATGGCTAAACCTAGCCAAAACATGTAGTCACAGTCGCTATAAATAGGCTATAGAATGGCTAACACTAGACGAAACTAGCAGCCAATGTCGCTATGAATAAGCTACAGAATGCCTAACACTAATCCGAACATGTTGCCACAGTCGCTATCAATAGACTACAGAATGGATAAAACTTGCCGAAACATGTAAACAATGTCGCCATTAATTTCCTACAGAATGCCGTTAAATAGCTTAAATATGTAGCAATAGTACTTATGAATATGCTACCGAATGGTAGACACAAACAGAAAAACGTAACCACAGTCGCAATTTATACGCAAAAGTTTGGCTAAATCTAGCCGAAACATGTAACCACTGTCGCGATCAATACGCTACAAAATGATTAAAATTAGCTGAAAGATACAGCCACAGTCTTCATCTATATGCTACAGAATGGATAACACTAGCCGAAACATGTAGTCACATTCTATATAAATAGGCTACAGAATAGCTTACACTAACACAAACATGTAGCCACATTCGCTATGAATAAGCTAAAGAATATCCAACACTACCGGAAACATTTGAACACAGTCGCTATCAGTAGCCTACAGAACGGTTGACACTACTCGAAACATGTAGCTAAAGTCACAAATCAATAGGCTACAAAATGGCTGGCAATATTCGAAACTTGTAGCCACAGTCGTTATCAATATGCTACGGAATGGCTAAAGCTAGGCGAAACATGTAGCCAAAGTCGCTATCAATACACTACAGATTGGCTAACACTAGCCGAAACATGTGACCACTTTCGTTATCAATAGGCTACGGAATGGCTAACAATAGCATAAACATGTAGTCACAGTCGCTGTCAATAGGCTAAAGAAAGCCTTACAATTGACGAAACATGTAGCCACTGTCCGTATCAGTAAGCTACAGAATGGATAACACTAGACGAAACATGTAGCCATAGTCGTTATCAAAAGGCTACTGAATGGCTAACACTAGCCGCAACATGAAGCTATTGATGCTTTTGATAGACTACAGAATGGTTAATAATAACCCGACCATGCAGCCATCGCCGATATCAATGTGCTACAGAATGGCTATCAATTTCGAAACATGTAGCAACAGTCACTATCAATGGGCGACAAAATGGCTAACACTACCGAAACATGTAGCCCCAGTCGCTATCAATAGGCTACAGAATGGCTGAAAATAGCCGAAACATGTAGCAACAGTCGTTATCAAATGATACTGATTGGCTAAAACTAGGCGAAACATGGAGCCACAGTCGCTATAAATTGCCTACAGAATGGCTGAAACTAGCCGAAATATGTAGCAACAGTCCTTATCAAAGTGCTACAGATTGGCTAAAACTAGTCGAAACATTTAGCCACAGTCGCTATAAATAGGCTACAGAATGCCTGAAACTAGCCGAAACATGTAGCAACAGTCGTTATCAAAATGCTACAGATTGGCTAAAACTAGGCGAAACATGGAGCCACAGTCGCTCTGAAGAAGATATTGTTTGGCTAACATTAGCCGATACTTGTACCTCACAGTCGATGTCAATAGTCAACAGAATGCCCAAAACTAGCGGAAATATGCAGCCACAGTCGCAATTTATAGGCTACAGGTTGGCTAAATCTAGCCGAAACATGTAGCCACAATTTTCAACAGTAGGCTTGAGAATGGCTATAAGTGGTCGAAACATGTAGCCAATGTCGTTCTCAATATGCTACAGAATGGCTAACACAAGACGATACACGTAGCCACAATCGTATTCAATATCCTTGAGAATGGCTAACTCTGGCTGAAACATGTATGCCACCGTCACTATAAATGGGCTACAGAATGGCTAACACCAACATTAAAACTAGTCGAAATATGCAGTCAGAGTCCTTATTCATAGGCTAGAGAATGGCTAACATTAACCTAAACATGTAGCCATAGTCGCTATCAATAAGTTAAAGAATGGCTATCACTTGCCGAAACATGTAGTCACACACGCTTTCAATAGGCTACAGAATGGCTAACACTAGACGAAACATATAGCCATAGTCGCCATCTATATGCTACTGAATGGCTAACACTAGATGAAACATGTAGCCACAGTCATTATCAGTTGGCAAAAGAATGACCAACACTAGAAGTAACACGTAGTGACAGTCGTAATTAATAGTCTACAGAATGTTTAACACTAGCCGAAACATGTAGCCACAGTCGCTATCAATATGCTAGAGAATGGCTAAAATTAGACGACACATGAAGCCAGTATTTTATCAAAATCCTACAGAATGATTAAAACGAGCCGAAATATGTAGCCACAGTCTCTATTAATAAGTCACAGAATGGTTTACATTAGCCGAAACATGTAGTAATAGTCCCTATAAATATGCAACAGCATTGCTAACACTAGCCGAAACGTATACCCACAGTCGCTATTAATAGGTCAGAGAATGGCTTACACTAGCCGAAACATGTAGTAACAACACCTATATATAGGAAACAGAATGGTTAACACTAGCCGAAACATGTACCCAAAGTCGTTATAAGTAGGCATGAGAATGGCTAACACTGACCGAAACACGTAGCCAGAGTAGCTATCAATAATATACAGAATGGCAAACACTAGCCGAAACATGTAGCTACAATGGTTATCAATAAACTTGAGAATAGATAACACTGGCCGAAACGTGTAGCCAGAATGGTTTTCAATAGGCTTGAGAATGGCAAACACTGGTCGAAATATGTAGCCACTTTCGCTTTCAATACACTACAGAATGGCTAACACTATAATTAGCCAAACATGTAGCCACAGTCGTTATCAAAAGGCTACAGAATGGCTAACACTAACAGAAATACAAGCCGAAATAAGTGGTCTCAGTCTTTATAAATAGGCTAGAGAACGGCTAAATCTAAACGAAACATGTAACCACAGTCGCAATCAATAGGTTACAGAATGGCTAACACTAGTCGAAACATGTAGCCGCAGACGCCATCTATAGGCTACAGAACGGCTAACACTAGCACATACATGTGGCCATAGTCGCTATCATTAGGCTACCGAATGGATAATATAAGCCTAAAAATGTAGCCAAATTCTTTATCAATAGGCTACAGAATGGCTAACACTAGACGAAACGTGTAGCCAAATTCTTAATCAATAGGCTACTGAATGGCTAGCCCTAGACGAAACGTGTAGCCGCTGTTGACTTCGAAAAGCTACAGAATGGCTAACACTAGCCGAAACTTGTAGACAAAGTCAATATCAATAGGATAAGAATGGCTATCCCTAGGCGAAACATTTAGTCCAAGTCGTTATCAATAGGCTACAGAATGACTAACAATAGTCGAAACATGTAAAGACAATCGCTATCTATAGGCTACAGTGTGTCTGACACTAGCCGAAACATGTAGCCACAGTCGCTATCAACAGGCTAGACAATAGCCTACATTAGTCGAAACATGTAGCATCAGTCGCTATTAATATGCTACAGAATGGCTGACACTAGCCGAAACATGTAGCAAAAGTTGTTATCGATATGCTACAAAATGCTAAAAATAGA
>Ga0123352_10011634_pt1 | contig 13879 bp, 10 predicted proteins | sample TergutLab28metaG_FD_89700 | JGI IMG/M metagenome (GOLD analysis project Ga0123352, IMG submission 89700) | Labiotermes labralis P1 segment gut microbial communities from Petit-Saut dam, French Guiana - Lab288 P1 | ecosystem: Host-associated > Arthropoda: Insects > Digestive system > Gut ...
GACTACCAAAACAAGCACTACAATATAAACCAAAAGGACGAAGGAACATAGGACGACCGAGGAAGAGATGGAGGGACCAACTTCATCTTGAGGATCAAGGAACAGGAAACACGCCTAACCCTTGAGGAACATGATGATGATGATGATGATGATTTAGATTTAGGAACCTGCCTCACACGTGCGTGTTTGATAAAACTTCTTGTGCTGGCTATTTCAGAACAGCCAGCACACATTAGACAGTATTTGTAAACGATCAGAAGAGCCCCGATCGTGTCAAGTCAGTTAATGTACTAGTCTTCTGTACTTTATACAATGTAGCACGTGAAATAAATGATTAGTATTTTTCCACAGGAGTTTACTGCGTAATAAATTATTCGTTAACTGGTTCCCCTTACCAAGAGGGTTTACTACTACTGTGTGTTAGTGTTTCTCACAAAAATATTCGGTCTTTATATATGCACGTATATATGTGTGCCGGGAATTGTAACTCTGTAGATTGTCTTGCGTTACATAATCATCAATTTTATGTTGCAGCCGAATGACGTAGCGTGGTTGTACTCAGGGGGGAAGCGGATATATATCCACTTAAGCGAATGTGCGTCAGAGAGTGAGACAGATTCAACGCAACCGGACACGGAGAAGAGACAAAGTGTGTGCAGTTTGTAAATTAAAGTTCGAGGCCGAACCTGTGATAAGTAATGCAGTTCTGTCCACTCTGATTTTTAGCAGATATTTCGCTGACGTCACTGACGAACGCTGGTTTTTTTTACATCTGCCTGTGAAATCATGCGACATTGACCTGGATGACGTTCGTTCATGACGCAGGGTGCTGAGGAGGTTTCTATTTTATTAGTTTGAGTGGAGAAAATGACGGCCGTGTCGAGATATTTGTATCTGGTATTCTGATGTTGATTTCGACGAACTTCTTGATTTAAAGGAACACATCTTGCTTTTTTGCTGCTGTCTTGTATGTTCTGGTGAAAGCACCTGAATACAATGTCAGACTGCCGTACGCCTGACTAAGGTCGTTCGGTGCTTCAGTGGGAAATCCACCTGGTAGTATGTGGAATGTTCGGGGTCAAGAGAGCACAAAGATTTTGAGTGTTTGCGCATCGCAGAACCGTAACCACGACGTCGATAATATAAATAAACTTCCTGCTGTAGATCGACTTTATTGTCCTCGCTGTCCATGGGATCCACTCTTTTGTTCCTTTTGATTGCGTATGAATTTGGTTTCTTCGTCGCAGTTCCTTCCCCGAGAGAATTAGCTGCGAAGTGAGATTCGCGCTTTCAGTTTTCTTATTGCAGTACACATTGTGACTACTTTTTATTTGAGGAATCAGGAACAAACTGTCCAACTGCGGAAATGTGACAGAATGCAGTGAAAGTACCTAGAAGCAGAGCACACGGTCCCTGGGTTCTAAAGGTTGCAATGAACGTATATTATCAATGTTTTGGCTCATCACGGATTGTAACTGCATCTTGCACTAACTGATGGGTATGTTTTCTTTACTTCAGCGTTCTAAGCTATGTTCCCTTCGTCGATTTGGAAAAAAAAAGAGTTCCAAACCTGTACAAATAGACAGTACTTCGCTTGCAACCCTGCATATTCATGTGCCAAAACTACCGCACCGTCTAATGTCTGGGCCACTTCCCACAGTTGAATTCAGTCAGAACTTGGTTAGCATGTTCAGAGAGACGGACTGTGTATCGGTTCTTACTGATATCTCTAAGAACAAATCTTTCTTCATATCTTCATATGTACGTGTGTGGGCAGCTTAAACCATCAGACATTTGTGCTTTCGCAGAGATTTGTGCTACTTCGTCGAAAATCCGTGCAACAAATTATTCTTTAGATAATTCTCTTTTCATGTAATTGATGAAGCATCCCGACACTGTTGCGGTAAGTTATGTTTGTATTTGTGGTAATTGATGAAGCATCCCGACACTGTTGCGGTAAGTTATGTTTGTATTTGTGGTAATTGATGAAGCATCCCGACACTGTTGCGGTAAGTTAAGTTTGTATTTGTGATAACTTAAATCGAAAAACACCCATTGCTTTGAATTGGCGTCCTAAGGCCGGCATCAACATTTGACAAAGTTTGCATCTCGACTTAAGTTTCTCTGGGGATACGGATTCGAGTCCGCGAAATGGCAAGTCAAGTTTCCCCAGGAGACAAACGACTCGTGTTGTGTGATCATTGCCCTGGTTTATCTGTTTATTGTGGTGTTCAGAACGGAGGCGGCGTTGGTCACTGAAGCTGTACTCAGTTCTCCTGCTCGTGTTCGCAAGTAACCTTCGCCATGTCTTTCCCCTCACCGGCACGGAACAAATCGGCTTTTGCTAGACGAATTTTTAAGAATTTTGTTATGTGGGTATCTTTCCTAAGATTTGTCGGGAAATTTCAAGTTTCATTAAAATCTGACACGAATAACGGGCACTTTGCTTGAAGACCAAAATGCATTTATGATAGCTCGCTCATTTCTTCTCAGAATGAGAAATTTTTCGGACCATATTCATAGTGAAAATACATACTATTTATGTTCAATAATTTCATTTCCGAAGAATCTTACCATTAATGAGATCGTGTGGAAAATAATACAACGTATGCGTATTCCATACCGAATAACTAAGCTACGAACACACAACTCAGAACATGTAATGTGTATGACTCTTCCACGTCAACAACGGATACTCGAACGCACCCCGATGTGAGGTTTTGCGTACATTATCTTGTTGTGAAATGTTTAATTAAGATGCTCCTGTGAAACATATTATTAGCAGTATTTCATGGCGCTTTTGAGCTTTATGTGGGTCTTCAAAACCTGCTGAAGGTCTGGTAGATTTTTCTTTTGTGAATAAAAGAATGATCATCGAAATAATTTGTCCTCACGACTGCATAACCAGACTGCATTTTCATAAAACTGCCATCGAAAGTGCGGAACCAGATGTTTTTATAGTACAGGGTTATTCAAAATGATTGTCGGGGTTTTAACAACTTGTCATACACAATACACTTGCGATAGCAGTATATGTGTTTTTTTATTTAATAGAACAACACTCCAGGTTTTTGTTACATACCTTACAGGTGCTCTATATATGCACCCTTTGTGATTCTACGAACATCAACACGATAATCGAGTTCGTTCTGCATGTCAGCGGTGATGATTTCAATGGCGGTTCTGATACGTACCTTCAGTTCCGAGATTCTTGCGGGAAGAGGAGCAGCATAAACCTGATCCTTGATGTAACCCTATAGAAAGAAATAACATGGGGTTGCATCTGGAGTGTATTGTGTATGACCCCGACAGTCTTTTGTGAATAACCCTGTATGTGTACATCAACGAATGGACTTTGTTAAAATATATTTTGTATGCCATATTGGTAAGCATCAATATTTCTCGGTCGTAACACAACCATTGTGGATGTCTGTTGGCGTCGCTGTTCGGTTTTCAGTAATTGCTGCCCCTCCATTTACGGAGAGGAGCGATCGGGCATACATACACACTGTCATCGGAATCGATACCCTCGACCTACTGAAGTTGCGCCCTGAGGTACAGCTGTATCGTAAGGACGAGGAAACAAATGTCCGCCGGTTTAGGCGGTAGGTGACGGCGACTCAGCCTCCATCCGTGTCTAATACGCATTCGCCATGGTGTTTTTAAACACAGTAGCCGCAGTAATTACTTGAAGTAACTGTGCTTGAAGCACGAAGCTGTTCAACAGTACGAAACTTTTAAAACGCACTTGCAAAGCAATAAAAAACTCTGAATAAATGCGAACAGAATTCGTATTGTTCATAGAGCTAATACTGCTTAGCAGGATACAATAGAAGCACTTGGCTCTGTTGAAGTGCGAGTTGGGGCTGTGGTACCTTTGGTACAGGGCAGAGTTGTTCCCCGTGGGGTTCCCAGTGGCGTCTAAAAGTCAAGGGGGGGGGGGGTTTAAGGCACATTGATCACGACAAATGATGAATGATAATCTAGACGTACCTTTACATTGCTACGTAGTGTGTATGTTGGGGAACATAACATGTTTCAGGAGAATATGCGGTTCCGGTGGCTGTATGGAGCTATTGCCTGTTGTGGCCAGCAGTGGCAGAGAGAACGGGGATCTGGAAGCGGTAGCCCCCAAGTCAGGGGTTCTGGAGGCAGCTGTAATTCGGTACAAGAAATGTCATATAGTAAAATTTTCTTAATTTTTGGTACTTTAAGAGTATTTATGATGACAACAAATTTATTTGTCATTGCTAATGTAAAGCAGTTGCGAACCGGCGGTAGTTCCAGAGTTTTACTGCCTTTTTTCCGAACATCTTGGAGTGTTGGCGTCCTAAATTCAGCAATTTTTAACAGTTTTCACAATCGGGTTGAGTTTGGTACGATTTTGGAGGACCTTTGGAATTTCGGGAGTGGGGTTAATCCCCCCCCCCCCTCGTTACGCCACTGGTGGCCAGACCCAGTGCACTGGGAATGGTTGCTGGCCAGAAGATATCTAGCGAAGTGTTCCTGTTGTGCGAGTTTGTATTACGTCACATAGTTAATTTACCGATTTGCGTTCTACCCTCTCTTGAGATGTAATCCGTCGGTACAGAAGGTTTCTGCCTACATGGGACGCGCAAATTAATGCCTTTTTTTTTTAGATTGCGAACGAATTTTCGCGTATAGAATTACATGTCGCAAACCGATCGTTCCCGGCGCCTCTTCTCGGCTGCTGTCGCTTTGTGAAATTTCGCAAATGCGCAGAACGACGGAACACGAGTGAGCCGTATGCGCAGAAGCAGCTAGCTCGGTGTTGTTGAAGCTACGTTGTGACGTTTGTACTTTGTTGATGTTTTGCGTCGTTGAAACTCGGATGAGCTCTGTGTGTGCCCTTTTGTACAGAGCACGGTTTGTAATCCTTATGCATTTTCCGTACACACTTAATCGTGATGTGTATTGGACCGTGCATCTTGTGATAGCTGAAGAATAAAAAACCAACCAGATGTCCCTTGCTATTTTTATTTTTTTTTCTTAGATACACAACACGTTTCGGGCATTAATATGCCCATCTGCCGGCAGCCCGGATACCACCCTAGCCGAACCGCACCCTAACTCCAACACAGCAAACCAAGAACGAAACAGCCAATGTGGTAGTTCAACAACACAGTCGCAAACTCCCGAAGATGGGCATATTAATGCCCGAAACATGTTGTGTATCTACGAAGAAAAATAAAAATAGCAAGTGACATCTGGTTGGTTTTTTATTCTTCAGCTCACACTTAATCGTGTATTGCTTATGCCTAAGTTAATAGCTGCAAATTGTGTTTAAATACAGATAATTCGGCAGTAGTGTTGTTTCATACTGACTTTTCCGCGTTGTAGTCACATGAAATTAAGATATTTGGGCATTTTTTTGACATGTGAACGAGTTAAAATTTATAGCATGGAAATTAATTCTTTTACGAGAAGTTATTGAAGAACGAATTCATTTCGTATACCGAGTGATTGCTTGTATTGTACCTGTACATTTTTCGATTCTAGTAATTGTAAGTGGCTTGAAATGCTATTTATTGTTGGAAATTGCCACTTTACTAAGCTAAATAAAGGCTTTGTAAGAGCTTCCTGACGTTTTGTGGTACAAATAACGATAAAAAAAACTGCAGACATTTAAATTTCCCAAGATCTTTATTTGCAGCCCAACATGTTTATGGTCTTTATTTACACGTTTATTTGTTTATTGCTTATTTAATGGCGCTGTTAGTGCCTCAGGCTATGTAGCGTCGTGTGATGGTGAATTGGCACTGTCCAGTGTTTGTCTGTAGATACTAAGGGAAATGACGCAAAGCTTGTTGCGTGTTCACGTGGAGGTTAAACCGGCCACCTTCAGAATACAAGCCAGAAGAGTTGCGCTTGGTATAATGGACTGCATGCAGTAAAGTTTTGTAGTTGACATAGACAAAGAACACACGACACATTACTGTCTCCTGGGTAAATACTCGTACAACTGGCATTTAGTTCTAAAGAAACGCGAAGTCTGTAGGTCTTAAACAAGGTGTTTTTTGTACGTGTGACAAGGCTCTTTTCTGCAGCGCGGGCAGATGCAGCGAGCTGGTTTCCATAAAAACACGAGTTCTGTAACAAATTAACCAGCGGTATATCGCATTTGTTTGGCATCTTGTAGTCTTACGAGTAGCCAATCAATTTGCCACCCTCTGTTGAACTCGGAGGTTTCATTTACTAGTGTGACCACTCGACCATGTCCTGTGCCAGTTGAAACCAAGGCACGTCACATTCTCTTTCTTTAGGTTAGCAGTATAATATATTCATCCATAGCTCCTTTCACGTATCTTTACTAAAAACTTTTTTGAATTTGGCATTCAGAGGGCCGTGCATCGTAATACATTATTATAATAAAGTCAATGAGATGCTTGCTAGCTGCTTGATCCCGCTAGCAAGCAGTCAGCATAACCTGTATGACATATACCTGTTGCCGTGTGTACAGTAATAGACTTCTGATGATTGACAGAAAACCTGTTCGAAACATGCGGAGTTCTATTCCAAAAATAAATTTGAGAAATTATTGCATCTAGTTGGTTTAATTATAAGGATTTACTAAAACTTTTTAATGGCATTTTAGCGATTCGGCAGCCCGCGGATGGCCGACATGGGGTGCTGCTGTGTTATATTAGTTGAGCGTAGAGCAAACTGTACCATGCCTTTGCAGGTAGCGCATAAGGAAATGTCACAACGGATCTCATGCTCGGATGAATGCGTGTTGTGTTTGACCACCTAAACTACCGTGGGTCTCTCAAGACCTATTTTATTTTGTAGTCATTACACTGAGAAATTCGTGGAAGTGGGTAACTTGGAAGTATTGGTTTCGGTGGACGGATACACACCACGGATACAGTGTAGGTCACGTATACCAGGTTTAATTGAATTGGTTAGATGGTTGGGAGATGAGATTGCGCAGGACGAACAATGGGATTCGCGCAGAAGAGGCGGCAGCTGCAGGAATTACGTGTGCTAATGTGGATAGCGAAAGCACTTCTTGTAAGACAGGCGTGTCCGTGCAATTCAGATGACGTCTCTTGCGCATTGAATAGAATTTTCGTCCTACGGCTAGTGTATTAATTTTAGCGGCGGTTAAACGTAGTCCGCGGACAGTTTGTTTACGAATACATGATGCGTTGTTTGAACTGTCACTTCATACTACCTGGTAGGCCGCCTAGCATGACAGCGGTTTCATCCACAGTATGCAGTTGCTGTTGACTAATAGCTTAGTTTCACCGCAGGTGCGGAAGTTCCTTGTTAGTTCCAGATAATTAAACGATGACGTCAGAAAACAGCGAACACTTGTTCCAGAGCTTTCGATTTAGATTAAGTCTGTCTCACCGTTGTAGATATCCATAGGATATGAGTGCATGCTGCTGCTGCTTGTGCCTTTGTCTTCGCGAACTGTGTTCCGCCGGGCCCACTTCGCCGGGAGTAAAGTTTGATGACAGCAAAGTCTTCCCCGCTTGCCTTCACAAACAGCCTGGTCATATATTCGGCAGGAGTTCATCCATTCCTCACCTTGCCAGTTTTCCCGCGAAGGCGTCGAACGAGGGTGGTGCTATAAAATGGGAAGCATACTTTTGACTGGTGAAGTTGCCCCTACACAGACATTAAGGCACGAAATTAGAAAACGTGTTCGTATGTATGGGCGTTATATGTTAGTGTTTTTCGATGTGACAGTAGGTTTTATTTCTTCCTTTTTTTGTTTTATTTTCCATATTTGTTTGGGGTTCCGAGTGTACATTTCATGCCCATATATTGTTCCGTGGCTAAATCAGTACAACAATACGCCGCATTTCACCTGCGGCCACGGTCGTTATGAAATGGTTTTTATCCCATCTGACTGGTTCTCAAACTGCTGTTTCCTGAACTCCAGGAAAATCGCAGTTACCTGGAGGAGTACTTCCTGAGAAAGAAAGTATCTCCCAGTGTCATCCTTTTATGAAATTCGAAGGATAATGGACCGTTTTCACAAGACTGCCGCCTAATACTATTTTTGTGAGCCACATGAATCCACTCCTCACCTTCAGCCGTGTCTACGCCTGCGCATTCTGCCGTCACAACGTAACTTGTCAGCGATCTCCAAAGTGGTACTTTATCGGTCTTTGGTGACGACTTTGCGAACTATACCCAACTTCTCGTCTGTGCGGTCTGTTGATGGGCAGCTTGAACTCTCAGAGTGTTCGAAGTTTCCCCGAGGTAGAATCAAGAACACCGCTCAGAAGTCTTTGCTGTCCCCGTGGGATCGTCATTGAAAGCTGTACTGATGCAGTGTTCCCCAGTGTGAAGTGGACCCCAACTCGCGGCAGATTGGGAAAGCTGAGGACGCTGCGGTGCCTTTTGACTTGCGGAACGGTCAGGTGAAGCCATCCAAGCCAAAGTGCTAACTGGGGGACGGAGATTTGCGCGAAGCGCAAGTCTCCGTCCCCCTGTCTGTTAACCATTCCTTCGTTTGACCGCATCGCTGGGCTCTATAACAGACACCTAAACTCTAACAGGGGGATATGCTTACGCTAACGATATTAAAGTCAAGCTGAGGACCTTTACTCATCATGCCTAGGGCCTAGGTTGCCCAGGACTAATTATGGGAGGGATGAACTTTATTTGGTTGGCTGGGTTCTGAGCCTAGACTTCCTCAGTTGCAAGCTGGAGGTTTGCGACTTTTGTCAGGTCTGCTAAGCGGTCAGCAATATGGGCGAGGTATAATAGCGAGCCTATATTTTACAAGTGGAGAAACAGCTTGACCTGGTAGGAGGTACTCTTTGTAGTAAAGCGAAAAGTGCAGCCGCTTCAGAATGTTCACCGTTAGATTTAGAACACGGCCGCTTGTCCGTACCCATCCAGGGTCTCCTTGGCCGTTTGCATAATCTCTGTTCAGTGTCAGCACAGGACAGCTGTAGGCTGGCTGCTGGCGGTGTGTGTCAGGTTGCCACGAGGTGAGATCAGTTGTCCAAATGCGTAGTGTTATTCTCAGATCATTCGACTAGTCACTTCGGTGGGCGTCTGGCCGTTGAGCTGTCGTCACAAGTGCGTTCTGACGCTCGCTTTTTTCAAGCGGCCTCCAAGTTCACCTTGTCGTAATCCGTACTAACGGGTTATCATGAGAATAGAAGTGTGCTGGAGTATTGTAGCCTGTCACGTCGTTCAAACGAAGTGCGACATCTGTCAGGTTATGGAGTCCATTTTCACGCAGTAGTTATGTTGCGGGGAATGTTTAATGATGTGCGATGGCCGTAGGATAAATGTCATTCAACTTACGGGCATCTTGAACATTTGTTAAACGTGTTTAGTTATGTAATGAATACGTATTCCCATGTTTTTGTTTACTGCTTGTTGAAATACCAGGCCGGTAGCTCAGACTACATAGTGTCGAATGGCGGAATGTTAAGTGAACAATGAACTGGAACGGACAGTGAAGAAGGGGCCATGACTTGATTTGAGGGTCAGTCTTAACACGCCTGGTGAGACCGATGAAAGCCGCGAAAAACATACCGGATAACTTTTGACACGATCGGTATTCGCGCGGACACCTTCCGCTTGCGCTGCGTTATCACATTGAGGGCTTACTGAGCCAGTCCAAGCGATAACGCCTTCCGACTTGCTTTTTTACATTATGTTTGGTTCGGATGTCGTACAGGACGCCAAACGTCCGGCTCTCCAGGCAGATGGCGTCGCTTCGTTCCTTGCGGTTTTTTATTTCGTCAGCTGACGCACTGTCGCAGCCTTCGACGCCGTGCGGCGTGAATCGCGCATATAAACAGATTGCGGACTTAAGTTTCTTTGAGTACTTCTTTGTGTGGTTTGTGGTTCCTCCCCGCAGTGTGCACGTGCGTAATACATAATGCATGTGGCCTTCTCCTACGTAATGCGATTTTTGTGTAGCAAGTGTTGTTCATAGGTGGAAGATTTCTGCGGGGCATATATTTTATGTTCGTAGTTTGGAACTCGGTTGTGTACCTCTGTGTGGATCCACGCTGTAAGTGGTGTGTGCGTTAATGATGACATAGTGCTGGATTAGGATTTTTAAAATCCCTGAATGCGTCCGTTAGCAGCATTGCGTTCGTATTTGACGAAGGAAGTTATATTTTTCTCAGTAATGTACCTGTGTGTGCCTTTTCGCTGTTGTATTTGCTGTTAGGGTCTAGATGTTGCTACGTCTAAAACGCGTGTAACCTGTCAGTAAAAGGTAAAGCAGTCTCATTTCAGGCCTGGACAGGCCCTGAGGGTTCCAGAAGGGTGGGGTTCGAAGATTTCAAGATAATCGGCACATGAAGGTGGTAAGGTTGCCAGCCCTACGCACCGGCCTGGTATTCATGTCTGTTAAAGGCCGAGTCAACCCCAGGGCCATAGTGCGGCAGGAAGGGTTATGTCAATGAAATATTCCGGTGACACCATCGGTAATCGAACCCGCGATCTTCCGGCTTGTAGCGCAGTGCCTCAACCAACAGCGCCACCGCGTGCCCCCGTAACCTGTTAGTACCGGATGAGAAACGAACGTTGTGAGCGGTGTAAGTCTTGGAGCACGTGTTTTTTGACAACGTGCATTATTTCTGTGTGCGCCGTGGAGGGTCGCAGAATGCTGTATCAAGAAGAGCGCAAGCTGCTGCTGCTGTTGATGATGGTGTGCAAATTGTGTTCGTGAGGTGTGCTGAGCGGGCAGGTGGGCAGTATTATGTAGTTTGTGCTGTTCGCGAAACTGTACTGAGGTGCTTACGTGACGGACTTCGAGATGGGTGAGTTACGTAGCACGCATTAGGAGATGAGCTGAATAAATGCGACATGTACTAGCCATTTTTTTGCACCGCGCATTGGAACAATACAATATAATCCAACAAACTGCGGCTTTTCTAAATTAATATATTAATTTATGGTGTCTTCGACATGTTTGGAACCCGAGAGCTCAGACTGCTTAACCTTATACATGAAAAACACACTATACCATACTTGTACATACATCTGTCTTCCTGAAGATGATCCCTCTGGTTCGAAACATGTAGAAGATTTTGTTGGTTTGTATTATATAATTGAATGTTCTAGCCACTTAGTATGATGGACTGTGCGTGTTATATTGCAGCTGGGTTGCACTACCAATTTGTATACTTGGCGTCGTTGAGTGTGGAGGTGTGTCTGGATTCAGCTGGCTCGAAATAGGGCCACCTGGAGATGCCTTGTATGAATTTAGTTCTTCATAAGAGACGGGTAGTGCTTTGACTAACAGACCGATAGTCAAGTCCTGAAGAAGGGTGTTTTTCCTCTGTGTGTGTGTGTGTGTGTGTGTGAGAGAGAGAGAGAGAGATATGCGCACATCTGCCGGCCCCCACATTACGGTAAGATTGTCATGAATTCCAAGTTGGCCCCGGATCAGATCTCGTCAAGTGTAAAGAATAAATAATTTGGTGTTCAGTTGGCGTCCAATTGCTTGGCGTCTGTTCAGATCAGGGGTGGGAATTATTTTGACAAGCGGGCTGTATTACGCCGTTACGTCAGTAAAATGAATGAACGTTCCTACCGAATGTAGTTAGAAATGTTGAAATCGAACAGTGCACTCGAATGGACAGTACTGCTTCGTATTCGGGAAGTCCCGGGTTCGAAACTCGCTGCAAGACTCGCCATGTAAGTGCTTCATTGTCGTACAGCCGCTTCTTGACGCATGTACTGAGTTCATGTTGCCGCTTCGCTAAGGTCGCCGTCGGTCTGGTGTCTAAGGGCCGATCCACACTATACGTCACGTTTCCGTTCCGTCGCGGAACGTCTCCGTCACGTCTCAGTTCCGTTCTGTCGCCGTTGCTGAGCGGGAATGTTTGACGTGACGGAACGGGTCCGGACCTCTCTGTACCTGCTCAATTCCGATAATGTGAACAGTCTTACGTCTCCTCCACTACACTGTTGCCTGTTTTTGTCTTCAGGAATGGATGAAAAATTAATAGAATTGGTGCGTAAATGTGAGGAATTGTGTGACGTGTCAAATAGGAAATATAGTGAGAGTGTGTGGAAAGAAAAATTGTGGGAGCAAATAGTTAAAGAGATTAACAAATCGGGTAACTTTCAGTGTTTTTTATTGCGCATTTTGAAGTTACTATCATTCTATCATCACCGAAGTTCTGATAATTAACAAGTAACGGAAAATGCATTCCGTGGCAGTGGGCTGGATATTTGATGGAAATAAACGCAGGCCTCCTATCACGCTGTGTTCTGGAAGGTGACTGAACATGACGGACAGTGTGAACACTGACCATTCTGATGTAACGGTGACAGAACGGAGACGTGACGCATAGTGTGAATCGGCCCAAAGACTACGGCTTGGATGCCCGCGGAAGTGGTTTGATTCCCGAATGGGGTGCGTGATTTATGTTGCCTGTTGAAGGTCCATACAGTTCTTGGCGCCCACCCAGCGTTTCCCTGTTCAATTGGCGGTGAAGTGGCTGTGGCCTGCAGGACCGAGGTTAAGAAGGAGTGGAACTAGATCTCCACTCCCCCACATGCCTTCATGGCGAGCTGAGGGACGGCTTTACCTTTTTATTATCACTTCGTTACCCATCATCTCCAATTTATTATTTCCGGGTCAAGTTATATTTTGATTCACTTAGCAGTTTTTCTTATGTTCTGTCCTAGAGATCAGCATCGTAGAACGGTGCAGTAAAATCTTGTTGCGCCTGCGCGGTTAAGTGCATGTTGACGTAGAGCGCCGCTGTTGCTGATGCCAGTCGCTGCACTTGATGTCTTCTCCGTATTCGGGAACGAAACACAAAAAACGCCCCGTTTTGTGGCAAAAAGTGGCGAGTTCATATGTCGCGCCAGCGGTAGGTAGACTGCGTTTGAAATGTGATGGCACACGCACAGAAACCAGATTTCGTCTTTCGGCGAAACGGACGAGTCCATTTAAATCGGCGGGGGGCGTCAGTCCAGTCGATTACTGACAGCCGAGGTGTGCGCATCAGTGGTAGTAATGCTGGATACAACATGTTCCGATGTAGTGTGAAGAGTACTGGCTACCCACTCCATTCGCCAGTTTCCCCTTCACTTCCCTTCCCGTCCGTCACCGTGTGCCATCACATTTCAACTGGACTCTTATCTCAACTAATTTTTCCGCCTAGTTTGCGAGTTCTTTCCTTCCCAGTCTCCCTATTTCAATCAGTTCCCAACGTAAGCGGCGCCTAGAACGGTTTAATGGAGACCTAACAGGCTCTTACTGCCCAGTGTACGTTATTTGTTTGTAGGTCGTACTTTCCACGTACCTAGCACCGACGTGTGTCGAGAAGGCAGAGTGATTGTCACTACATTCTGGTCTTTTCGTGCAGGAGGAGGGAGGGACCTCGCGGTTTTCACACGGTGCCATTGTTTTGTGTAAAAGTAATGACGTCTTAATGCACGACATGAAAGCCCATGGAGGAGTGGAGTTATAGATCCACCCGTTCTTAAATTTGTCACTAGATGAAAGCGAGGCCTTAGCCCGGCCACTTAACTACCTCCATCCGTGAGGATTGTCCTTTATGGACCCGGTCCGGATACTTTGAGTATAGACGAATATCTTGCCCTTGTCGTGAATCGTACAACGATTTATCGGTTGCCCAGCCCGTAGCTTGTAGAATCGTTTGTTGTGATCTTATGATAAGATGAATGTCGCTTGCCTGGAACAGAATATTCTGTATTGTAGCAACCAGGGGCTCTTGGCGGCTCACTGGCCACCCGTTGCACTCCCCAGATGAATGACCGTATGCAGACATTCCTGCAAGTTTGTTTAGTCTCCCCATAGTATGGGGGGGGGGGGGTTTTAACCCTTGATTTTTTTTTTTTTTTTTTGGTTGGTTGTTAGTTGAGGTTGGGCAGGGGGGGGGGGTGAAAA